>JADMIO010842081.1_pt1 | contig 15543 bp, 13 predicted proteins | sample 8958161 | NCBI WGS metagenome assembly JADMIO01 (sample SAMN16585339, study PRJNA669376) | soil metagenome | isolation source: Crop rotation soil | place: USA: Cullars Rotation, Alabama | collected 2011
CTTTCCCTGCGCGCCCGCCGAACACGCGCCGACGCATGCGCCGTGCGACTGCGCGAAGAGGCCACGGCGTGGTTTCGCGATGGGCTGGCCCGTGCATGCGCCGCGACGCGCGAGGGATGGGTGACACTCGCGATGCGCCTCGACGTTTGTGGCGCTGCACCCAGCAAATCGACACGACGCGACGGTCGAGCGATTTGATCAAGCGTGTCAGGCGGTAGGATTTCACGCGCCAATAGCGGCAACGTTTGAGAGACGGCAGCAACTTCAACCGGTTGCGCTGTGTCTTTTCGCACCACCACGGTAGCCGGAGCGGCGCACAGGCCCGCGGCATGCGCGATCACCCCCGCCCGCCTACATAGATCAAAATTTAGATTGAGCGCCGCGCTGTCGAAGCGGCGAACGGCGTGATTGACGACGGCGTTGACACCAGCGGTTTCGCTGGGCGTCGGGGGGCCGGTAATTGCGACGGTCATGGCAAGGCAAAACGCGCTCGTCATCACGACGAACTTCCACAGGCCCGCCAGACCCAATTGGACAAGGGATGTCCTCGCGCGCATGGCGCGTTCCGCTCCGCCCAGAAATGTCCCTCGTCTTCAAAAGAACACGAAGCGTTCTCGGGCGTAAGAGCGCAAAGCAGTAATGTGACTAGCTTTAGTGAAAGCTCGCGCAGCCGTGATCAACTTGTGTGCGCGTTGCATCAACATGCGCACGAATTTCGGACGATGCGGACACGCTGGCGCCGGTAAAGGCCGACGTAGCGACCGCGAGTTCGGACGGCGTCAACGCCTGCGCCATACCGCCGGTCATACATTCACAATAGCCGGTGGAGTTGTGGCGCTCGCAGGCGCCGCGATAGGCGCGCCGGGCGACGCGCACCTCTTCATCGGAGGCGGTTGAACGCGCATCCTGATAATTGGGCGCCGAGGCAGTACTTTGGCTGCCCGGTGCGGCGGCGGCTTCTGAGGATGGTCCTGCGCCCGTGGCGCAGGCGGCGGCAATGAGCACGGCGGCAAGGATCAAATATTTCATTGGAGCCCTCCAAGCCGGCAAGCTTAGACCTTTCGCGTAACCGGCACAGCACCTTGCGCGGGCCAATCGGCCGGGCGAAGAGCGGACGCGATGCGCATTGTCGGGGGCAAGTTCAAAGGGCGGGCGATCAACGCGCCCGAGGGGCGCGAAACCCGCCCCACCAGCGATCGCGCGCGCGAAGCGGTGTTCAACGTTCTGGCGCATGCTGAGTGGTCGCCCGGTCTGGAGGGCCGGCGCGTGCTCGATCTGTTTGCGGGATCGGGCGCGCTCGGGTTCGAAGCTATCTCACGGGGAGCGGCGTTTGCTTTGTTTGTGGAAACCGACGCCGCCGCGCGCGGCGCGCTGCGGGACACGATCGAAGCGCTCGGGCTTTTCGGCGTCACCCGCATTCACCGACGCGACGCTACCGACCTCGGCGTGAAACCGGCGGGTCTCGGCGATCCATTTGATCTGGTGTTCCTGGATCCGCCCTATCATCGTGGTTTGGGCGAGACGGCGTTGGCGCGGTTGAGTGCAGGCGGCTGGATCACGCCCGATGCGCTGATCGTCTTTGAGTGCGCGGCGGATGAGACGCCGGCGACCCCGGGCTTCGAGGCGCTCGATACGCGCGCGTATGGCGCCGCGAAGGTGCTGTTCTTGCGCTCAGTGAGCTGAAGGCGGCATGCCGGTAATGCCGATGGCGCGGCGCAGATCGTCAGCCTGCATCAAGCGGCCGTCGCGCATCACCATCACGACCCGGCGCAGATCGCCGATCGCGCGGCTGGGATCGCCGTCGACAAGCGCGAGTTCGGCGTTCTTGCCGGGCGTGATCGAGCCCGCCACTGCGCCAACGCCGAACAATTGCGAGGGCACGATCGTGGCGCTGGCGAGTGCGTCGGCGTTCGACATTCCGGCAGCGACGTAGAGTTCAAGCTCCCGCACCAATTCCAAACCACTGCCATCGGTGCCGGCGACGATGGTGATGTGGCGGCGATAGAGTTCGCCGACCAAGGCCTGCAGCGCCGCCTCCCCCTGGCGCATCTGCGCGCGCGAGACTTGCGGCGTGGGCGGCAAGCCGCCACCGGCGAAGCTGCGATCTACTTGCGGCGGCATCGTTCCCGCGAACGGCGCGTACGCCGGCGCGCTTTCGCCAGGCTCTGGAACGTAGGCCGTCTCCCACGCCACCAAAGTCGGATCTATTGTGATGTGACGGCGAACCAGTTCGTCGAGGAGCGGACGCATCGCAGGCCCGCGCAGATCGACGCCGGGGCCGTACTGCGCGATGCCGTAATAGCGCGCCACTGAACTGGACTCATCCACGACCGTCTGCGGCATCGCCTGCATCATCACGAAAATGATGTGCGTAATTTCATCGTAACCGGCGTGAACCGCTTCGAGCGGACGCATGCCGTGCGGAACGTGACCGTGGACATGGAGGCCAAGGCGGTGCGCTTCGGCGGCCATCGGCGCAACCCAGGCCGGATTGATCTCGCTGTAGATCTTGGCGGCGAAATAACCCTCGTTATGGGCGCGGCGCACGTCGGCGAGCGCTTCATCGAGCGTGTGCGCGATGACGGCGTAGCCGCCAGGACGCCCAGCGCCTCCATTGATCATCAGCGAGGGCACGATGCGCGGGCCGAGCAATTGGCCGTTCTCAATGCGATGGCGTCGCTCGGTCGAGTCTTCGGGATTATTGCCGGGATCACGGACGCTGGTGATGCCCTGCGACAGCAACAACGGCCCAGTTTCATCGCCGCCATAGTGGAGATGGCTGTCCCAGAGGCCAGGGATCAGGGTGCGGCCCGCGCCGGGAATAATCTGCGCATCCGCGGGCGCGCGGACCGTGCGCGCGGCGCCGACAGCGGTGATGCGGCCCTGCTCGACCAGAACACTTTGATGCTCGCGGAAGCGGCGGCCGATGGAATCGAAAATGCGCACATCTTGGAACAGCACAGGTTGCGTCGGACGCGGACCGAGTTGATCCACGAGCGCAGCGTTGCGCGCAGCAGCGGCGGCGTCTTGCGCAGCGCTCAGATCGTCGAGCACGGCTTCCCAGCCCGAAGGAACGTAAGAGAGGTACCCGTCCACGAACGCGAAGAAGCGGTCGCCGTCATACCAGACCGGCGTTGGCGCCAGTCCGGCGCCGACGATGGCATAACCGGTGAGCGTCTTGCTCTCCTGGCCATTGCTGACTTGGCGCGTCGCGATTTCTATCAAGCGCGCTTCACCGGACGGCAACAGCCGCAGCGCGTGATTGGGCGCGGCGAGCAACGCATCGGTGAAGCGGATGGTGGCGTCGAAAGTGCCGCCGACTGCGAAATAGTAAGCGCCGCTTGGATAAACGCCCTCGCCGTGATCTGCGGGCGACTGATAGCGATAGCGTCCGTCGGCGACGCTGAAGCTCTCGTCACCGGCTGCAAACGTGCTGCCCCCACGCGCAATGAACGACTGCAGCGATCCGTCCGCCGCGAAGCGCTGCTGCAGGTCGACGTCGCTGACCAGGCTGCGCATGGTGTAATTCTCGCGCGACCAGTGCACGCCGTCCGGCGTGGTCCAGCGCAACAAGACGCCGCGAGGCGCGCCGCCGCTGATGATGTCGAAGCGCTCGGCGTTAGCGGGCGCCGGAACGAGATCGGCGGCCGGGGTTTGCGCGCTGACGGCAGTTGCAGCGCAAAGCGCCAACAGAATGAAGAGCAGCCGCTTCATGGTGTGACGCTAGCAGACATCCGCATTCCACGCGCGTCATCTGTCGCGCGGAATGCGGAGTTGGTCCGTCTCAGTTGGCGGGCACGCGGTGCGGCGCGCCGGAAATGCCGATGGCGTGCCGGAGATCGTCTGCTTGCATCAAGCGGCCGTCACGCATGACCAGCTCGACCAGGCGGAGGTCGCCGATATTGGTGCTCGGATCGCCATCGACCAGGAAAAACTCGGCGTTCTTGCCGACGGCGATCGAACCCGCGACATTGCCGACGCCGAACAATTGCGACGGCACGATCGTCGCCGTCGCCAGTGCGTCAGCCGGCGACATGCCGGCGGCGACGTAGAGTTCGAGCTCACGCACGAGTTCGAGGCCGCTGCCGTCGGTGCCGGCCACGATCGTCATGTGACGGCGGTAGAGTTCACCGACCAGCGCAGCGAGCGCCGCTTGCGCTTGGCGCATGCGCGCGCGCGAGACTTCTGGCGTCGGCGGCAAACCACCAGCGCGGAAGCCCCGCTCCACCGTCGGCGGCATCGTGCCGATGAAGGGCGCGTAAGCAGCCGAGATGTCGCCGGATTCGGGGACGTATTCGAGTTCGAACGTCACCAAAGTCGGATCGACAGCGATGTGCCGGCGCTGCAATTCATCGAGATAGGCGGTGAATTCCGGTGAGTGAATGTTCACGTCCGGCGCGAACTGCGCCATGCCGACGTGGCGCGCGATGCCGTTGGAATGGTCGACGACATCTTGCGGCATCGCTTGCATCATGACGAAATTGATGTGCGTGAGTTCGTCGTAGCCGGCGCGCACGGCGTCGAGCGGGCGCATGCCGTGCGGCACGTGTCCGTGCACATGCAAACCAAGGCGACGCGCTTCAGTCGCCATTGGCGCCACCCAAGCGGGATCAAGCGAACCGTAGAGCTTCACCGCGAAATAGCCTTCAGCATGCGCGCGATCGACGGCGGCCACCGCTTCTTGCTGATTGTGCACGGCGACGGCGACCTGCGCTGCGTTTTCGCCGGCGCCATCAATCAGCAGCGACGGCACGATGCGCGGGCCGAGCAATTGGCCATTCTCGATTCGATGACGGCGCTCGGTGGATTCCACCGGCTGGTTTCCCGGGTCGCGAATGCTGGTGATGCCTTGCGCCAACAGCAGCGGACCGGATTCATCCGAGCCGTAGTGTTGGTGACTGTCCCAAAGGCCGGGGACCAAAGTCTTGCCGGCGCCGGCGATCACGCGGGCGTTTGCGGGCGCGCGCACCGAGGCGGCAGGGCCGACGGCGGTGATGCGGCCGTTCACAACGACGACGCTTTGATGCTCGCGGAAGCGGCGGCCGACAGAATCGTAGAGCCGTACATCTTGCACGACCACCGGCTGCGTCGCGCGCGGACCAATCTGATCGACGAGCCCGGCGCCGCGCGAGGCCAATGCTGTGTTTTGCGCCGAACTCAAATCGTCGAGCACGCCTTCCCAGCCGTCCTTCACATACGAAAGGAACCCGGCGAAGGCGAAGAAATGATCGCCTTCGTACCAAACCGGGAATGGCCCGAAGCCGACGCCGATGATCGCGTACGCCGTCAGGTTCTTAGTCTCGTGGCCATTTGAAACCTGCCGCGTCGTGAGCGGTACAAGTTGGGCTTGTCCCGATGGCAACAGCTGCATGGTGTGATTGGGCGCGTGCATGAGCGCATCGACGAAAGCGATGTTGCTGTCGAGCGTGCCGCCGACTGAGGAATAGTATCCGCCACTGAAAGCGGCGTCGCCGTGATCGACCGGCGAGCGATACGTGTAACGGCCATTGGCGACGCTGAAGGTTTCGGCGGCATCGCCGCTCGGGGTGACGCCGCGAACCGTGACGGCTTGGAGCGATCCATCGGCGCCGAAGCGCTGCTGCTCGTCGAGCTCCGTCACGAAGCCGCGCAACAAAATGCTCTCGCGCGACCAGTGCACACCATCCGGCGTCGTCCAGCGCCAGGAATGGCCATGCGGTCCCGCCGTAGAACGAATGACCCAGCTTTCGGCGCCGGCCGGAGGCTGCGCCAGATTGGCGCCCGGCGCGGGCTGCGCGCGCGTTGATGGCACAAGCGCAAGGGCGATGAGCGCCAGCGCGGCGGCGAACAAGCGTTTCATACCTTCACTCCCCGAGATAGTTCGGCTTGAGCGCGCGTTCTCTTCGGCTCAACCCGGTCGCGACGAAGCAACGTCCGCCCGCGACTAGGATCACGGTGATGGCGCAGGCGCAGCTGGCGCCGGCCGAATGGTCGCCCGTCGCAATTGCGGCGAGAGCTGCACCTGCGGGCGCAGCTGCACGCGCATGCGCTGGCATTGTTCAAGCGTTTGCTGATCCGGCGCCGCAACGTCGTGCTGCTCCTGCGCCTGTTGCAAGCGCTGGCACGCCTCCTGCCCGCGACCGCTTCGATTGAGTGCAATCACCAAGCTCTGCGCGTCGGCTTGAATGGCCTGCGTGGCGCCGGCGTTGGGCGCCTGGGCAACGGTCTGCTCGCGGAGCGAATAGGCTTGCGCGAAGCGGGCGCTGGCGGCGCCATAGTCGCCGCGACGTTCAGCGATACGGCCAAGTTCGGAGGCGACCGGCGCACGCAAGGTCGGCGACGCAAGATTTGGCAGTGCGGTTTGCAATTGCTGCTCGGCTGCTTCGGTTTGCCCCGAAGCCTGCGCCTGCACGCCTTCGCTAACGCTGGCTGCCGCTTGCGCTTCTGTCGAGCGGTTGGCGCGGCGATAGGAGTGCGACAGCATCCGCCACACGACTGGATTTTGCGGCGCGACGTTGGCGGCGGTTTCCAGCGCTTGCTGACCAAGCGGGCTGCCATTGGCTTCGCCGACCGCGCCGGCGACCAGTGTCATGTTCGCAGCTTGCGGATCGTCTGGATGCGCCTGCGCGTAAGCGAGCAACGTTTGGATCGCCGCATCACGGGTGCCTGGGCGTGAGAGCTGCACGGCGGCGAAGCGCACGCTGGTATCGGGGTGCGTCAGCAGGCTGGCGATGGCGCTTTGATAGGTCTGCTGCGCATCGGTGCTGAATTGCTGATCGCTTGCGAGTAGAAGCTCTCCAGCTTCGCCATCCGGAGCGGGTGACGCCATCGGCGCGCCGGGCGAAGCATTGTCGGCGGAGGCGAGCCGGCTTGAAGCGGCAGACCCCAGCGCCCCACCTTCGAGGCCCATCGATTGCGCGAGTTGCGCCGCTTGCTCGGGCGTGAGGCGCCCTTCCTCCAGAAGCCGCAGCAACTGCGCCTGCAGATCCTGCTGCGTCACATGCGTTTGCGTGGGCGTGATCACGTACTTGCCGAAAGCGGCGATGCCGACAACGAGCGCAACCACGGTGAGAACCGAAACAAGGCGAATACGGTTCATCATGCGCCGGCGCTTGGCGGCGATGACGCCGCCATCGACATTGCGGCCTTCCAGCTTGGCGCGCAGCGCTTCTTCGAGCAGCTGCATTTGCGGCGCCGTCGGCCCGCCATTCCAACGCGTGAAGTCCTCTGCCTGAAAGGCGCCGAAGCCAAGCGGGATTTCGACCCGGTCGAGCATCACCGGCACCAGCCGGCCTTCATCACGAGCGCGCCCTGCTTCGTCCCTCACGAACGTGGAAGCTGACGAACCACGCGTCCACACCACGATGACTGCTTTGGCGCCGCGCAGTTCGCGCTCGATGATCTGCGCATAATCTTGGCCAGCGGCGAGTGAACGGTCCCACCAAATGTTGAAGCCTCGCTTTTGCAGCGCTTCAGCGAGCGGGCGCACGCGGTCGCGATCTTCGCTGGCGTAAGAAATGAAGACGTCCGACATCCACACACCCCTGCTGGCCGCGCGTTCTCGCGCTGACCGTTCGACCGCTTGTCCCTTGGCCGCCGGTTCTAGGCTCTAACCGTGACGGCGGGAAGATGACGCCGGTCACGTCTCTGTAGGCGCGTGAACGAAACGGGAAAGCGAAGCGCTGCGCGAGCAAGCCACGTCTTAAAGCGTCGGCCTAAGCCCCAGCGAAACGCCCATGCATCCAACGGTCACTGCATTTGCATCTATTGGGTCGGAGGGGGAAAAACCATGAACTTTGGTCTCGTGTCTCGCTGGCTTCCGGCATTGGCGGCCTTCGTCCTTATTCTGTCGTGCTCGTCCAGCCCCGCGTCTTCCCAGGACCAAACCGACCCGCGGCGCACGCGCTATGAAGCGATCTTGCGCGCGCTGTCGTCGGGAGAGGCGGATCAGTATGAGGCCGCAGCGCGCGCCAACTTTTCCGCGGCACAGCTCGCGCGCGGGACGCCCGAACAGCGCGCCGATTCAGTTGCGAGCATCAATAGCGTCCTTGGGCATTTTGGGATTGGGGAGGCCACAGAAGCGCCGGACGGACTGCACGTCGCACTCCGCGCCCAACGCGGCTACTCAACAGGCGACGCCATTTTCAGTTTCGACGCGTCGCCTGAACATTTCATCGAGAGATTCGCCCTATCATACAGTATCTCGATCGGCCCGCCGCCGCCGCCGGATATTCCCGCCGCCGAGCGCCGCTATGAAACCTCGGATGTCATGATCCAAGCCGGAGATCACGTTCTCTCGGCGAAACTCTATGCTCCGACCGGACGCACCTCGTTTCCCATCGTGGTGCTGATATCGGGTTCGGGCAATGAAAGTGTCATCGATAACGTCCACACGCACGCCTTAGCTCAGGCCTTTGCGTCGCGCGGTATCGGATGCCTAGCGTACGACAAAAGAGGAACCGGTCACTCCACGGGCGCCTTCACCGATACGGATTTCGAAGCCCTCGGCGCCGACGCCGCTGCGGTCGCGCATTACGCGCAACGTTTGCCGCAGGCCCACGACGTGGGCTTTTGGGCCTTAAGCCAAGCGGGCTGGATCTTGCCTTACGCCGTGCAGCGCTCGCAGGGCATCAAGTTCGCGATCATGGTCAGTGTGCCCGGCGTTAATCCATTCGAGCAGGTCGCCTCCTTCCTGCACAAACAGTTGCAGAGTTGGGGATTGTCGCCGTCCGAGGTCGAGGCCGCCGATCGAATGCACCGCGCCGTCGGCCTATATTACGCGGACCGCGGGACTTATGAGGCAGCTCTCGCGGAAGTGGATCGCAATCGCGAGGCGCGTTGGTTTCGCACAGTGGTCAACAATGTGTTTTGGGACACGTTGCCGGAAGGTCGGCCGTTCGATCCCGCACGCAAAGCTGAGCTCTTGCGCTCAGATCCAAGCCAACTTGGAATTATCGCGCCTTCATCTTTCATGGACTACAGCGATCAGTATCGGTCGTTGACCCTGCCGACTCTCGTAGTCTTTGGCACTGAGGACGCCCTCAATCGAATCGATCAGTCTCAAGCGGTTTACGAGCGTGCTTTGCGAGGCGATCGTCGTCATGTTCATGACTTCCTCGTGTTCGAGGGCGCGAGTCACGACATGCAAGCGCCAGACGGCCAGGTGAGGCCGGATTACCTTGATGCGATAGGCGACTGGGCGCAGCGGCAATTTGGCATGCGTTGATAGGTTGCTTCCCTCCATTCGCCGATCCGGTGTTGCCGGAGAGGCTGAAGGGCCTAGTGACATAGGCCAGGGAGGCGGCCATGCGCATAGCGAGCCTGGGGCATTTGGTCTTCGCGATCCTGCTGATCGCGTTCGGACTGGTTGGCTTCATCGAAGGCAAGTTCGCGCCGATCTGGGCGCCGGTCGCGCAGACGACGCCGGGCCGCGAGTTGCTTATCTACGTGTGCGCCTTCGTGGCACTAGCGGGCGGCGTAGGTTTGCTTCTGAAAGCGGCGGCGCCGATCGCCGCGCGCGGGCTTTTTGTTTATCTCGCGCTGTGGATGCTGCTGTTCAAAGTCCCGTTCATCATCCGGGCGCCGTTTGAGGAAGTTTCCTACCAGAGCAATGGCGAGAATGCCGTATGGGTCGCGGCCGCGTGCGTGTTGGCGGTCCGGTTTGCATCCGATACCGAGAAACAACGCTTCGGCTTTGCGCTCGGCGACATTGGATTGCGCGGCGCGCGCGTTCTCTATGGCCTGGCGCTCATCGCGTTTGGGTTCTCTCACTTCTTCTACGCCAACATGACGACACCGTTGGTGCCGGCTTACTTGCCCTTTCACGACGCTTGGGCCTCGATTACCGGCGGCGCCTATCTCGCAGCGGGCGTGGCGATCATCGCGGGGATGCTGGCGCGCCTCGCGGCTCACTTGGTATTGCTGCAGATCGCCTTGATTACGGTTCTGGTATGGACGCCGTTCGTCACTGCGGGAAACATCGACGCCGGGCACTGGCAAGAGACGGTTGTCTCCTGTTTCATCACCGCCGGCGCCTGGGTGATGGCAGAATCGTATCGCGATGCGCCCTGGCTTTTGGCGGCTCGAAGCGAACCCAAATCTGCTTAGGCGGGCAACCAGCGTAAGGCCGCGTCGACGCTATCGCGCGGATTGCTGTTGAACGCGATGGCGGCGTTGGGCGCGCGCCGATGCACGAGATTCACGACCGTTTCGAACAGAAGCAACGTCTCTTTCGGTTCGCGAACGCCGGCGCCAATCACGATGCAATCGTAGCTCGTCTTCGCTAAGCAATCCTCCAACACCACTTCAGCGCTCGCGCCGAAATCGATGAGACACATGTCGGCGATGATGTTGTGTTCGGAGAACGCGGCGCGTCCCGCCTCCAGCACCTGCATGACCCCTTCCGCGTTGAACCCGGCCAATGGGCCCGCGGAATAATCGATCACCTTGGGATCAATCCCGACCAAGAGCACCCGAGATCGCGACATGTTCAAATCGCGCCACGATAGCACGCTTCAATATTATTGCCGTCCGGATCGAGCACGAAGGCGCCATAATAATCTTTGGCGCCGTGCCGTGGACCGGGCGTGCCATTGTCCCGCCCTCCGCTTTCGAGGCCGGCATTGTAGAACGCGTCAACCGCCTCTTTGCTTTCCGCGGTGAACGCGATGTGCATTTGATTGATGCCCGGGCGCGAACCCTCGACCCAGTAGGATGGGCGTAATGTGCCGATCCAGAGATACGGATACTCGGTCACGCTCTTGCCAAGCAGAAACGCGCTGTCGCCATTGTCGGCCGTCATCAGGCCGAGCGGTTTGGCGATGCCGTCATAGAAGCGCCGAGCCTTGGCCAGATCGGTGACGACGAAACCAGAATGATCGAGCATGCGGCAGAGCTAGTGCGCGACAAGTCCGCGGCTAGTGCATATATGGCGTCGCGGCAGTGGGGCGGTTCCAACCGGCGGGAGAAACGTGGGTGATTTATGGTCTCGTTGGCCTGGCAGTCGTCTTGGCGATCGTGTTTGGACTTCTCTACAACCAACTGATCGCGCGCCGGCAAATGGTGAACAATGGCTGGGCCGATATTGACGTGCAGCTGAAGCGGCGAGCCGATCTGGTTCCGCAACTGGTCAGCGTGGTGCAGGGCTATGCGGCGCACGAACGACAATTGTTCGCCGACATTGCCGAAAAGCGCACACAAGCGCTGGCTGCGGGCGACGATCCGACACGCCGCGGAGCAAGCGAGACGGCGTTCGCGAAACCGATTGGGCAATTGATTGCGGTGGCCGAGGGCTATCCCGAGCTGAAAGCCAGTCAGAATTTCCTCGAACTGCAGAACGCTTTGGCGGACACCGAGAACAAGATCGAAATGGCGCGCCGCTTCTATAACGGCGCGGTGCGGGAGCTGAACACAGCGGTACAAACTATTCCGTCGAATATCGTTGCCGATGTTGCTGGCGTGACGACGCGGCCATTCTTCGAGATTGCAGCAGGCGACGGCGCCAATCCGCAAGTGAGCTTGGGCAAACCATGATGCGGTTTATTGCTGCGTTCACTGTGCTGGCGGCACTGGCAAGTGCGCCAGCTTACGCGAAGGAGCGCATCGACGCTTATGACGTGGCAGTTGCCGTGCAGCGCAATGGCGATCTCGTCGTTACTGAAACCATCGACCTGACGTCAGAGGGCATGGACATTCGTCACGGCATCCAGCGTGACCTGCCCCGCTATTATGAAAATGCCGGGGACCGACTGCCGTTCGCTTATCATCTCCAAAGCATCGAGCGCGACGGGCATCGCGAACATTATGAGACGAGCCACGAGGGCAATGCGTTTCGTGTGCGCATCGGCGATGCGGACACGCTGCTCAGCGACGGGCCGCACCATTACGTGATCACCTACAGCGTCGAAGATCAGGTGCGCCATTTCGATCGCTACGACGAAGTCTATTGGAACGCGACGGGCAATTTCTGGACGTTTCCGATTGTCAACGCGCACGCGACAATCACGCTGCCCGCTGGCGCACACATCACGCAGACTTCCGCGTATACGGGCGGCCAAGGACAGGCGGGTAATGACGCGACGATTTCGCAATCGGGCGATGCGATCAGCTTTGCCGCGACCCGGCCGCTGGAAGCGGGTGAAGGCCTGACCGTTGCGGTTTCGTTTGACAAAGGCCTGATCGCGCCGCCGTCGGGAACGCGGCTGGGCTGGCTTTGGTGGCAACGCAACGGCGCGTTGACGATTCTGCTCGCTTCGATCGCCGGCCTGTTTTGGTACTTGTACCGCGCCTTCGATCGCGTTGGTCGCGATCCGGTGAAGGGCCCGGTGTTTCCGCACTACGAGGCGCCCGCTGGCTATTCGCCGGCCGCCACACACTACATTTTCTATCGTGGGCTTCGCGAAAACCGTGCGCTCATCGCGACGCTGATGAACCTCGCGGTCAAAGGCCGCTTCAGCATCGACGCTTCGGATAAGAAGGTGACCAAGTTGACGGCGTCATCGGCGAACGGCTCGAGCGCGGGCTTGGCGGACGAAGATGTGGCGTTGGAGCGCGGCATCTTCGGAGGACAGACGACGAAGAGTTTGGGCGGCGCCTACGACTCTGCGTTCACGTCCGCATATACCGACTTCAAAGCGCAGCTCTCGCGCAGATACGGCAACGCTTATTTCCGTTGGAACGCGGGCTATGTGGTGCTGTCGGTGCTGATCACCGTCGGCGTGGTGATTTGGGCGGCGATGAGTGCGTCGCAATGGACGGGATGGCATACGCTCGCGGTACTCGCCCTTGCGGCGCTCAACATCGCCTTCATGTACTTCATGCCGGCGCCAACGGCGCTCGGGCAGACCACGCGCACCGAGATCGAGGGCTTCCGACTCTACATGGAGACGGCGGAGAAGCTGCAGCTGAATGCGGTGACACCCGGCAGCGAGGCGCCGCCGCCGATGACGACGGAGCGGTATGAGAAGTTCTTGCCGTACGCGGTGGCGCTGGGCGTTGAGAAGCCCTGGACACAGCATTTCGAGCGCTTGTTGCCGCAGGAGTTCGCCGCCTACTCACCCGCCTGGACCAATTCGGCGTGGATTTCGTCGCAATCGTTTGCGGGCGTGAGCCAAGCGCTGGTCTCACACATCGATTCCGGCGTCTCGAGCGCAATGCCGCAAAGCTCGAGTTCATCGGGCTCCGGCGGCGGTGGATTTTCCGGCGGTGGCGGCGGCGGCGGCGGCGGCAGCGGCTGGTGAGCGCCTAGTGCGGCAGCGATCCGGGTATGTCTCGATCAAATCCGACCGTCGAACCTCGTCTGGAAAACCCTTCCATGTGCGCGCGCACTTCGAAAAATTCCGGAGTTGGACCGGTGTTGGGGCCACAAACGTCAGTCGTGTCGCGGCGCGCCCGGACTGCTAGTTCATCCAATTGCGACGGTCTCGGATCAACGGACCAGAGCACTGGCATCGCAAAACGATGAGACGGACGCGCCTGCAACTCTGCGTACGATTCCGGCAACAAGCGCAGGTCCTGAACGAATCCGCGGCTAGCATCGCCAAAGTGTTGGCCGGAGGGCCAGTCAAACGCAATTCGGCAATCCATGGATCGATCGGCGCGCGCATCGCAACAAAGGATGGCGAGACCCGACATGCCGCGCCGCAATGCTCCCAGGGGATATTGGACACGCGTTATACGCGGCGGCTCGACGCGAGGATCAAAGCCCGTCGCTGCGATACGTTGGGTATCTTGCGCATTTGAAACGCTCATGCCGCCAATGAGCGCAGCTAGGAGAAGCAGCGTTACGATACGCAACTTGCTCCGAGGCGACATGATCAACCGCGCTCGATGAAGAGCGCGGCTGGGTGCTCCAGCATACCCTTCACGCGCTGGATGAAGGCGGCTGCGTCGTAGCCATCGACCACGCGGTGATCGAAGGACGAGCTGAGGTTCATCATCTTGCGCACCACGATCTGGCCGTTCTTCACCACGGGGCGCTCGACCAGCTTGTTGACGCCGATGATCGCCACTTCCGGATGATTGATCACCGGGGTCGTGACGATGCCGCCCAGCGCGCCAAGCGAGGTGATGGTGATGGTGGAGCCGGAAAGCTCTTCTTTGGTCGCGGTGTTGGCGCGGACGGCGGCCGCCAGGCGCGAGACTTCGGTGGCGCTGTCCCAGACATCGCGCGACTCAGCGTGGCGGACAACGGGCACGATCAGGCCGTTGTCGGTTTGGGTGGCGATGCCGATGTCGACGTTCTCGTGGCGATAGACGACGCCTTGGTCGTCATCGAAGCGCGCGTTGATTTGCGGGAAGTCTGGCAGCGAGAGCACCAGCGCCCGCATGAGGAATGGCAGCAGCGTGAGCTTCGGTTGGTCGTTGCGTTTGTTGGCGTTGAGGTGCGCGCGCAGCTCTTCGAGTTCGGTGAGATCGGCTTCTTCGACGTAGGCGAAGTGCGGAATGCGGCGCTTGGCGTCCTGCATCTTCTCCGCAATCTTGCGGCGCAGGCCGATCACCTTCACCGGCTCGATGCCATTTTTCTCTGCGAGCGCAGAGCTGCGGCGCGCGCCGGCGACCGGGACGAGCACCTTGTCGAGGTCTTCGTGGGTGATGCGGCCTTCTGGGCCGCTGCCGCGCACCTGCCCGAGATCGATGCCGAGCTTTTGCGCGCGGGCGCGCACGGCGGGCGAAGCTTGCGCCTGGCTCCATTCGCGCACGGCGGCATCGCGCGGTGCGGGTTTCGCGATCGCCTGTGACTTCGGTTGGCCGATCGCGGCTTGCGTTTCTTCTTCGGACCACACGGCGCCGGACTGCGCTTTGATGCGCGGCTTGGCTTGTGGCGGCGCCGCGGCGATCGGCACGGCGACTTTCGCCGGCGCAGCTTGAGCGGCGCCGTTTGATTTTGGCGCGGGCGCTGGTGGTGGCGGCGGCGTTGGCGCAGCTGCTTTCGGAGCAGGCGCTGCGGGCTCTTCTCCGGCGCCATCGACTTCGAACACGGCGATGGGACCGCCCACTGGCGCCATGTCGCCGGGTTCGCCGTGGATCGAGACGACTTTGCCGGCGACCGGCGAGGTCATTTCGACCGTCGCCTTATCCGTCATCACATCGACGAGCGGCGCGTCTTCCTTGATCACGTCGCCGACGCGGACGTGCCAGGCGACGATCTCAGCTTCAGCGGTGCCTTCGCCGACGTCCGGCAGCTTAAAAACAAACTGGCCCATAACTCAGGCGGCCTCCATCACGCGGCGCATCGCTTTGATCACACGCGAGGGCCCCGGAAAATACTCCCACTCCAGCGAATGTGGGTACGGCGTGTCGTAGCCGGTCACCCGCTCAATTGGCGCTTCGAGTTGGTAGAAACAATGCTCCTGCACGAGTGCAGAGAGTTCGCCGCCATAACCGGACGTGCGCGTCGCCTCGTGCACGATGACGCAGCGACCCGTTTTGCTGACGGACTTCACAATGGTTTCGATGTCGACCGGGACGAGCGTCCGCAGATCGATGACTTCCGCATCGACGCCGCTCTCTTCGCTTTCCAGCACAGTGGGATCCGAAGCTTGGAATTCACGTGACTTGAAGTCG
>JADMIO010846050.1_pt1 | contig 15542 bp, 14 predicted proteins | sample 8958161 | NCBI WGS metagenome assembly JADMIO01 (sample SAMN16585339, study PRJNA669376) | soil metagenome | isolation source: Crop rotation soil | place: USA: Cullars Rotation, Alabama | collected 2011
CTTTCCCCGCCCCGCACGTCGGCTGCAAAAGCCCCGCCAACAAAAAGCCCGGACCAATCCCCGCCATCACCACCTGCAACGACTGCATCGTCACAAGCCACGCATTCTTCCCCTTCATCGCCTCGCCCATCAGCTGCGTCGCAAGGCTCGTGATCAGCCCCACCAGCATTCGTCCGGGGTTGGAAAGGCCCATAAAGCTGAAAAGGATGCCCAGGCTCAAGCACCCCGGCGTGTTCAGCGGCAGCGCCCACGACCACAACAGAATCATGCCCAAGCCAATCAAAAACGCCCCCCACGCCGCCTTTCCCCCGCGTCCCAGCACGCCGAGGAACGCAAACGGCGCAGTGATCATCGCCTTGAACGCCTTCACCGGCCCGGCACGAAATGTGGCGAACACGAACGACCAGAACAACGCCGACATCGTCCCCCAGATCGCCATCGACGAGAATACCGTGTTCGCCGTGCTGCGAACCCCGGTGCCCCACACGTTCAAAAACGGCGTAACCGATAGCGGAATTCGGCCCAATAGCGGTATCTTCGTCCACCCCCGCATCAGCAACCCGCTGAGCCCCATGTCCGTCGGTTGCAGGGTGTATTCCCGGTCCGTCCCCTGGTTGAACCAGATCACCAGGTACGTGTGAATGAACCAAACCGTGATAAACGTAAGGATCGCGATCGGAATGCGGATCAGCAGGAAATTGATCAGCGCCTTGCCGAGAATCTGCTTGAAGTTGATCCCCTTGGTCTCCGCCGCAGGCAGGCCCGCGATCGGAGCGACCTCCGGAGATGGCGATGGAGCGCTTTCAATCGGAGCGCTCGCCACCGGAGCGCTTGCAACCGCAGCACTCGCCACCGGAGCGCTGACCACCGGCGCACTTGGCGGCGCGGGAACACTGGACGGCGGTGGCTGCGACGCCCCAGTCCTCGGCCGTGCCGGCGCAGGCGCCCCCGGCGGACGACCGCAATTCGGGCAGAATCGCACGCTCGACGGCACCTCGGATCCACATGATGAACAAACCGCCACGGCCGCTCCAAAGAAATCAGTCCAACCGCTCCACCGGTTCCACCAGAACAAAACTGCTATGCGTCATTTCCTGATAACCCCAGCTGTTAATCTTCGTGGTCGTATCCACAAAAACCTGGTACACGCCCGTGTGCGGAAATGGAACATTGATCTGCCCCCCGGGCGCAACCGAAAACTGCGTCGACCGGCGAATCCAGACCGGGGCCGCCTCCTTCCCCGGATTCACGATCGCCACCGATTCCCCACGATTGATCCGCACCCAGCCCGGACGCAGATGAATCCCATCCACCCGCATCACCGCAGGCGCTGTCCGCAAATCGCTCGGCGCCAGAAACGGCGCCGCAATCACCGCCGCTATCGTCAAGCACACCAGCGGCATAATGCACCACCGCGTCAGCCGCACCCGGTGAACAAACGCCAGCACCCGATCCCACTTCCAAACCACCAGCCCCAGCGGAACGCCGTACGCCAGGTGCCCGGTGTACGCCACCGCAATCCCAAGGTTGTTCCCCGCCAGATTGAAAATCCAAAGAAACGGCGAGCAAATCGCCAGCGATTCCAAAATCATCGCCCACACCACTCCCCACAACCAATGCCGCCGCGGCATCGCCAGCGCGTACATGATCCCGAAGGTGATCCCGTTCAACGTGTGATACGACCACCCCAGCGTATCGGTGAACGGCGAAGAAGCACGCGCCTCCGCCAGCCAGATGCCATACGCCTCGATCGGATAGAACGGCAGCTGCCCCACCATCTGAAAAGGAACCCGCCAGACGTCATAGCCAATCGTCCCCAGCGCCCCGCCAACAAACCCCAGAATCATCGCCTCATTGAGCCGAACGCTGTCGCCGCGCCATCTGCCAAACGACGCTTCGATCCGGTTTCCCGTCCCCGTCCCCGCCAGACCAGCCAGCAGTCCCAACGCCACCAATCCGATGCTGCAAGGCAATGTCAGCCACAGGGCCGCGCCGCTCAACGTCCCAACCCCCCACACCTTCACCAAAATCGCCAGCCCGCTCGTTGAACTCAGCAGCACGCATAGCCATCGCAGCCAGATGGCGCTGGACACGTCGCGCGGAGATTGAGCCGTGGCGGATGTCATGTCGAGAACTCGTAGACGTGGAGATAACTGATTGTAAACGCGGGATCGCACAACACGCCAGCGGAAACTGCTCCGGTCACCGCTTACGAGCAATCCATAATCCGTGTTCTAACAACCATTTTCCGGGAACCCCACGACGCCCCTCACGCACCCTTGCCCGCCCGAATCGCCGTGCGAATCTCGTTCAGCAGCTGATCCACCTTGAACGGCTTGAACAGCACCGCCGCCAGCCCCTCGTGGCTCGCCCGCACAATCGAATGATTCGGATCGTACCCAAACCCCGTCATCAAAATCACCGGCGGGTTGTGCCCGATCTTCTGCGCCGCCGCAAAAATCTCGTACCCGTTCTTCTTGGGCATCTTGATGTCCGAAAGAACCAGGTCGTATCGCGCCTGTGCCGCCAACAGCGCACACGCCTCCCCGCCATCCTGCGCCGTATCCACCACGCATCCAAAACGTGCCAACAGATCCGCAATCGTCTGCCGAATGTTTGGCTCATCATCCGCCACCAAAATCCGCTTCCCACTCAGCACCGGATCATGCTCGCGCGCCGTGTCGTCCGACCCAAGAATCGTCTTCGGCCCCTCCGCCACATCCCGCACGCTCCGCCGAATCTTGCTCGCATTGTCGATGATCACCTGCAGCCGCCGCCGCATGTCATCATTGCCGATGTAATCATCCATCAGCAGCGTCGCCTCTGACACAATATCATTCAGCGGACCAGCCACCTCCGAATTCACATCGCTCGCCAGCTGCCCCGTCGTCGCATGCCGCTCCACCACCAGCAGATTCAAAATGTTCAGCGCAATCGCCACATATCGCCCAAAAATCTCCGCGAACTGCCGATCATCCTCCGTAAACGCCGCCGGATATTGGCTCTCAATATTGAAAATGCCAATCACCTTGTCGTGCAGCATCAGCGGAACCGTCAAGCTGCTCCCCGCATTCGACAGCCCCGTCACATATCTGGGATCCCGCCCCACATCCGAACAAATATACGACCGCCCATTCGACGCCACCCAACCGGAAATCCCATTCCCCTCCGGCTGCGCAAACAGCTCAATCTCCATCGCCTCCGTCGGCATCCCCACGCAAATCACCAGCTCCAGCTTGTTCGTCTTCCGATCCAGCAGCCGAATCGCAAAATGGTCAAAGTGCATCAGCTGCCGGCAAAACTTGATGATCTTCTCTTCCAGCAGCTTCAACCGCTGCCCCACCGACAGCTTCGCGATCGCCTCCCCCTCCAGCCGCACCAACTCCCCGCCCGCCTGGTCAATCGCATCAATCTTCTGCTGCAGCCGCCGCCCGCTCGTCGCATCCCAGCAAATCGCAACAATCCGTGAAATCGTCCCCGAAGACCCCGGCTCCGCCCCAACCACGCTCCCGTCCATCACCGGCGAACAAAACAACTCAAAATAATTCGTCTCATCAATGCTGAACGAAAACTTCCGCGACCGCGCGCTCTGCGCCGCGACGAACGGAACCCCCGCCCCCTGTTCGCGCTGCGGCGTCGATTGATGCGTGAACACGTTCCACGCCTCGTGACATACCGCCCGAATCCGATCCCGCACCGGCTCCGACCACTGCTTCATCCGCCGATTCGCCCAAAGAATCTGCCCGTCCTGGTCCGTGATGCAAATCCCCTCCCCGATCGTATCGAGGATCAGCCCCGATTGCTGCGACGCCAGCGCCCGCTCCAACGGCAAAAAATCCGCCGAATCCGAAAACACCGCATCAAAAGACCCCGCCCGGAGCTCCGCCAGCGCCGATTCCATCGATGGCGCCACCGTCACCTCATGCTGCGTCCGAAGCAAATCGATGATCGAGCGATGCCGGGAATCCGGACCCGTCAGAACAAGCAACCGCTGCGTAGTGGAGGCATCAACCATAACGTAACGCAAGTATAGGCACCGCCAACGCCCCGAATCAACGAAGACTTCCCAGTCGTGCCGACGCCCCCGTCGGCATTGCAACCGCAGTTGCATCTGCCTGTCGGTCTGACCAAGAGAACTTACACCACCAAAACCTGTGCATCATTCCTTCGCGTTGCGGCCTTTGCGCAGCATCGAGTAAGATTCGCCCTCTCCAGGAGGATGAATGCAGCTCTCCAAACGCACCCAATACGGTCTGCGAGCCATGATTTGCCTCGCCGACGCCTACCAGCGCGGCTACTTGCAAACCAAGGAACTCGCCGCCCGCGAGGCACTCCCCACCAAATTCCTCGAATCCATCCTCTCCGCCCTCACCCGCGGAAAATTCCTCGTCTCTAAAATCGGCGCCACCGGTGGCTACCGCCTGGCCAAGGCCCCCAAGGACATCCTCGTCGGAGACATCGTCTCCCGACTCGAAGGCAAAAAGCTTATGGAAGATCAGATCGACGCCGAGCCCGGCGAACGCCCCGGCGAAGTCGCCGTCCGCATCATCCAGTCCCAACTCTCAACCGCCGTCCGCGACGTCCTCAACACCATGACCATGGCCCAACTCGCCGAACAAGTCGGCCAGGGCAGCCAGGGCCAGATGTATTACATATGACCCTTGACCCCTCGCAACTTCTCCCCCCGCCTCCTGGATCACCCAGCGTGGTTCCGCCAAATCACCCTGCCGCGCCGGTCAAACACGGCCGACTCTTCAACCACATCCGCTCCAGCATGTTCTCCGGCCTGATCACGCTCGTGCCGCTGTTCATCACCATCTACCTGCTCGTCTTCCTTTATGGGCTTGCGACCTTCGCCTCCAGGCCCGTGGCGCAAGCACTCGCGCCCATCTCCGTCAACATCCTCTATCCGCCCCCCTCTCCGGATAAAGAGGCCGAACTCGATATCTATAACGCCAGGGTCAAAACCATCACCGCATGGACCTCCCCCATCCTTGCACTTCTCATCACCATCATCGTCGTCTACATCCTCGGCGTTCTCTCCTACTTCACCCTCGGCCGCAGAATCCTCGCCCAGTTCGAACACTTCATCGAAAACCTCCCCCTCATCAAAGGCATCTACGGCACCACCAAACAAGTCATCGGCGTCTTCCGCCAAAGCGGCGGCGGACAGGGCTTTCAGCGCGTCGTCCTCGTCCAATTCCCCCGCGCCGGAACCTGGGCCGTCGCCTTCGTCACCAACACCCTCCACGACGACGCCACCAACGAACAACTCGTCTGCTGCTTCATCCCCATGACCCCCAACCCCACCTCCGGATTCTTCCAGATGTTCCCCGAAAAAGACCTCCGCCCCACCGATTGGACCGTCGACATGGGCATCAAAATCATCCTCTCCGGCGGCCTCCTCGCCCCCTCAAACCTCCACACCGGCCCAATCACTCCCGCCACCTTCCCCCCCGCACCCACAACCTGATCCCCCAACAGCTGCAAAAGCCGCTCCTCTTCGTGTCTTCACGCCCTTCGTGCCTTCGCGCCCCCGTCCCCAAGAACCCGCGAATTCCAAACGACGCACGCCCCTCGCAACATCGCAAAAAACAGAGAAGCCCGGACCAACGATCCGGGCTCCTCGCATTCTTTCAAACAGCCATCAAACCCGATCAGTAATCCCCATGATCGTGATCATGTCCGCCGCCGCCCTTCTTGTCTTCCTTCTTGGGCAGCTCGCTGATGATCGCATCCGTCGCCAAGAGCAGGCTCGCAATGGACGCCGCATTCGACAGCGCCGTCCGCTCCACCTTCGTCGGAACGATCACGCCCATCTTGATCATGTCGCCATATTCGTGCGTCAAAGCGTTGTACCCGAAGTTCTGTTCCTTCGAATCCATCACCTTCTGCGCCACGATCGAGCCGTCCACGCCGGCGTTTTCGCTGATCTGCTTGATCGGGGCGTAAAGCGCCCGCTTGATGATGTCAGCGCCGATGCGCTCATCGCCATCCAGCTTCAACTTCTCGATCGCCGGAATCCCGCGAAGAACCGACACGCCGCCGCCAGGAAGAATCCCTTCCTCAACCGCCGCCCGGCACGCATGCAGCGCATCTTCAACCCGCGCCTTCTTTTCCTTCATCGCCGCTTCCGTCGGAGCGCCAACCTTGATCACCGCAACGCCGCCGGCCAGTTTCGCCAGCCGTTCCTGCAGCTTCTCACGGTCATAGTCACTCGTCGTGCGGTCGATCTCGTTCTTGATCTGCTCGATGCGGCCCTTGATGTCCGCGCTCTTGCCGGCGCCTTCGATGATCGTCGTGGTCTCTTTCTCCACGCGAATCTTCTTCGCACGCCCAAGATCCTTCACTTCCAAAGTCTCCAGGCTGATGCCCAGTTCCTTAAACACAGCCTTGCCGCCGGTAACGGTCGCAATGTCTTCCAGCATCGCCTTGCGGCGATCGCCAAAGCCCGGCGCCTTCACGGCAACGACCTTCAAGGTCCCGCGCAGCTTATTCACAACCAGCGTCGCAAGCGCCTCGCCTTCAATATCCTCAGCAATGATCAAAAGCGCCTTGCCCGCCTCGGCAACCTTGCCCAAAATCGGCAGCAAATCCTTGATCGCCGTGATCTTCTCTTCATGAATCAGCACATATGCATCTTCAAAGTTCACATCCAGCGTGTTCGGATCCGCAAAGTGCGGGCTGATGTATCCCTTGTCAAACTGCAAACCTTCCACCAGGTCCACAACCGTATCCAACCCCTTGCCCTCTTCGATCGTGATCACGCCATCCTTGCCCACCTTGTCCATCGCGTCGGCAATCATCTGGCCGATCTGCTGGTCCTGGTTGGCCGAGGACGCGCCGACCTGCGCGATCTGCTTCGTGTCGCGCACCGGCGTGGAAATGTTGCCAAGGTGCGAGAGCACCGCGGCCACAGCCTTATCGATGCCGCGCTTCAGCATCGTCGGGTTCGCCCCCGCCGTCACATTGCGAAGCCCTTCATCAAAGATGGCCTCCGCATAAACCGTGGCGGTCGTCGTGCCGTCGCCGGCAACCGTCGACGTCTTCGAAGCGACTTCCTTCACCAGCTGCGCGCCCAGATTCTCATGCGCGTCTTCCAGCTCAATTTCCTTCGCAACCGTCACGCCGTCTTTCGTGACCGTTGGGCTGCCGAAGGACTTCTCAATCACAACATTCCGGCCCGAAGGTCCAAGGGTGACCTTGACGGCCTGGGCGAGAATCTTGACCCCGCGACGCATCGCCTCGCGGGCATCTGTATCAAATACAATAGACTTGGCGGCCATGGGAATTTCTCCAGGGTATACGTGTCTCAATAATCATCTAAAACAAAAAGCCGCGCCAACGCGCAGCTTTATTCATCCTTCGATCACAGCGAGAACTTCATCCTCGCTGAGAACCAAAAACTCATCGTTCTCAATCTTAATCTCAGTCCCGGCATAAGAAGCGAAGATCACTTCGTCGCCCTTCTTCACCTGGAACTTCGCGCGCTCGCCAGAATCAAGCAGCTTCCCATCCCCAACCGCGATCACGGTCCCGCGCTTCGGCTTCTCCTTCGCCGTCTCCGGCAAAACAATCCCGCTCTTCGTCTTCGACTCCGCCTCAACCCGCTTGAGCAAAATCTTATCACCCAACGGACGAACCTTTGCTGCCATGTCTGTAACTCCTTGCAAAAAGAATCAAAAATCAAAAATCGAGAAGTAAGAATCAAGAAGCAAGAAGAAAAAAACCGGCTGACCTCCCACTTCTTGCTTCTTGCTTCTTACTACAGCCCTACGCCGGCCACTGGTTCTGATGAAACCGCCGCAGCGCCCGCGCCATCACTTCCAACATCAAATTCACATCCACCGGCTCACTCAACACCGTGAACGCATCAAACTTCAAAGCCTCCTGCAGGAGTTGCTGATCCTGCTGCGGCGGTGCGATCAAAATCACCGCCGGTCCTGACTTTCCTTCCGCCGGCCGCGCATCAAAGCGAACTTCAATCCGCCGTTGCGTCTCGCCGCCGTCGTTCCGCTCCTCCATCTTCATCTGGAAGTGAAAAGAACTGCCGGGATTCGCCGACCCGTCCGGCGGGGCATTTTTCTGCCGATGATTCTGCTCCCGCAACTTGTGAATCAATTGCAGCACATTCAAACCGCTGATCGCCGGCAACCGCGAATCCACAACCGCAAGGTGAATCGGAAAACGCTCAATCAACTCAACCGCCTGCGGCCCATTCGTCGCCTCAAACGTCCGCACGCCCATCGGCGCCAACAAATGCTGCAACGTCTGATACCACGCCTGACCGGCAAGAGGCTTTCGCTCCTCGTGCGTCAGAAGCAAATTAAGCCGAGTTTCGCCGCCCATGGGTTCACCGCCCCGCAGAATGCAAAGGGTGTACCCGACAATAATATCATCCGCCCATCAGTCCTTAAACATCTACCAGACATAATGTTAAGTCGAACAGTTGAGCTGAAGGATCGCCGCTCGAAAGACTGCCAAAGCGCGATCTTGCAAACTCCCCCGCCTGCCGCCGTGGCAGAGAACCACCCCCACAGCATTCGCCACCCATCCTGCATCGCCTCGAGCTCCCCATGCCAACACACCCACTCGTCAATCACATTCCGGGTGCCATTGCCCTCCGGGGCAGGGGCCCCCGGTGGGCATGCCCAATGTGTAACCTTATTTAATTGCACCCACTTCGAACGCCAGCGGCCGGTAGGACAAAAACCTCAACCCAGTCGACCGGCTCTCAACCATGGAGCCGATTATCAAACTCAAATGGAAGCAAGCTTCTACGGTTTCCGACTCGCATCATCCCCCACCGCCATCCCCGAACCCAGCACGGCCCTCCTAGCAGCGACCGCAACACTCGCCACGCTGACCACCCGCCGCTTCCGCAGCCGGCGCTTAAAGGAGTGGGGAAACGGGAGTGCATCGCGTAAGGGATTTTAGCCGCGTGCGCGGAACGGGACCTGAGGTTCTGCCTATCCGGTTCCCGTCATCCAGCCGTTCAGGGCGCAGATAGTTTCGCGGACTTTCGCGATCCGTGCTGAACTCCGCCAAAGGGCCAACTTATTCATCCAACTCCCGCCTCCCGCCACCGCCGCCAACGTCAAAACCTCCTCCCTTCCCACGTTTCTGCCAACGATGCGCAGAATAAACCGTGCCCAAAATACCCACGAAGAACCCCACCGGCACCGTCAAACATGCCACCATCCCAGCACTCCCCGCGCTCGGATCATCGGGATGCATCCGCACGAAATACCACATGATCACCATCGCAACCCCGACGCCCCCCGCAACGCCCAGTATCGCACCAATCACCACGACCAAAACCGCCTTGAATATCTTCATCGTCCCTTCCGTCCTCTCAGTGTGGCGGCGTCGCAACGCGACTCGGGCGGAAATACGCTTAGAATCCTCATAAGCCGCAACATACCCCCACCCGACAAAATGTCCAAGATGGCCAACCCCCTGCGTGTGTGGCCATCTTGATTGGCAATCCTGGTTGGCAACCTTGCCCCCCACCACACGCCTCGCCCGTAGTTCCTTCCCGCCCCCGCCGATATACTTGGGCTCTTTTCCAAGGATCCCCAGACATGCCCGAGACCACGGTCGATGACTCCCTCCGCCTCGGCCTTCAGCACCACGAAAGCGGCCGGCTGAACGAAGCCGAAACCGTCTACCGTGAAGTCCTCGCCCGCCAGCCCGCCAACCCGCAAGCCCTCTATCTGCTGGGAACCCTCTCCGGCCAAAGCGGCCGCTGGGCCGAAGCCGAATCCCTCCTCCAGCAGGCCATCGCCATCCAGCCCGGCCAGGCGATCTTCTACAACAACCTCGGCATCGTGCTGAAAGGCCAGGGCAAAATCGAACAAGCCATCGCCGCCTATCGCTGCGCCCTCGAATGCCACCGCGATTACCCCGAAGCCCTCAACAACCTCGGCAACCTCCTCGCCTCCGCCGGCCAGGTCGATGAAGCCGAAAGCGCCTGCCGCGCCGCCATCAAACTCCGCCCCAACTACGCCGAAGCCTGGTACAATCTCGGCATCGCCCTCTACCTCAAAGACCGTCACGAAGACGCCATCGCCGCCTTTCGCAAGGCCATCGAATTTCGCCCGCTTCTGGGCGAAGCCTGGTACCGCATGGGACTCGCCGTCCGCGCCCTGGGCAAGGATGATGAAGCCATCGAATGCTTCACCCAGGCCCTTCGTCTCCGCCCCCTGATCGCCGAAGCCCACCTCGAACTCGGCGTTATGAAAGACGCCCGCGGACTCACCACCGAAGCCATCGCCAGCTATCGCCAGGCCCTCGCCCTCCGCCCCAACTTCGCCGAAGCGCTCAACAACCTCGCCACCGCCCTCAAAGCCGACGGCCAGCTCGGCGACGCCATCCACGCCTACCGCCAGGCCCTCGCCGCCAACCCGAAATTCATCGAAGCCCGCTACAACCTCGGCAACGCCCTGGCGCTGCAGGGCAAACTCGACGAAGCCATCGCCACCTACCGCGAAGTCCTCGCCCAGAAGCCTGACTACGCCGCCGTCCACAACAACCTCGGCGTCCTCCTCAAGGAACTCGGCCGCCTCGACGAAGCCGCAACCCACCTGCGAGAAGTGCTGCGGCTCGAACCCCACGCCACCGCCGCGATGAACAATCTCGGCGTCGTGCTGTTCTCCAAACAAGAATTCGCCGAAGCCGCCGACGTTTACCTCCGCGTTCTGCAACGCGATCCGGCCCACGTCGAAGCCCTCGCCAATCTCAGCGCCGCCCTCAACATGCTCCGCCAAACCGGCCCCGCAATCGACGCCGCAAATCGCGCCCTTAAACTGAAGCCCGACCACGCCGGCGCCCACAACAACCTTGGCTTCTCGCTGAAAGACGATGGCGCCCTCGACGAAGCCATCCACGAATACCGCGAATCCATGCGCCTCAAACCCGATTACAAAGTCCACAGCAACCTGCTCTACATCATGCACTACCACCCCGGCTTCGATTCCGCCCAAATCTTCGAAGAGCATCGCCGCTGGAATAAAAACTACGCCCTTCCGCTGGGAAAAAACATCGCACCGCATACCAACACGCCGCAGAAGGAACGCCGCATCCGCATCGGCTACGTCTCACCCGATTTCCGCAGCCACCCAACCTCGCGCTTCATGATCGGACCGCTGGGCGCTCACAATAAAGACAACGTCGAAATCGTCCTCTATTCCGACGTCATCCGGCCCGATGACATCACCGCTAAAATCCAAGCAATTGGTCACGAATGGCGCAACATCGTCGGCCTCTCCGACGACCAGGTCGCCCAGCAAATCCGCGACGACAAAATCGACATCTTCGTCGACCTCACCATGCACATGACCGGCAACCGCCTCCTCGTCCTCGCCCGCAAACCCGCCCCCGTCCAAGTCAGCTACCTCGCCTACCCCAGCACCTCCGGCCTCACCGCCATCGACTACCGCCTCACCGATCGCTACTTCGACCCCATCCCCGAAGCTGGCACATCCGCCCCCAAAATCTACTCCGAAGAAAATCGCTGGCTGCCGGAAACGTTCTGGTGCTACGGCCTGCTGGGCACGGAGGCACAGGTGAACGAACTCCCCGCGCTCACGAATGGGCACATCACCTTCGGCTGCCTCAACAACTTTTGCAAAGTGAACGAGCCGGTGGTGAAGGCCTGGGCGCGGGTGCTGCAAGCCGTGCCGAATTCCCGCATGATCATTCTCTGTGGCGAGGGCGCGCCGAGGGAACGCACCGCGGCGATTTTCGAAGCCGGCGGCGTGTCGCGCAGCCGGCTCGAATTCGTCGCCCCCCTACCCCCGGGCGAATATTTCAAGCTGTATCACCGCATCGATTTGGCGCTCGATACGTGGCCGTACAACGGGCACACGACCAGCCTGGATGGCGTCTGGATGGGCGTTCCGGTGGTGACGCGGGTGGGCCGAACGACCCCCAGCCGCGGCGGGCTCAGCATGCTGTTCAACCTGGGAATGCCCGAGCTGGTGGCGTGGAATGATGATGAGTTCGTGAAATTCGCCTGCGAACTGGCGCGCGATACAGAGCGCCTTCGCGAAATTCGAAAGACGCTCCGCGAACGGTTGCGCGGGTCGCCGCTGATGAACGCCCCGCGGTTTGTGGCCGGCATGGAAGCGGCCTACCGGGCGATGTGGGAACAGTGGTGCGTTACTCGTTGACCGTGATTTTCACGATCTTGGGCGGATTCTTGGGACGATCGCCGGGGCCGGTCGGAGTGCTGACGATTTTGTCCACGGCCTCGATGCCGGAGGTCACCTTGCCGAAGGCGGAATATTGGCCGTCGAGGTGCGGAGAATCCTGGTGCATGATGAAGAACTGCGATCCGGCGGAATCGGGGCTGGAGGAACGGGCCATCGAGAGGACGCCGCGGGTGTGCTTACGGTCCTGGCGTTTGTTAAATTCGCCCTTGATCTGGTAGCCGGGGCCGCCGGTGCCGGTGCCTTCGGGGCAGCCGCCCTGGATCATGAAACCGGGGATGACGCGGTGGAAGATCAGGCCATTGTAGAAGCCTTTTTTGGCCAGATCGGTGAAGTTTTTGACGTGTCCGGGGGCGACATCAGGCCAGAATTCGACTTGGATGGTTCCTTCAGTGGTTTCAATGGTGGCGGTGGGGGTTTTGGCTGGTTCAGACATCGTGTACTCCTTGAAAAGTTACTGGGGGGGAACCAGTATAGGCGTTGTGGGGGAATGGGCAACCCGCGTTTTTGAGCTTCTTTCCCCCACGACTTTGCACCAATCGAGTTTTCTGTCAGCAGTTTGGTAAGCCGGCGCGCGATGTTACTCTAGTGAGCATGGAAAACCTGCTTGACAAGCAGAAGTTGCATGAATTTCTCGCTCAGCTTGGCAGGAGTGCGCGTTCAAAGGGCGCATGCTATTTGGCAGGCGGTGCGTCGGCTTTGCTGGTTGGCTGGCGCGAGACGACGCTGGCCGTGGACTTGAAGTTTGACCCCGAACCCGCCGGCGTCTTCGATGCCATCGCCGAATTGAAAAAGTCTCTCCAGATCAATGTCGAACTGGCATCGCCCGATGATTTCATCCCGGTTACGCAAGACTGGAAGAACCGCAGCCCATTCATAAAGCAGTACGACGACCTCAGCGTTTACCACTTTGATTTCACGGCGCAGGCGCTATCCAAGATCGAACGCGCCCATCCCAAGGATCTGATTGACGCCCGCGAGATGCTGCGCCGCGGCCTGACTTCCAAACTCCTGCTCGCGGACATGCTGCTGGCGGTTCGCCCCTTTATCAGGCGCTATCCCGCCTTGGACGAAGACGATTTTGTTCGGCGGATCGAAGCGTTTCTGCAGACGGTGCCGTGATGTACGAGAGCCTTCCTGGGGGCGATATCCTTGAAAACGGACTGCGCTCGCTGAACCAGGGGCGCATCGATGAGAACTCCCTGCTGGTGATGATCGGGGCGTGGCGCCTGGGACGTTGCGGCATCAACATCAGGCCGCTGCCGATTGACACCGCCTTTCCCGAAGACGCACTCTACCACTTGCTGGCCAAAAAATACGGGCGCGACGCGTATCGCAGGTACAACAGCCTGACGCGCCGCCTGGTCAGCCTCGAAAATGCCTTGGAACACACAGGAAAAGAATGAACGAAATCTGCCCCATTCGGATGGAGAAATTGGCCAAAGAACATCCGCATCTACATGTCAGTGCAACGTACGGGAGCACCATGCCCAGTGAATCGGACTAAACCGCCAGGTATCGGTGCATGCGGTCTTGAAAGGTTTGGAAGAAGTCGGCGAGGGTGAGTTCGTAGGGGCCGGCTTCGCACATCCAGGGGCCGGTGTATCCGGCGGTGCGGAGGGCTGCGAGGCAGCGGGGCCAGTCGATGTTTCCCGCGCCGGGGATGGCGTGGGCGTCGCGGTCGCCGTTGTTGTCGTGCAGGTGGACGGTGATGACGCGGTTGGCGATGGTTTGGAGGTAGGCGTAGATATCGTCGGCCTGGTTGACGTGGCCGGAGTCGAAACAGATGCCGATGGGGGCGCCCTTGTGGCGGTCGATCACGGAGAGGATCTCGTCGGCGGGTCCGCAGACGGCCTTGATGCCCATGGTTTCCAGCGCGAGTTGGATGCCCTCGGGGATTTTTTCGGCGGCCTGTGCGAGGCCGTCGGAAAGCCAGCGCAGCTCGCGTTCGCGGTCGATGCTGCGGACGTCGCGTCCGGGATGAACGACGACGATTCGTGCGCCCAGTTCTTTGGCGACTTTGGCGGACTGGACCAGGCGGCGGATGCCCGCGGCCCGGGTTTCGGGGTCATCCATGGACAGGGCGCAGAAGGGGGCATGGAAGGACCACATCCGGAGTTTGAGTTGCGCAAGGGCGGCGGTGATTTCGTGGAGGCGTTCGAGATCGAAAACGCTGAAGTGCTGGTCCTGCAGGCCGGCGATTTCACACCAGGGGATGCCGGAGTGGTCGAGTTGCGCAAGCTTGGCAGGCGTAAGCGCGTCGCGGTGGCCGAAGCAGGAAGTGCACATTCCGAGTTCGTTGATGGTGTTTGCGGATTGGAGCATCATTTGAGTCCTTGTTGGAGATGTGAGGGAAGTGTAACAAGGATACGCGAGAGGGGAAGGTGGACCGCTGTGGGCGGCACAGCTTCCCTCGACGTCTGCTATACTTCCACGCCGGCCGGGGCTTAGATGCAGCGGGATGAGGTATTATGCGGGGTACTGGCATTCTTTCGCAGCGGTCGAATGTGCCCACATTGCCGACGCCTAATCAGGTGTCGCTCGTGGCGAGCATTCAGATGCCGCCGGAGCATCTGGTGACTTCCGCGTTCGGGTTTGTGTTCTCTGATCGCGGGCTGCTGATGACCAATCTTAGACAGCGCGGCTGGGACATTCCGGGAGGACACCTGGAGCGAGGTGAAGCGCCCGGGGCGGCGATGCGCCGCGAGGTCCGGGAGGAGACGGGCATGGAGGTTCGGGGCGAATTACTTTTCGCACATCAACACATTCGAATTGAAGCCGCACCATCCGCCTATCGATACCCTTCGCCGGATAGTTACCAGGTGTTCTATGTGGCGACTGTCGTGCATGACCATGGATTGGAAGCATCAGAAGAAACTTCGGACGCGCGTTTCCTTACGGTCGATGAAGTACGGAATCTGCCATGGGGCAGGCAGAATAGAGAACTATTCGAAGCTGCATTGGCAGTGACCCTGTGAAGACCGATACCGTTCGTTTATTTTGCGGAGGCTGGCGGATGAACATATGTGTGCACGGACATCGAAACGGACGGGCCAAGCCCGGGACATTATTCGATGTTGAGCGTGGCGTCGTTGGCGTTTCGCCTCGATAAATCCATTCTTGGAACGTTTGAGCGAAACCTCGAATGTCTTCCCGCGTCAGCTACGCGATCGCCGTGCTGGGCCGGCCCCGCGTTAAGGGCGGGGGGAGAGGTGGGCGAGGACAAAGCGGATTTGGTCGTAGGGGATTTTTTCACCGAGCTCGAAGAAGATGATCTTGAGGCGGTCGGTATTGAGGCGGCGGTGGGCGTCTTCGATGGCTTTGGGAAAG
>JADMIO012610894.1_pt1 | contig 15542 bp, 14 predicted proteins | sample 8958161 | NCBI WGS metagenome assembly JADMIO01 (sample SAMN16585339, study PRJNA669376) | soil metagenome | isolation source: Crop rotation soil | place: USA: Cullars Rotation, Alabama | collected 2011
GTGGCAACCGACGGCCTATTGGCCTTCGCGAGGCCGCAGGCCATCGCCCGGGTCGTCGCCGAGAGGCTGGACCTCGAAGCCGTAGCCGACGAACTCGTCCGAGCGGTGCGGCCACGAGGTGGCATCGGCGACCTGCTCGACGATCTCGCTGTCGTGCTCGTGCGCGCCGTCGAGGCATGAGCGGGCTTCTGCCCGCGACGCTTCACGCTGCCGTCGCGATGCTCGGCACGTCTACACGCTCAGCGGCCCTCCGCTTCGCACGCTCACCACGCAAATCGTAGCGTGCCGTGGTGGTCACGGAGGCATGGCCCAAAATCGCGGACACCGTCGAGAGCGCCGTGCCCGCGTCGAGATGAAGCGACGCGCAGGTTCTTCGTAGATCGTGAGGGCTCAGGCGGCCAAGCCCCGCCCTGTCAGCGAGCTTTCGGACGATCAAGAGGACGGCGTGGGGCGTCAGGCGGCGACCAACGAGACGCCCGGCCTTGTTGATCGGGAGGAGCAGCGGGCCGGCACTCTCGCCCCGAACGGCGAGCCATTGGTCGACGAGGGACAGAACGCCGGAGGGCAGGTGCACGAGTCGCTCCTTGTTGCCCTTCCCGCGGACGAGCAGGGTGCGCGCTTGGAGGTCGAGAGCGGCTACATCGAGCGCAACGACTTCGGCCCGCCGAAGCCCGCCCGCGAACAGGATGCCGACGAGGGCGGCGTCACGTGTCCCTGCGGCGCCTCGGCCCGCGCACTGCCCGAAAAGAGCAGCGACCTCCTGCCGATCGAGAGCCCGACCGCGTAGCACCCGAGCGCCCCTGACGGAGCGGAGGTCTGTCGCCCGCCGGAAGTCCTCGCCGCTCATCTGCCCGAGGCGGACGGCTTCGCGGAGGGTCCCGCGAAGGGCAGCGAGCATGCGATTTGCGGTCGCCGGCGAGTACCGGGCGGCAAGGCGAGCACGGACACCCTGTGTCTCGACGTAGCCGAGCTTCGACCAGTCATGGGGAGCTACGATCCCGGCCTCGGAAGCGATCACCTGGAGGGCTTGTCGCATACAAGCTCGCGAGCCCGGCGCGAGGCTGTTGACGTACACGTGAGCAGGGTTCGCCATCCCTTGATCGATCGCTTGAATCGACATTCTGAAAGCTAATACGGTCGACCCCGCGAATCGTCCATCTGCACGGAGGGCGACAACATGTAGGCGCAGGGCTCCACAACGGCCTCGGATGGATCCGGTCGCCAGAGCCCTCGTAGTTGTTCGAGTGGCAGTGGTCTTCGCCCGCGTTGCGCGTCGGAGCTTCTCGTCCCTGCTTGCGCAGGGATTCCCAGCAGGCGAGGCGGTGTGGGTCGTAGAGAAACCCCTCGGGCTCGTCGATGGGCGAGAACCTCGTCTCGGCTGGCTTCGGATCGACCTCGACATCGATCACTCGACGTTGGACACGTACCGCGTCCCCGACGCCTGGGCAGGTGGACGGTCCGCCATGTGGTGCCTCCCCGGTCACGTGATTCGCAACTCGGGACGGATATCGATCATGTGATCCCGACGGCTTGGATACGGAAGTACCATCGATCTCTCCAGCCTGCACATGAAGCTCGGACCGCCGCGCGAGGGAGATGTTCCTAGGCCGCCAGGCGTGGCGCCCCCCGACCAGGACATGTATTCGACCCCCGTACCGGCAGCGCTGTCGTACCGTAGTTCGATATCTTCCGTGTCGGGCACGTCGCCCAGCAGAGCAACAGCGTCGACGAAGCGGAGCATCAAGACCGACGGATCGCCGAATACGGCTTTCAGGGGGACTGAAGGCCCGCGTGCGTTTGAACCCGCGCCGATAGCGAAGGGCCGGAACTGACCCCCGTCAACGGAGCCTCCGAACGATCCCCACCGCCAAGCGTACCCAAGATCCGCCTTCAGGAAACGAAGCGAGCGAGCGAGCACCTTCGCGTCGATGACGACGCCGTGCTCGGGAGCGACTACATGTTCGGGGAACGGCCTCGCCATGGGCGGTGAGCGCCACTCCATAATGCGCCGCCGCTCATCGCGCAGAATCGTCCTCTCGTCATCGCTCTGCATATCCAGTGAAGAAGCTCGCCGCACGAACGCGGCGAGGTCGCGTGCGCACTTGGGATAGATAGACCAGGCCCCCGTGATCGCTTCGCACGTTAGCGACGTTCGACCCTTCTCCGTCTCGTACACGAGCGCGTGGTTGTGGACTGAGATGCGGCCAACCGACTTCGTGTGGGAGCGACCGCACGTAGCATTGGCGAATCGTCTCCCGAATTCGAGACCGTGAGCCAGCACCCAGGGGGACGGGAGATGCTCGATATCGGCAGAGACGCCGCGCTGCGCCTGGGGTCGGAAGAGCCCCGGTGAGAACTTCATCGAAAGCAGCAATTTCCGGCCGTCGCTACACGACACTTCGGTCTCTTGTACCGGCTCCGCGCGGCGCACCGCGATCGTCACTACCTTTCCCCAGAACCGCAGAAACCGAAGAATTCGCACCGGCAGGTAAACGGTTCCACTGCCCGAGCCTTCGGCTTCCAGCGAGAAGGAATAGGATGCTCCGTCTCGCATTCCTGAAAGACTCACGGTCTCTCCGGCTACGCTGAGACCGACACAGAGTTCGCCGTCCAGCGGATGAACGTGACGGGCGCCGGCGCGGACGGCTGTAAGACCCTGGATCCAGGCATCCCGCGAGGCACGCACGATTACCGTTTCCGAGCGAGGCGCGAGTGCTTGCGGACGTACTTCTTGAGGCGCCGGCTCTGGCGGAGAAATATCCGTTACCGTGCGCTCGGGAAGCATGGGCGGGGGCGCATCGGAGCGTCGGGGCAGCTCAGGCTCGGGAACCTCCTTCGAAGGAAGCGGCCCGGCCAAAGGCGGCATCGACGAGTCAGCGCCCTTCTCTCGGTTCACGATGGTCCGGTACGTGGACTCCGGGATCCCGATCGCTTTCGCGTGCGATCGGGTGCTGATGTTGCCCCTCGCAGCGCGGTCCGCGTTCAGCCACTCCGCCGCGAACGTGCTGCCATCGCTCGCCTTCTTCCGCGGCCTACCCTTCTTCCCGTTGCTGTTGGACGCAGCGGCCCACTGGGGCGCGACCCCAAGCATGAGACTCTTGGAGCCCACGTCGATCAGGCGACAGCTCCGCCTGATGGGGCGACCGCGTCCTTGCGCTTGAGCCTTCTCCGCGTGGCAGACGCGCGTGTACCGCGGCCAGAAGTTCGGTTCATCGGGGTCGAGGACGAGGGCTTCGGCCATGAGCCCTCCAGGCGGCGGATATGGATCTCCGAAGGTCACGATCGCGTCGGCTTCCTTCCAGGCATTCTGGCCACGATGAGCGCCGTACCAGGAGAACTGCATGTCGAAGTCAGGGATCTGCGCGAACGCCCGCAGCTCTGCGGGGATCAACTTGGAGTCGTAGTTCTCGTCAGCCACGCAGCGGTTCCACTCCGCAGCAAGAGCCTGGGCCAGCGGCTTCAGCGCGAAGAGGGCGGCGGACTTCGCGCCCATCAGGAGGGCAGCCACTTCTCGGAGCGGTCCGCGGATCTCGGATTCACGCGGTCGGCCAGTCGGATCGATGTGGTGCTTCTTCGCTGCCGATCCCCATCGATGAAAGTGGCGCTTCGTGTCCCCGTGATCCCGCACGTGAATCTCAACGACCCTCGGCTTCGCAGGTGCAGCGTCAATGTCGTCGGCCGCCTTGGGCGGGGCGAACAGGTATTTGTAGTCCACGGCATTCGCCGTCGCATCGAGGACGAGCGCCTTGCCTCCCTTCCTCAGGTACGAGCGCAGCATCCGCACCCATGGGGCGCGTGCTGCGATCCATGGGGCATCGTTCGGCTCCTGTGCGACGCAGGGACGATCGGGGCGCCGGAGCGCCTCGATGACCGTCGTGTAGAGGTCCATGATCTCCCCCGCGCGTTCTGCCGTCGCCGCGACGTTCGTGTGCGAGGCAAGCGCTCGCTGCCCCTCGGGACTCCAGGAAGGCAGGCCGAACACGCTCGCCGCCTTCTCAAGAGCCTCGTCGGCGCCCCCGCCAAGCCGGCGCCGGACAAGCGCTCGGGACGTGGCCCTGTTCAGGTCGTCGTCGCACTCAAGAGCCTCCAGGATGGCGCCGAGGGCCGGAAGGGCGGGGATCATGGAGTTGGCGAGGTTGTCGAGCAGCCTCCGCGCGGTGGACGCAAGCGGCGTGGTTGCCTGCGTCGTCACGAACAACGGAGGCGGCTCGTCGAAGATCACGATCGGAGGCGAGCCCGCAGTTGCCCGAGCGGACGACAGCAGCCCCATGAGGTGATCGGCCGCGCGCGTGGACTGAAGGATCCTGACCCGCGCGTCGGTGGCCGGCGCCGTGGCATCGACGTAGGCGGGGCACGCGGTCCCCGCGTCTCCGTCGTACGCGACCCGGTGGGGGCACGACGTGCACAGGTGCTCGACGGGATCGACGCCGGCCTCGCGCTGTTGGCGCGCCAGGATGATCTGCTTGCAGGCCGGTTGCCCCGCGATTCGGAGCCCGGTCACCCCGCCGCGGACGTAGGTCAGCGAGGGCTCCAGCCCGTCCCGATACTCTGCGCCCAATGCGTGCGTCGGCACAAACACGACGGCCGGGGCCGCAGCTTTCGTGAGCCACTCGCGGGCGCGATGCGTCTTGCCGGCGCCCATGGTCACGGCGAGCACCGTGAGCTGGCCCGGCGGTGCGGCGGCGAACTTCAGGAACTCTTCGTCGAGGCGCGCCTCGGCCTCTTCGAGAGTGACGATCGAGGGAGCGGAGGGAGCGCCGCCGGAACGTGCGTGTCGTGCGTGATGGCCCACGAAGCGGCTCTACACCTCGGCGAAGGGGGCTGAACCAACGTCAGCCTCACACGCACCTACACGGCCCGTCCCTCTCCAGGAGTTTCCGCGCACGGCACGGCACCGCGTTCAGGCGCGCGGAAATTCCGAGGGAGAAGGAGGCCAACGCGTCGGCACGTCTCCTCGTGGCTGCCGTGCCCATTTCTCGCCCGCCGGGCTGACGTGCGCCTCGGACATCCCCGCCGAGTGGGCAGCGTCGTGTCGGAGGCACCCGGAACCCGCGTCCGCCGCCTCGGTGATCTCCTTGTGCGCGCCGGTCTGCATGACCGAAGACGCACGCCACGCCCGCACGCTCCTCCCCGCCCATGTCCACCGTGGGCTTCGTCGCCTCGGCGCGGATCTCGATAGGCCGTTGACCGAGCTACTCGTCGAAGGCGCGATCCTGCTTCTCCGCTTTCACGGCAGAGCGGAAGGGCTTCCCGCCCCCGAGCCATCCGTGGCCACAGCCCTTGAAACCCGGGAAGGGCAGCGATGAGGCCCGTCCGCGACGACGACGCCAGCGACGAGCGCGAGGCCCTTCGCCGCCTCGCCCTGCTCGTCCTTGAGGGGCAACGTCGGTGCGACCCGTTTGCCCCGAGGGTGCTCGACGGTCTGGAGATGCAGACCTCCCCGGGGGCGCGGCGACGGCGATTGCCGTGAGCCGAACCGGCGCTGAAGACATCCCGTGAACGCCGTCGGCTCGGACCGGATGGATCCCCGTCTTGGCCGTGCGTAGACGGGGCATGGAGCCCGTCGACGACTACCCGCCCGAGGACTACCCGAGCGCCCCGGAGAGCGACCCGGCTGACGTGCCGCAGCTCACACGAGCGGTTGTCGAAGACGATGAGCGTCTCGAAGCGGCCGTGGACGCGTTCACCTCGCGCGACGAGGATGCACGCGGGGCGACGGACGCCGTTGTCGACGCTCAGCGGGTCCTACGAGAGCGGATCGATGATCTCGGCTGGGAGCAAGGGTGGCCCCTCGTGCTCCGCATGGAAGAGTTAATGAACGCCCGCCATGCAGACCTCGCCGTTCGGATCGCGAAGTGGGCCTTTCAGGAAGGAGAGCGATCGGCAGCGGCGACCGCCTTACCCGAAGCCGCCGAGGACGAAGGACTGGACGCCCCCTTCGCCGTCCTCAGCACGGGCAAGGTCGTGGTCAACGCAAGGCACGCCGCGCTCGACGGCGAAGACGCGATCTCGACCTACGTGCGCATCTCGACCGGAGGCCCGGTCTTCGTCGGCGTTCCCCTCGAACCGAAGGGGGTGACCACAGGGCTCAAGCTCCTCGGGGACGCCCTCCGGGTAGTTGCGGCTCGCCTGACGGTGCGCCGGTGACCTGCGGTGAGCTACTTCGCGCTTCGTCGCCCGACGGCGATCAAGAGCTTGAGCGCCTTGGTCACGTCGTCGACCTGGCCGTCGTCGAGATCACGGACGAGAGCGACGAGCCGGGCGACGGAAGCTCGACCCTTCGCCTCGGTTCGTGGCTTGCCCTTCCCGGTAAGCCCGTCGAGCGACGTGTCGAGTGCGCGGGCGATCCGCTCGGCGAGCTTCGTGGTCGGGACGAGCCGTCCGCGCTCGATCCGGCTGATCGTCGCGTCCGCGATGCCGGCGGCCTCGGCGAGTTGGGACTGCGTCAGGCCCTGCTCGATGCGTCGGCGACGCACATTCGCTCCAAGGCCGGGGACGGTGTCGGACACGCAGACGACAGTCGCAAGTTGGTGCAAGCGCATACAGAGCGCTTCCGCAGATCATGTCCTTGACTTGATCCGATGAGCCGAAAGACGATCCCGCTTCGGGGTCCAGGTCCAAGGGGGGGCAATGGTTCGCAGATCGTTCGTGGTTGTCGTCGGTTCGCTCGTGCTCGTGGCGTGCGGGGGCGCGCTCAACAGCCTCAAGCCGAGCCGCGCGGAGAACATCGCCGAGGCCGAATCCGGGTGCACCGCCGACTACGGGGCGTGTCAGGCTCGATGTTTGCGCGGAGACAGCACGTTCTGTGACGTGCTCGTCCTGCACAACGTCGAGGGTGCGTCCGCGTACGTCGAATGGCAGCGGGCGCACGACCAGAAACCCTTCGCGGAACGCACGGGCCCGGGGGTCGACGAGATCAAGGGGCGGCTCACGGAGATGTGCCAGGCCGGCGTCCAGCGCGCGTGCACTGCCGTCGAACGAGCGAGCACGAGAGCGCCAATCAACGACAGCACGTCGGGGGCAACGGCCTCGCATCCCGTCCCGTCTGTCGACCCGAGCAAGTGTCGTGGGGTCGAGGGCTCCATCGCTGTGAACGACCCGGACGCATGCCAGCGCGCGTGCGACTCTGGGATCGCGGCCGCGTGCGCCCGGCTTGGCCTATCCTTCCTCGCGGCCGAGGACTCACCGGAGGACGGGGCCAAGGCGGCAGCTCTCCTTCGTCGATCGTGCGATGCGGAGGCACGGTACGGCTGCGGCAGCCTCGGGCTGCTCCAGGTGCGCGGGTACGGGACGCCGAAGGACACGACCGGCGGACTCGGAAACATGGAGAAGGGCTGCAAGGCCCAGGACAAGCAAGCGTGCGCAATGCTCGGGCTGACGTTGACCGACGGCGAACATGTCCCCAAGGACGAGAAGCGCGCGCTCGACGCGTATCTCGAAGGCTGCCGACTTCAAGATGGGGACTCGTGCACCCAGGCGGCTACGCTCTACCTGGAGGCCCCTGGAGGAATCCAGAAGGACCCCGCCATGGCGATGCAGCTCTTTCAGCGCGCCTGCTCCGCAGGTTCGCGGGAAGGCTGCGCGGGCGTCGTCGAGGCTCAGGTTGGTAAGCCGAAGGACGCCGCGACGCTCAAGGCGGAGAAGGTGAAGGCGGAGGCGGCGCTTCCCGGTCTCTTCGCCAAGTGTGAACAGCAGCGTCTCGCGGTCGAGGGGGTTCGCGTGGCCGGTATCCAGGCGGCGAGATCCCGAAACGCGTCGGCCGCGCAACAAGCCGCCGCCAAGATGAAGGATATCGAGCCTGCCTGGAGCACCACGCTCTCGGAGATCAAGTCCGCGATCGATGCCGTCACGCTCACGACGGATGGCACCAGAGACGTGCCTCGATACGCGCAGCTCATTCGCGAGGTGAAGCTGAAGTGCGACTGCGGCGAAGACCCCCGTCGGCCCGGCTACTGCCGGAAGCGGTGAAGCGATGATCCCCCGTGGACGGCCGCTGCTGGCACTCGCGCTCTTCATGGTCGCCGGCTGCGACCCTGCACGTCGCGCCCTCGAAGATGCCAAGCGCCTCCACGCGGAGGGCAAAGACGAAGCGGCGGTCGCCGCCCTCAACTCCATCCCGAAGGACCGGCCCGAGGCCGTTGAAGCAGCGGACACGGGCGCGTCGTGGAACGTCGAGGACTCCGACCGCGGGACGGACCCGTCGAAGCGACGCTACTCCCTGGAGGCGGCACTCCACTGGAGTCCCACGTATGGGCCGGCGGTCGCCAGGTACTGCCTGCTCGTCGCTGAACTCGGGGATAGAACCGCCGCCACCGAGTGCATCACCACGAAGCTCGGGACGGCGCGAAGCGCCCCCGAGGACATCGTGGGCAAGGCGAAGGCGAAGCTGAAGGAACTCGACGAGGCGGACGAGCGCGCGCGGCTGCTTGCGAGCGCGAACTCCTCGGACTGGCAGGCACTCGTCAGCAAGTACCCCCAGAGCGATGAAGCAAAGAGGGCCAAGGACCAGATCGAGAAGGCGTCCTCGATCTGCCGCGCGTACGCCTGGTACGACTTCACGGAATTCCTCACGGAGATGAAGAACTACCCGATGCGGGCGTTCGCCGTGTACGAGCAGTTCGAAAAGGGGAACCCGCTTGGTGCCGGCAGCTTGGGGGAGAAGCTCGCGACGGACATCCGACAGCAACGGGCCGCGGTCAAGACGAGGTGCGCCGAGATCCGCGGCCATGCGACGAAGCCCGGCGAGGAGAAGGCCCGCGCTCGCATCGTTCCGAACTGCGACTTGTTGGAAGCCCACTACACGAAGTGGGAAGAGGCCCTACAGAAGATTGAAGACATGTCCGGGGTCGAGCGGTACGCGCTTCCTCTGCAACGCGAGGGCACCCGCATTACCGAGCGCGTTCTCGCGGACCCCAAGATGCGCAAGCTCTGCGACGACGCTGCTGCCGATGCCGCGAGGGTGCCCCTCTTCACGACGATCGAGGGGCGCGGCCCGGCTGAGTTGCAGCTCGACCCTCCCACCAAGGAACGCCTCCTGAAGGCCGCCTTTCCAGCATATCTGACCGAGCGAAAGCAGTGCAAAGACGCCCCGAGCGCGGAGGTCGCGCGACGGATGGGGCAGTTCGTACCGACGATCGCGCACGCGTACGCGGGCAGGTTTGCGCAAGCGGACAAGGACGTGCAGCTCGCGATCATCAGCATGGGCGAGTGCTCTCCCGAGGCAGCGACTACGCAGGTTGTCATCCTCGACGGCGATACCGTCGCCCTGAACGAGCCCACCAAGGAGGACGTACTCCTCGGGAAGGGCGACGTTGACGGCGACGGCGCCGACGAGGTCGTGCTCGGCAAGATGACGTGGCTTGGGCATGGAGAGATAGAGACCGCGGCACGGCTCGTCTCGTTCGCCGCCGGCAAGCGTCGGGTCCTTCGCGACTTCGGGATGGTCGGGAACTCGCCTTGCGGTGGCGTCATGGTCCGGCAGTCAGACGAGACAACCGGGTACTACGTGCCAGGCGCCGGGGCCTCGAAGGTCAGGCTCGTAAGATCCAAGGTCCCCTGTGCAACTTCGCCCTGAAGCCCGGCGACGTAGCCGGCGGCGGGCACGAGAGACGCGCTCTGCCCGATTCGCGAAGACCCACGGAAGAACCAATTACGGCGGTCGGCGCTCAGTTCCACCGTGGGAAATTCCGAGAGCCACACCACCCCTTGCAGCGCCTCGATCAAGGGGTGGGGGGTCCCGATTTCTCGATTCTGCCGCACGATGTCCATACGCGGAGCGACATGGGCACGTAGCCGTCGTGCGCCGCGAGCAAATAGGTAGCCACGCAGTTCCTCGCTCGCTGGTACGAGCGGAGGCCCTACGCCAGGTCGTCCTGGATCTTCGCGAGTTCCTCCCTCAGCTTCGACTTGATCTCGCCCTTCAAAAATTCGACGACCAGCCCGGAGATGCTGCGCCCCTGAAGCGAGCACAGGGTCTTCGCGCGAAGGTACGTCTGCTCGTCGATCACGACCGTCAAGGCTCGCGTCCCACGGGCGCGAGCGACCTCCCCGGTAGGTGCCCCATTCAGCGAGGCAGGAGCTTCCGAAGGCCCACCCTGCTCGTCTGTGGGGATTCCAGGAGGCGCCACCCCCTGATCGGCCGGCTTGGGCTCGCCGTCCTGGTGCACAGGGACGGGCACGTCGACGACCGGGGACGGCGCCTTGGCGGGGGCGGACGGGGTGGCTGCGACAGCGCCGTTCGCCTTGGCGGCGGGCGCGGGCTTGTTCGGGGCGAGCTGCTTGGCCATAACAGCGTCTACGCGGCTGCCAGGCGAGGATCCATCTGGGCTCGGCGCCGGGATGGCGTACTCGCGAATACGCCACGGCGCCCCCCTGTACGCCACGGCAACCAGTGAACATTATTGCCCAATATGCCAAATGGCGTACGTGGCGTACGTTCTCGGGTGCACACGATGATCTGATCACGCGTGTGACGCACGCGCTACTTCCCCACCGGATCGACGGCGAGCGTCGAATACAAATACATATGTCCTAAAGCATACGCCAAGTACGCCACGGGCCCCTTCGGCCCTAGAATTCACGGATGATCGTGTGGCGTACAGCACTACGCCACAGTACGCCGATTACGCCAAGGCGGCTTCGGACCCATGCCCGTTCGTGCGAGCCGCCAGCTCGCCCCCGCGCGGTGCTTGAGAAACCTCTTATGTGGCGGCGGATGCTGAGGAACCGCGAGGCCCCTGCCTCCCCTCGCGGCAACATCAGCATGTCGCACCCCACGTACACTCTCTCCGGCAAGCTCTACGAGAACGACGACGCCCTCGGCGATCTCGAAGCCCTCGCTGCCTCGCATCCATGGGCGTCCAGGCACGCGATCGGCATGGCCGCACTCCGCGTCGGCCTCGCCGAACTTCGCGGCTCGCCCGAGCGCATGGTCGCCCTTGTCCAGGACGAGCGCGCTCGACAGCTCGCTACGCGTAGGGCCCCGAGGTCGGCCCCGTTGAGCGGGAACAACTCGACCGTCCAGGTCACGTCGTCCTCGAAGACGACGACCTGAGCGCAAGACAACCACCCCTCGAAACTGGAAGGCCCGACGGACGCGACTCCGCCAGGCCCGGTCACCACACGACTGCGAGACGAATGATGACTACGAAGTATACACCGAGAAGCGTCGCGGTAACCGTTTACGAACGCAACACAGCGGCCATTGGCAAGACCGGCGAAGTGACGTTCGACATCCTCCATGAGATGTGGCGCAGGCGAACGGCGACAGCGGTACCTGCGGACAGCCGCAAGGACGACAACCGCATGTTCGTTCCTGGGACCGTGACGGGCCGAGGAAACGCCAACATCGTGTCCTTGGGATTCCTCGTCACGGAGGTCGACAACACGGTGCGGGTGAAGGACTCGGCCACCGGCATGCTCTCGTCGCGGCCACTGCCTCCCGAGGAGCGCGTCAGCTTTGATCGCGCCGCCGAGGTGCTCAGCACGCTTGGGGTCGAATCGCTTCTCTTCACGACGTATTCGCACACGCCCGAGCATCACAAGTTCCGGGTCCTTCTCATGCTCGATCGGGACGTGGCCGGCGATGAGTATCGTCGGGCTCAGCTCCGGCTTCACGCCGTCGCCGCGGAGCATGGCGCTCTACTCGATCCGGTGACCCACGATCCAGGTCGCCAGTGGTACGCCCCGCTACGGCGCGAGGGCCACGAGTTCAAGATGGTACACGTGACGGGCAACCCCTTGCCCGTGGATGCCATCCTGTCGCAGGCGCCGCCGCTTCCGCATGGGCAACCCAAGGAACGCGATCGTAAGACTCGTCTTGGCCAGTGGATCGAGGACGTGCTGCGCCCGCGCGTCGACCTCATCGACATCCTGGAACGTGATGGGGTGCACCTTGAGCGCAAGGGGCACTACGCCCGCGTGTTCTCCCCGTTCCGTGACGATGGGCGGAGGCCCGGCTGCATCGCCTACGCGGATCACATGTGGGACTTCGGCACATCGGAACACTTCGATGCGATCGGCTACGTGCAGCGCGCTCGTGGTGTCTCGTTCTTCGATGCACTCGACCACCTCGCCGACTCCTGCGGGCTACCTCGATTTGATCGCAAGCAGAGCAGCCGCCCCGCGGTAGTCGATCCGTACCCCTTGATCGCGGCACTGCCCGACACCCTACCGACTACGGGAAGGAAGGAGCTGCTCGATCCCATCTACGCGGCAATCGCGACGCAGGACCCCGAGGATCGGAAGCCGTCCGTGGACGCCCTGATGGCGCGTTGCGGGAAGCAGCTCGATCGCAAGGTCGTCGTCAGGGCCGTAGACGCCGCCGGCAAGGTAACGGACAACGGCACACCGCCGGCGGCAGAGCCCGACTCACGCTACGACATCGTCGACGGGCGTCTCTGTCGCGTCTGGGGCGAAGGCGACCATCGACAGGAGGAGGTGCTGGTCAACGGCGACCTGCGCATCGTCGAACGCGTGCGGGAGCAACTCGGCGACGAGCAACGAGATGAGTTCGTCATCGCGGGCACGGTCGCCGACGGGACGCCCCTCCCGCCGATCACCGTCCCGACGGACGCATACGACGACATGAGCTGGCTCACGCCCGGCAGCGGCGGACGCCTCTGGATCGAGGTCGGCCGGAGCAAGCGGGACCTCCTGCGGCACGCGGTCCAGACCCGCTCCTCATTTGGAACGCGAACGATCTACCGCGATCTGGGCTGGCACGAGATCGGCGGCAAATGGGCGTTCCTCCACGCGGGCGGCGCAATCGGCACCGATGATCCTGTCGAGGTGCGTCCCATCGATTCGTCGATGGGGGTGTTCGACATGACAGCGAATGCGGCGCACGTGAAGGGCGGGCTTCGATCGCTCCTGTACGACCTCGCGCACTGCGCGCCCGCGCGTATCACCGGACCCCTGATCGCCAGCATGCTTCACGGGCCCTTGATGCCGGCGCTGCCTGATCGGGCGGCCGTAGTGCTGATCGGACGGACGGGGACGAGGAAGACATCGCTCGCGATCGAGGCCGCTCGGAGCTACGGCCGCTTTCAGCGGTCAGGGGACCTCTCGTCGTTGGAGGGGACATCGACAGCGATCGAGGCGATCCTCCACGCGGCCCAGAACGTCCCCGTCGTTCTCGACGACGCTTGGCCCCGCGGCGACAGCCGCGAGGCGGACCGTCAGCGCGCGCTCTGCCGAACGATCATCCACACGTACTGCAACAGGAGCGCTCGGCGACGCGCGAACAGGGACGCATCGCTGCGGGAAGCCCGTCCTCCGCGGTGCATCCTCTGGCTCACCGCAGAGACCGACATCGCCGATGCGGGCGAGGGCGAGAGCACCAGCAACCGCGCACTCAAGCTGTACCTGAGCGAGCGGGACGTGGATCTCCCCAAGCTCACGGAAGCACAGAAACACGGCGACGACCGCCGGGCTGCCGTTGCTGCCTGGATTGCCTCCCTCGCAGCCGACCCCTCGTGGCGAGACGGCTTGCGTGAGTTGCACGAGGAGTTGGTCGTCAAGCTGCGGGCACGCGGGGACATCATCGGGCGGCACCAAGGGGTCGTCGCATCCTACTGGGTTGCCCTCCGGGCGTTCTACAGCTTCGCTCGCCAGTTCGTGGATCGCGAAGTCGTGGAACCCGTGATCACACGCCTCATGGGCGGTGTGCTGGAGGCCGCGCAGATTCAGGCGCGTCGGACAGTCCACGAAACCCCTGCCGCACGGTACCTCGCGCTCCTCGGTAGCCTCCTCGCAACGGGACGCGCGCGAGTCCTGGACCGCGAAGATGCTCAGCTCGATTCGGACGCGACGTGCCCCGAGATCGGCTGGGCAGTTGGTGATGTTCTCTACTTCGAGCGCGCCGCGCTTCACGCCGCAGTGTCGAAGCTCGCGCGCGAAACCGGCGCGCCGATGCCGCCGCCGCTCGCCCACGTCTACCCGGACCTCGTCCGGAGCGGGCACGCGGAGCAGGGGTCCGACGAGCGGTACGTCGGGGTTCGGAAGGTGCTCGGGGGCTCCCGGTTGTACGTCGTCGCGATCCGCGAGGCGGCGCTCGACGGGGTCCGGACGACGCGTGGTCCTACCGCAGAGGAGCTTGCGGCAAGGGATGCCGAAACCGCCTCGCTCGGCTACTTGCTGGAGCCAGATTCCGAGCCGGCTCCCCAGGTGCATTGACCCGCGGTGGTGGGAGGGCACTCGGCGCGTTTCCGCGTGCGCCTCCTAAGCCGCGGACATCACCCCTCCGCAGTGGACAAGGTCGACGACCCCGGCCTTCGCCCAGACTTTCAGGCCGCAGGTGCCGCAGACGTACGGCGTCTTCGAGGGGTCCCGCGCCTTCTTCGGCCCACGGGCCCCCTCGATCGCGGCCCCTGCAACGAACGGCAGCAACGTCTTCGACGGCAGGGCGTCGAACGCCTGCGCGAACCGACCGCCCTCGATCACGTAGTGGGTCATCCGCTGGCCGACGCGCGCGCCACCGGGCTCTCCCGTGGCGGAGGGCATCAAGCCGATGGCCTCCATGCGATCGGCCCACTGCGCATTGTGGTACCCGCGCCGGGACGGCCGCCCGAACGCGTGCTGCCAGAGGTGCACCATTTCGTGGACGATCGTCGCCGCGACATCGCGCTCCGTACGTTCGAGGAAGTCGGGATTCAAGGCGATCTCGCCAACGCGAACGTCGGACTCCCCACTCCGCCACCGCGAGGCGATGAAGTAGCCGTACGACTTCTTGTGCGTCGCGAACGCGAGGATCACGTCCGGCAGCTTCCCCTCGAACAGGGCGGCGTTGAAGTGCTTGAACGCGGTGGCGAACGCGCCGTACTGGGCCTCGGTCGGCGCAGCCGGGTTTGGATCGTACGTTCCAGTTCCTGCTTCGTACGATCCAGACGCCGCGGGGTCCTTCTGAATGCCCCCCTCCGCGAACGCCGGGTCCTCGCGTAGCGCGGCCCGCAGCTCGCCGATGGTCGCGAAGTCGGCGACGGTCGGAAGGTCCCGCAGGGTCGACGGGAGCTGCCCCGTGCTCATGGCGTCGGGGAGCGCGCCGAGCGTGTCCTGTGGGTTCAGAAACATCCGCAGGAGCATCCTGATCGCACGCTCATCTGGCGAGGCATCCGCCGACGGGGTGCTGTCGTGTTCTGGTCGCCGTCCGTACCTAGGTCGATGGTGGCCGTCCATTTCCGCATCTACGCCCGCCACGGCGATCGATCCATCCGACGCGGATCGATTTCGATCTTCAGCAGGTCACCACGGCTTTCGCGGATCCGTGTGGGTCGGATATGCAGCGATGCGTCATGGGGTCGGGGTTGTCGGCGTCCACCGACCCATGGGTTGACGATGTTGATGCCGTAGCAGGATCGGCGCGGGGAGCTGGACCCCTACATGTTCGTGGGCTCAAGCTGTTTTTCGATGGTCGACGGGCACCCCGCGCGAGCCGGCCGACGCAAGGAGCCGTTCACCGTCCGCCTCTCCGCGGACGACGCGGCCAAGCTCACGGCCCTCGTCAATGCACGGCGTGTGGCGGTCGCCAAGGACGCGAAGGAGCC
>JADMIO010789827.1_pt1 | contig 15540 bp, 14 predicted proteins | sample 8958161 | NCBI WGS metagenome assembly JADMIO01 (sample SAMN16585339, study PRJNA669376) | soil metagenome | isolation source: Crop rotation soil | place: USA: Cullars Rotation, Alabama | collected 2011
GCCGCGACTTCAAGTCACGTGAATTCCAAGCTTCGGATCCCACTGTGCTGGAAAGAGGCCGAGCCGACTTTGGACAGGCCCTGGCGACCGTAACGGCCCAGCGCCGTCACGCCTTCGGACATCCGGCCTCGGAACGAGCGCCCGCCGCTGCGGCCACGATCGTCCTCGTCCTCCTCTTCGTCCTCGTCTGACGCGTTGCGCTCGTCGTCGTCCTCGTCCTGGGCCCGGGCATCATCATCCTCTTCGTCTTCGCCCTCATCCTCTCCTTCTTCTTCGCCTTCATCATCGTCGTCGGACATCTCGGCCCCGCCGGAGGAGTCGTCGTCGTCGTCCGCATCCGGATCGTCGTCCTCGCCGCCCTCGTCCTCGCGTTCGTCCTCACCCTCGTCGCCTTCGTCTTCCTCGCCCGACATCTCCGAGTCGCGCGATTCCTCGTCCGACTCTTCGTCCTGCCCGGCGTCCTCGCCCTCGCCTTCGGAGCCGGAGCCCTTCCGGAGGCCTCGCGTGATGAGCAACCCCACGCCCGCGGCGGCCGCGGCGGCAGTCGCGGCGGTGGTATAGGGGTGTTCCTTGATCGTGCCGGCGACTTTGGATCCGACGCCAGCCATCCGCCCGCTCCCGCCCCCGCCGCCGCCGCCCTGCCCGGATTGGCCCTGGCCGGATTGACCCTGGCCCTGGTTTCCCTGCTCACCCTGCTCGCGCCGTTGACCGCCTGGCTGTCCCGACGACATTCCTCCCGATCGGGCCTTGGTTTGTTCCTTTTCCCGGCCGCCGGCGCCTGCGCTGCGCGACGGCCCGGTCCCCTTCCGGGACGAAGACGATCCGCCGCGCGCTTGCGTCGCCTTGGACACACTGCCCTTCGACGCCGCAGCCTTGGACGAGGCCTTGCCTCCACCCGTTCCGTGCGCCTTTTTCATAGCAGTGCGCGAACCGCCGGAGGATTTGCCGGACCGGCCGGAAGACGACCCGGACTTGCCGCCCGATTTGGATCCGGCGGACTTCCCGCCCGACGACCCGCGCGCCTGCGTGCCCGACCGCCCGCCTGACTTTGCCTTGCCGGTGCCTTTACTGGCCATGACTGGTCCTCCGATGGGTCGTTTCTGCCGTGTGATTCGCTGTGTGATTCAATGACATGCCGCGGCCCCGCTCAGACATTTATTACCGACGCCGCGCCGCACGCCCGTTGCGGCCGGCCCGGGACGCGCTGCCGGTGCGCCTGGAACGGGAGGCCCCGCCGGCCGACCGTTCAGGCGTGGCGCTGGCCTTGGCAAACCGCGCCGCCAGCACCCCGGTCAGGAACAGTCCGCCGAGCATCAGGCCGGGGTGCCGGCGCGCCACATCTTCCGCATCCGCGATGAGATCGCTCAAGGTCCGCTCCTCGATGTAGCTCGACGCCTGCTCCACCCGCTCGGCGGCGGCGTCGACGGCCTCGGCGACCGCGTCGGCCTTTACGGCGTGGAGCGCGTGGGCCGCCTGGTTGATGACTTTCGACACGCGCTGCACTTTCGACCCGAGCTTGCCCTTTTGCTCGTCGAAGAATCGCTCGGCCTCTTCCTTCACGCCGTCCGTTACGGCGCGGGTCAGTTCCGACGCCTTCTGCATCACCTGCTCCTTCACATCGCGGGTCCCGGCCCGGACCCGTTCCGCCACCCCCGCGGCTTTCTGCCGAACTTCGCGCAGGACGTCGTCCGCCTGGCCGCCGCCGGGGCGGGAGGACGAGTTACGGTTCTTTCGCCGCAGACCGGATTCACTCATGGCAACCACCGCCGCTCCCTGGCCCTTGCGGGCCCGCAAGACGCCGACACGAACGGCCCGCCAGACGGGTCTGCCGTGCCCTCCACCGCGGCAGAATTTCCTATCTTCGCCTGAGGCTGGCAAAGAAGGTGCCAGCCCTCCCGCGAGTCGGCAGGCGAAACCCCATTTCTGCGCAACTTGGCGCAAAGCGGTCCGACTCAGGCGGAAATCCCTCAACCAAGCCCGACGACCCACGGCACTGCGGCCGAGTCCGCCTGACGGCACATCATTTGCACATCTGGACTTACTGACGGTTCGCGGTGCGACGCAGGCCGACGACGAGGGCCGAATGTGATGGGTCTGTTCAAACTTCTGACGCTGCCGGTGTCCGGCCCCGTCCTCGGCGGCAAATGGGTCTTGCAGACGATCCTCGACCAGGCCGAGCGCCAGCACTACGACGTCACCGGGATCCAGCAGCAGATGGCCGAGTTGGCAGCGCAGTACCAGGCCGGCGTCGTCAGCGATGCGGAATTCGACCGACAGGAAGAAGCCCTGCTTCAACGTCTGCTGGAAGCCCGGGACTATCACCAACGCAAGGCGGAGCAGCCGTAAGACACGCCGCCCCTGTAAAGGAACACTGCCATGCGCGAATCCATGGAAGCCGACCGGGACAGGGGGACGCGGGGGCGGTCCAACGGCTTGTCCGGCCACGCCTCACACGGACAGCCGGCTCGTCCCGGACGGCTTTCCGCGCCCAAGGCCGTTCAGGCGGCTCGGGAGAACCTGGAACAGTTGACCGGCCAGCCCTGCGAGTCCGTTTCCTCGCTGCTCCGCACGCGAGACGGCTGGGCCGTCACGCTCGAAGTTGTCGAATTGGAGCGTGTCCCCCGAAGCACTGACATCCTCGCGTCGTACCGGGTGGAAGTCGACAACGAGGGCGAGCTCATGGGCTACGAGCGGATCCACCGCTATTACCGCAACCAGGCGGGCGATGAATAGCAACGAGCACGGCATCCGGGATGGATCGTAACTCGACCAACCTCGCCCCGACCTACCCCGGCTCCCTCGCCGTCCCTGGCGCGGCGGGCTACCCGCAGCGCGGGGAGGGGTTGCTCGACGTGCTCGACCGCGTCCTCGACAAGGGCGTAGTGATCGCCGGCGACATCCGCATCAACCTGCTGGACATCGAGTTGCTCACCATCAAGATCCGCCTGCTGATCTCGTCGGCGGACAAGGCGAAGGAGATGGGCATCGACTGGTGGTCGCGCGACCCCCACCTGTCCTCGAATGCGAAGAAGGAATCAGGCAAGTCCCTCGACGGCGGGCACGACGCGCAGGAGAACAAGGCGCTACGCGACCGGGTGGAGCGGCTGGAGTCGCAATTGAAGGCACTGACCAGCGGTAACGGCGCCGGGGCCGGCGCGGGCGGCCGGCGGAGCGAACAGCCCGCCAAGAGGTGATTGACGTACACCCCCATGGACAACGACCGTCCGACCGACGAACTGTTGCGCCGGATGCTCGCGGCCGTCCTGCGCACCCTCGGCGACGAAGAGACCGCGGCCCAGCTGATCGAATCCGCCCGCGCGGAAGCCGAAGCGGAGGTGAAAGAGCTGCTCAAGGCGGCGATGAAGGCGACGCTCCTCCAGCGCGCGGTCTCCCGGCTCGAATCGGATGTAGGCCCGGCTGAAGCGGCGATTGCCACCCCCACCCCCGCCCCCGCCGAGCCTCCCGATGAAGAACCTCGCCTCGAGGCCCAGGCGGTTGGCTGTTACGTCTACGGCATCACTCGGGCCGGGCTCGAGCCCCCGCCCGACGTTCCCGGGATCGAGCCGGAATCCCCGGTCCGGTTCATTCGGGAAGGGGCGTTGCAGACCCTGACCAGCGACATCCGGGTCGACCACTACGAACCGGCAGCGTTGGGGGAACGGGCGCAGGACCTGGCGTGGATTGAAGGCAAGGTCCGCGCTCATGATGCGGTGTTGAAGGAGCTGCTCGCCTGCGGTGCGGTGGTGCCGTGCCGTTTCGGCACGGTGCTGCGCGACGAGCAGGCCGTGCGGGCCGTGCTGTCCCGGCACGCCGATTCGCTTCTTGCGACGCTCGAAGCGCTGGACGGGAAGAAGGAATGGGGCGTGAAAGTACTGGCCGGCAGAGACCTCAGGCCCGCCGCTGCGGCGGAGGACTCGCCCTCCGGCCGCGCCTACTTCCTTCAGAAGAAACGTAACGAACAGGCCCGGTCCGACGCCGCCCGCGCGGCGCGGGAGGCGGCGGACGCTTGTCACGACGAGCTGTCCGGCGTTGCCGCTGCGGCGACGAAGCTCCCGACCAGCGAGCGCGGCGCCGCCGGAAGCCGGCGCGCCCGCGGCGAGGCCGAAATGGTTTCCAACGGCGCTTACCTGGTCGCCGACGCGGACGCGGAACGATTCCACGCCCTCGTGGCGGCCCTCGCCGAACGATACGCACCGCTCGGGTTGGCCCTGGAGGTAACCGGCCCGTGGCCGCCGTACAACTTCGTGAGCCTCGACCTTTCCATCGACCCGCCCCCGGTGCGGGAACGGCCGGAGGCGGCGGCGTGAACGACGTGGCGGCACAACCCTCAGCGCCCGGCGACGAGCTGGCGCCCGCCGAGACGGCGGAAGACCGGCTATCGCTGCTCGAGCTGCTCGACCGCGTCCTGGACAAGGGTGTCGTCCTGTCCGGCGAGGTCACCCTGTCGGTCGCCGACGTAGACCTCGTTTACCTGGGCCTGCGCGTGCTGCTCAGCTCCGTCGACGCCGCCGACCGTCTCCGCGGCGGCGACGCCACGGGCGCCGGGGCGGATTGATGGTCTACGTGTACGCGATTACCGACACGGTGCCCGCGACAACCGACGGACGACTCGGCCTGTTCGATCGGCCGATCGAGGTGCACACGCACGACGCAATCACCGCCGTGTTCAGCAGGCATTCCAAGGCGGACACACTGACCCCGTCCGCCCAAAACGTCTTGCGGCACGAGCGGGTGGTCGAGGCCTTCATGCGCGAGGGCGCCGTGCTTCCGGCGCGGTTCGGCACCACGTTCTCGGATGAGGGAATGCTCGACGCCACGCTCGCCCGCAACCACGACCGCCTCGGGGCCGGCCTTGCGCACGTGCGGGGACATGTGGAACTGGGCGTGCGCGTGCTGTGGGACGCGCCGACTTCCTCGGGCCGGCCCGCCACGCGGCAGGCGGAAACCGGCCGCGCCTACATGGAAGCGCGGCTCGCCGAAGAACGCGCCGGCCGCGAAAGGCGCCGCCGCGCCGAATTGCTCTCCGACGAACTCCACCACCCCCTCGCCCGGCTCTCCGCCGGCGACTCACGACGCATTCTTCCCGATCCCGCGACGCTTATGGCCGCGGCGTACCTCGTCCCTCTGCCGCAGTGCGAAGCGTTCCGGCAGCGCGTCCATGATCTCGCCAATGCATTCCCGACCCTGCGCATCCTGTGCACGGGACCATGGCCGCCGTACCATTTCGTACCATCGCTTGATGACGGGAGGGCGGGGCATGACTGACCCAAACAGACCTTCGTCGAACCAAGCCCTGCCGGCGAACAAGATCTTCGCGCCGACCGCGAACCTGGACGATTTCCTCCGCGGGCTCGACAAGCTCCGGACCGGGCTCGACCGGGCGATGGCGCTCCCGCCGCGCGTCAACGCCGACCCCAAGAATGTCGAGAAGGGCCTCGCCCAGCTCGTCCTCACGCTCATCGAGCTGCTGCGCCAGCTCATGGAGCGCCAGGCGATTCGCCGGATGGAGGGCGGGTCGCTGACGGACGAGGAAGTCGAACGGCTGGGCACGACGTTCATGCTGCTGGAACGCCGGATGCAAGAACTCAAGAAGTCGTTCGACCTGGAGGACGCCGACCTCAACATTGATCTCGGGCCGCTGGGCAAGCTCCTGTAGCTGGGACCGTTTGAAATAGGGTTTGAACGTTGGAATCGAGGGGCCCTTCCGATACGGTGGTGTTGCTTCGCCGGGGTGCTCACGTCGAACGCGCGTGATCCATACGTGACAGACTGCCATGGCCAAGGTTCTAGTAGTTGACGACCAGGCCGAGTACGTCCGACCCCTCGTGCGCCTGTTCAAGCTCGCCGGCCACGACGCCCGGTCGGTGCAGGACGGCGAGGAGGCGCTCAAGTACCTCGGCGTCGCCGACACGCCCGACGTGGTGCTCCTGGACATCATGATGCCGCAGATGGACGGGCTGGAGGTCCTGCGGCAGGTGCGCCAGGACCCGCGGATGTCTTCGGTCCCCGTCGTCATGTTTACGGCCGTCAGCGACCCCGTGCTGGAACGGCACGCGCTGGAAAAAGGCGCCAACGATTACCTGGTCAAGGGGCGGCTGAATTTCGGAGAACTGAGCGACCGCCTTTCCCGCTACCTCGATTCCGACGAATGAAAAAACCCACCTTCCCGCTCGTCATCGCCGTGCTCTGCTTGGCCGCGCTCCCGGCGGCGGGGTCGGCCATCCACGACCTGCAGCGCGGGCTTCCGCTGGAAGTGGAGGACACGACCACGGCCGACCGCGGCGACGTGCAGTTGCAGCTGACCGCCCGCTACGAGCACACCGACGAAGGGGACGACCGCCTGACGGTCGAGCCGCAGGTGCAGTACGGCATGCTTGAAAACCTCCAGGTGGAAGTGTCGTACCCCGTCATCGCCGGCGACGCCGACCGCTCCGGCAGCGGCGACTTCACCGCCGCCGGCCTCTACCGCTTTCTCGACGAAGACGGCTGGCGGCCCTCGATCGCAGTCCGGGCGGGGGTGGAGCTTCCGACCGGCGTCGGCAGCGACGGGATCGACACCGACCTCCGCCTTGTGCTCACCAAGACCATCACCGACGCCGCGAGCCAGGACCGCCTTCACCTCAACGTCGGCTGGGACCACAACGCGGCGGCAGACTCGGACGAGCGTCGCAACCGGTTCATCGGCGTCGTCGGCTACAGCCGAAAGCTCTCGGACGAGACGGTCTTCCTCGCCGATCTCGTACGCGAGCAGGGCGAGCAGGACGGCCGCGATTCGACGCTGGTCGAGGCGGGGCTGCTTCACCAGATCAACGAGAAGCTTTCGATCGGGGCTGGCATAGGGTTCGGCCTTGGCGACGATTCGCCGGACGTCCGCCTGACGATCGGGGCGCAATACCAGTTCTGAGCGGCCGCCTCGTTTGCCGGCCTCGCATAATCGTCACGACCCCCGCGACCCGCCCCGCCGCCGCGATTTGCCGCGGATTCCGCCCGGCCGGGTTTTCCCTATTCCGGCGGCCTTCGTTACAATGCCGGCCCGAAGCCGTGCCCGCCGCGCCAGGAGGAGGCGGACCGCGGGGTGCGGCGGGTAGTCGTTTCTCGTCATCCAGTCTCAAAGTGTTAACTGCGAGTCGTGACATGAGGGCGTGCAGATATCCTGCGCAGAAGGTTCCGCGTAAGCATCCGTCGAACGCTCGGGCGAACCGCCAGTCGTTTCTGGAGCCGCTGGAAGTCCGGCGGCTGATGGCGACGGGTTACCTGGACAACACGTTCGACGGCGACGGGCGGCTCGTCCGGCCGGACGCCGCAACCGGCGTCGCGGTGGTCGTGCAGGCCGACGGCAAGATCGTGACGGCGGGCTCCGCCGACGGGCCCGGCGGCAGCGACTTTTTCCTCGCCCGCTACAACCCCGACGGCTCGCCCGACGCCTCCTTCGGGGCCGGCGGCACCGTCCGCACCGACTTCGCCGCCCGCTCCGACGCGACCGCGTCGCTAGCCCTCCTGCCCGGTGGGAAAATCATCGCGGTCGGCTCGTCGGGCCGCCAGTTCGCCGCCGCGCGCTACAACGCCGACGGCAGCCTGGACGCGTCCTTCGCCCCCGGCGGCGACGACGGCGACGGCCGCGTGAGCTTCGGCTTCGGCGGCATCACCGCGGCGGCGCTCGACGTGGCGGTGCAGTCCGACGGGCGGGTGGTTTTGTCCGGCGGCGCGTCACCCTCGATCGGCGCCAGCACGTTCGCGCTGGCCCGGCTGAACCCGGACGGCACGTTCGACGCCGGCTTCGGCAACGGGGGGCGCGTCACCACGGGCGGGGGCCTTACCGCCGCCTACGGCGTGGCCATCGGGCCGGGCGGCAAGATCGTCGCCGGCGGCACCGCCGAGGGCGGCGAGGGCGATTCCGGCATTGCCGTCTACCGACCCGACGGCTCGCCCGACCCCAACTTCGGGCCCGAGGGCGACGGCGTGCTCCTGGGCGCGTTCGACGCGGCCGGCGACTACGACGAGATCGCCGACGTCGCCGTCGAGCCCGACGGCAGCATCCTCGCCGCCGGCAACATCGCCACGTCCGGCTTCCGCGTGGTGCGGTTCACGCCGGACGGATTCCTCTACCACAAGTTCGAACTGCCCGAGCTCTACAGCGGCGGCAACGGCGCCTTCGCCAAGGCGGTGGCGACGCAGGCCGACGGGAAAATCGTTGCCGCCGGCTACACCACCGACGACCAGGACCGCCCCGAGAACTTTGCGGTCGTCCGCTTCAACAACGACGGCAGCATTGACCCGACCTTCAGCCTGAGCGGCGCCGCCGTCACCGACTTCCGGTCCGACGCGCCGGCCGGGTCGTCCGACCCGCGCGACGGCGCGACGTCGCTGGCGATTTCGCCGACCGACGGGTCGATCGTCGTGGCCGGCTCGTCCCAGGGCCGCTCGGCACTGGCGCGTTACTCCGGCACGAGCGACTCGGCGCCGCCGGTGTCGCTGATCCCGACCGGGCTGCTGATGTTCGGCACGTTCGCGAACGACGACGTGCGGCTCTACCCCTCCGACGCGGCGGGCGGAAAGTTCGTCGCCGACCTGAACGGGGCCCTTTTCCTTGTCCACGCGGCGCAGGCGCCGCGCGTCTCGGTCATCGCCGGCGACGGGGATGACACCGTCCGCGCCCTGACCGCCCCGGCGGGCAACGCGCTGGCCGTGCCGATGGACGTGCGCGGCGACCGCGGCGACGACACGATCGTCGGCGGCGCCGCGGGCGACGTGATCCGCGGCGGCGACGGCGACGACACGCTCGACGGCGGCCGCGGCGCCGACGCACTCCTGGGAGGCCGAGGCGACGACGTGCTGCTGGCCAGCGAACTTCCCGCGGGCGCGGGCGGCGCCGGCACGTTCGCCGACGACTATTACTCCGGCGACGAGGGGCTCGACACGATCGATTACTCCGCCCGCTCCACCCCGGTGTGGGTCCGCCTCGGCACCGCCGCCAGCGGCACCGGCGGCGCCGCCGGCCAGCGCGAGCGCGACATCATCCGCCCGGACGTCGAAACGGTGGTCGGCGGGTCGGGCAACGACCGCCTCGAAGGCAACGACCGCGACAACACGCTCGTCGGCGGCGGCGGCAACGACCTGCTCCTCGGCCGCGGCGGCAATGACACGCTCCTCGGCGGCGACGGCGACGACGTCCTCACCGACTCCTCCGGCCGCAACGCCCTCGACGGCGGCGCGGGCTTCGACACCGTCAACGGCGTCCGCGAGCAGCCCGCCGAAGTTACCCTCGAGGCCGAGGACGCGACGCTGATCGGCGTGTCCGTCGGCAAGTCCAACCCCGGCTACACCGGCACCGGCTACGCCGACTACAACCACGCCACCGGCGACGTCGTCGAGTGGACTTACACCTCCCCCGCCGCCGGCGCCCGCACGCTCACCTTCCGCTACGCCAACGGCGGCACGACCGACCGGCCGCTGGAGCTGAAGGTGAACGGCGTCGTGATCAACCCGCGCCTCAGCTTCGCGCCGACGGGCTCGTTCTCGGTTTGGCGGACGGTGACGGTGACGGTGCAGTTGTCGGAGGGGGTCAACAAGATCCGCCTGACGTCGATCGGCTCCAACGGTGCCAACATCGACAGCCTGACGATCAGTTGACGGGCGACTTGGCGCCCGGGCGCGCGGCGAGCTTGAGGGGCAGATCGATTTCGGTGCCATCGCGTCGGACCCGGACGGTCACCGTCTTGCCGGGGGCGTACGAGCCAATCGCCGGACGCAGGCCGGCAAAGTCGCGCACGCGCCGGCCGTTGATGGATACCAGCTCGTCCCCGTCCCGGATCCCCGCCACCTCGGCCGGGCCGTGCTCGTGGACCGCGGCGACGGTCAGGCCTTGCGGCGTCGGCCGAAGGCGCACCCCCAGGAACAGGTCGTTGCCCTTTCGCGGGTCGTTGGCATCCGCTTCCTCCGCCCGCTTCACCAGCCACTGCTTCCACGCCACCTCAAACTCGTCCAGCGACTGCCCAGTCGCCTGCGCCAGCGCCTTGGCCCCGGTCGGGTCGGCGTCGTAAGTCTTCTTATAGGCGTCGTAGAACTTGCGCAGCAGGCCGCGCTCGCGGAGGTAGAACATCATCGAGCCGGACTCCGGATACGTGAGGTTCGGCCGGGAAAGGAACTCCTGTGGGCCCATCTTCACAAGCCGCGCCAGCGGGATCAGGCCCCCCCGGCGCGCGACGGACTGCACGACCGCGAACCGCGGGTTGTCGCCGCGCGGCGTCATCACGCCGTCGCTCACGCTCGCGGCCTCGTAGATCACGCCAAGCCCCTCGGCCACCCACGGCGCGTGGTCCTGCCCCAGCGGCGCGCGGTCCGCGGCGTGGAGCGCGTGCGTGAACTCGTGGCGCATCGACTCGCCGAGTTTTTCCGCGATCAGCGTCTTGCTGCCGTCCAGGTAAATGCCCCCCACGTTGTGCGCCCGCATCAGCCTGCGGTAGTCCTCGGCCGAAGGCACGACGACCGTGACGAACGCGTCGGGCGCGTGCTCGAACAGCTCCTCGTGCAGGCTCGCCGCCTGGACCTTGAGCGTCTCCTTCAGCTCGTCCAGCGTCTGCTCGTCCACGTTGGTGGCGAAGATCAGCTTCAGGTCCGCGTCGATCGAATAGAGGTACCCCTTGCCGAACCGGTCGCGCAGCGCCGCCACGACGCTCTCGGCCGCCCGCCGCTGCCACTGCTCCTTGTTCGCCAAGAGCGCCTTGAACCGCGGCAGGTTTCGCAGGGACGCTAGGTCGGGGTCGCGGCCGATGAGGACGAAGTCGGTGAACCCCGCCCCCGCCGCCTGCTCGAGGCATTCGATCGCGATCTCGGGCCGGCCGAGCCGCGCCCGCGCGCACGCCAGGTTGTACAGGTTCACCGGGTCAGCGGGGTCGCGCGACAGCGCGTCCTCCAGAACGGTCTCAGCCTGCTTCCATTTTTCCTGACCGAGCAGCCGCATCGCCTGCCGAGTCAACTCAGCAGCCTCGCGGCGCTGCGCGTCGGATTGAATGGACCGCCCCACGTCCGGAAGGTCCGGCGACGCCTGCGGCTGAGCGACGGCCGGCCGCGGGCCCAGCATCAAGGCAAGCAAGAGGGCGACCGCGAGGGCAAAACGGGGGGCAGGATTCACGAAGTCAATTATAGGGCGATTCCGCCTTGTCAGATCGGTCCTCACCATAGGTAGAATCCCCTTCCCGTCCGGGGGATGCGGCGGGGGCCGAACCGGTCCGACGACGTCACTCGTCCAGTTTTCGCACTTCGAAACGTTCGCGGAGGAGTCATGAAGTTTCGACCGCCTCGCAGGCAGACCGTCCCGTCACGCGCCCCCCGCCGGGCCATGACCGAAACCCTCGAGCCGCGCCGGCTGCTCTCGGTGGGCGACCTCGACGCGTTCTACGGCGGCAACGGCGTCGCCGTCGCCAACTCCAGCCCCGAGCAGCAGTCGGCCATCCCCGACGACGTCGCCGCCCTCCCCGACGGACGCACGTACGTGCTCTATGGGGGCTCGGGCTACGGCGTCTCGCGCCTGACCTACGACGGCGAGCTCGACCCCACCTTCGGCAACGGCGGCATCGCCGTCATTCCCAGCGGCGACACCCAGAGCACCCAGACCGCCGCCCTGGTCATTCAGCCCGACGGCAAGGTCCTGGTGACGGCGGAGGTGCTCGACGACTTCGGCGTCGCCCGAATCAACCCCGACGGCACGCCCGACGCCTCGTTCGGCACCAACGGCACCGTTCACTACAACGTCGGCGACAGCTACCTCGGCCTCAACGCGGGTTTCGACTACCCGCACCAGCTGTTGCTCCAGGCGGACGGCAAGATCGTCGTCCTTGGCCAGACTGAGAATGGCAGCAGGAGGCGGGCCGCGGTGCTACGACTGAACCCCGACGGCAGTGTCGACACGGGTTTCGGGACGAACGGCCGGATCGTGACAGACGTGATCCCGGCGTTAGGCGACACCGGCAGCAGCTTCGAAGACGGCCTCGTGCTCCCCGATGGCAAGCTGCTGATGGTCGGCGGCGCCGACTCGAGCCCGTCCCGCCTCGTACTGGCCCACTACAACCCCGACGGCTCGAACGACACGTCCTTCGGCGACGGCGGCTTCGCAACGGAGCCGAGCAACTATTACACGGTCGCCGCAGTAACGCCCGCGCCGGGCGGCGGCTACTACGGCGTGCTCGGCTCCAGCTTCTCCACCGCGGTGGCCCACTTCACGGAGGACGGAAAGCTCGACGATTCGTTCGGCCTCCCCCGCTTCGGGCTGGGCCTTTACCGCGGCGCCGACATCGCCGTCCAGCGCGACGGGTCGATCGTCGCCTCGGCCGGCTTCTTCTCATCTCAAGCCCCGTACTCGGGGTACGCCGTCGCCGGCTTCACGCCGAACGGGCAGTTGCTGTTCGGCGACACCCGGCAACTGGGGCAGATCGGCGGCGGCGGCACGGGCCTGGCGCTCCAGCCGCACGGCCGCATGGTGGTCACGGCCGGCGGGCTGGGCTACCCGCCGCAGGACCCGTTCCGGCCGGGGCCGATGCTCGTCCGCTACCTCTCGATGCCCCAGGCGGGCAAGGGCGCCAGCCTCGACGGCGGTATCGTCGAAGTCGTCGGCGACGACTCGGCCAACCGCATCGACGTCGGCCGCTCCGGCGACGATTGGACCGTCACGCTCGACGACCAGGTCTTCACCTTCCGCGCCGCCGACGTCAGCCGCGTCGACGTGCGCGCCGAAGGCGGCGACGACGCCGTAACGTTCTCCGGCGACACCGTCGCGGGGAACGTCGACCTCGGCGCCGGCAACGACGCAGCGACCGTCAACGCCGCGAACCTGCTCTTCGGCGGCCAGGGGAACGACACGTTCACCTTCCTGCCCGGCGCCGCCGGCGGGCCGCGCCTCGAGACCAGCGTGCAGCCCGGCGCCGGCGACGACGTGGTCGTGCTGAGCGGCACCCCGGACGCCGACACGTTCCGCCTCACCCAGAACGCGGTCGAGGGGCCGGGCCGGCGGGTGAGCTACGACCCCAACACCGAGCGGCTGTCGATCCTCGCGGGCGACGGGAACGACCAGGTTACGATCGAGTCCTCCAGCGCCAGGTCGACCATCGACGGCGGCGCCGGCGACGACACGTTCACCGCCGTGCACGGCCCGCCGACCAAGCTCCAGACCCTGCTCGGCGGACCCGGAAACGACAAGCTCCTCGTTTCCGGGCCCGGGACCTACTCCTTTGCCCCCGGCGACGGCTCCGACGCGGTCCAGCTTACCGGCGGGAACGGGAACGACGCCTTCACCATTGGCCAGAGCTCCATCACGGGGACGAACCTCTCCGTCACACTCAACGACCCGGCGTCCCTGGAACTGATCGAGGCCAACGGCGGTGCGGGCAAGGACACGTTCACGGTCAACAACCCCGCCCCCGGCGGCGCGATCAACCTCAGCGGCGGGTCGGACGCCGATTCGTTTGTCAGCACCTCGCCGAGCTCGCTCTCAAACGTCTTTTTCGACGCGGGCGGCGACCGCGGGGACCAGCTCACTCTCACCGACCCCGACCCCGCCGCCCACGACTACGTCGTCTCGCCGACGGCCCTGCGCCGCGACGGCCGGACTCTGATGCGGTCGGCGGGGATCGACCGGCTGTCTTTCACCGGGGGCGACGTGGGGAATCACTTCTCGCTCTCGGACGCTGCCGGCCTGTCGGCCGTGACACTGACCGGCGGCAAGGGCCCCGACGTCTTCGACGTGTCGCCCGCCGCGGACGGGCGCCTCGGCGCCGATCCCGACGCGCTGATTATCCTCGTGGGCGGCCAGGGCATGGAGGCCGACGTCTTCCGCGTCACGCCTGACCCCGACGCGTCGTTCCGCGTGTTCGGCGGCGTGCCGTTCCCGTTCGACGACATCCACACGCTGCCGACCTACGACACGGGGGACCCGAACGACCGGCTCGAAATCAATTTCGCCGCCGCCGCGCCGCCGGGCGCCTCCGCCCCGCTCTACACCGGCTTCCTGCGCGGCTTCGGCCGTTACACCTTCGCCGAAGACCGCCCGATCGAGATCGGCGACATCGACTTCACCAACGACCTCCCGGCCCCCGGCGGCCCGGGCATCGGGTTCCAGCCCGGCGTCTCGCCGCAGGCGCTGGTCTTCACCTTCGGCGACGGCGCCACCGGACTGACGGCCGACGACCTGGTCCTGACCAACACCACCACCGGCGCCGTCATCCCCACCGCCAAGATCGACGTCGCGTACGACCCACTGACCCGCGCGGCGAAGTTCACCTTCCCCGGCCTTCCCAACGGCCGCCTCCCCGGCGGCAATTACCTCGGGGTGCTCCGGGCCGGGAGCGTGAGCTCCGCCGGAGAAGTCGTTCCCGCAAACGCCGGCGCGCCCATGAAGTCCGACTACGCGATCCAGTTCGCCGCGGCGCCGGAGGTCGAGGCGGTGTACGTGGCGTCCTCGGCGTGGTCGGAGTCGTTCCGCTCGCACCTGGCGGCCCGCGGGAGCGGCGACAAGGCGGCGGGCTACCGGGTCGACCCTTCCGACCTCGCGCGAACGCTGCCGTGGAGCAACCTGAACCAGGTGTCGATCAGGTTCAACGGGCCGGTCCTGGCGGACATGGCCGACCTGGTCGTGCAGGGCCTGCCGGCGCGGTACGGGGTCAAGGCGTTTTCCTACGACCCGCAGACGTACACGGCGACCTGGACGCTCGTTTCCCCGCTGCGCGCCGACCGGCCGGCGATCCAGCTCAGCGGCGACCCGTTCAGCGGCGTGCGCGGGCCCGACGCCCCGTTCCAAGCCCCCGTGCTGACGGTCCAGGGCTTGGTCGTCCCGCCGGGGCCGGGCCTCGACGGCGAATTCACCGGCACCGTGCCCAGCGGCAACGGCGCGGCGCGCGGCGACTTCCGCTACGTGCTGGCCGTGCTGCCGGGCGACGTCACCGGCGACGGCCGCGTCAACGCCATCGACCTGGCCCGCGTCCGCAGCCAGCTCGGCCGCACCGCCATCGAGGTCCCCGGACCCGCCGGCGTGTACGAGGCCCACGACGACGTCAACGGCGACGGCCGAATCAACGCCCTCGACCTCGCCCTGGTCCGCGCCGGCTACGCCAGAACGCTGCCAGCCGGCAGCGCAACGTAAAAGCTTCTGGCGGAATTGCACACCCTGAGGACCACGACGCCGCGACTGACGCTGTCGCGGACCGCCTACATGACCCCGCCGGGTGAGTTTTAAACCTGGCGGGCGCCTCAAGACCTGAGTCCCCCCGATCACTCCGCCTGTCGCACCACCTCGACCGAGCAGTGGGCCCGCGCCGCGACGGCCGTCGAGACGCTGCCCAGGAGGAAGCGCTCGAGCCGGCTGTGGCCCTTGGCGCCGACGAAGACGCAGTCGGCGCTGAACTGCCGGGCGGCGTCGAGCAGCACGCGCTTGGGGTCGCCGGTGACGACCAGCGGCGTCACCGCCACGCCGGCGGCGCCGAGTTCTTCGGCCGCGGCGCCGACGGCGTGGCGCGCCCACGCCCGGTCGTCGGTCACGTCCTGCGGGGAAAG
>JADMIO012752980.1_pt1 | contig 15539 bp, 10 predicted proteins | sample 8958161 | NCBI WGS metagenome assembly JADMIO01 (sample SAMN16585339, study PRJNA669376) | soil metagenome | isolation source: Crop rotation soil | place: USA: Cullars Rotation, Alabama | collected 2011
CTTTCCCCCGCCGCCGCGGCGCCGGGCGCGGTCGCAACCGCGCGCTCATGAGCACGCTTGCGCTCGGCTTCGAGCTCGGCGTCGGTCATGTAGTACTTGGGGTCGACCGGCTTGATCAGAAGGTTGCAGACGAAGCCGATCACGAGGAGACCCGCCATGATCATCAGCGGAAGATCGTAGATGTGTTCGCGCGGAATGTTCGCGGCGATGCGCGCCTCGCGCAGATAGTTCACGAGCACGGGACCGAGGATTCCGGCGACCGACCACGCGGTCAGCAATCGGCCGTGGATCGCGCCGACCATCTGCGTGCCGAAGATGTCGGCGAGATACGCCGGCACGGTCGCGAAGCCGCCGCCGTACATCGACGCGATGACGCCGAACGCGAGCACGAAAAACAGCATCGCCTTCGCGGCCGCGAACTGCGGCATCAGGAGATAAAGAACGATGCCGAGCACGAAGAACGTGTAGTACGTGAGCTTTCGCCCGAGCTTGTCCGAGAGCGAGGCCCAGAAGAACCGTCCGCCGATGTTGAAGAGCGAGATCACGCCGACGAAACCCGCACCGACCGCCGCGGCCGCGGCTTTCATCGCGGCGTCGGCCTGCACTTGCGTGAAGCCGAGCTCGGGATGGCCGACGAGATGGCCGCCGAAGACTTCCTGCAGCATCACCGACGCGACGCCGATGATGCCGATGCCCGCGCTCACGTTGAGGCAGAGCACGAGCCAGATCAGCCAGAACTGCGGCGTCTTCCACGCGACGTCGAGGTGCACGTGACGCGTCGTGATCATCGACGTCGCCGCACCGGCCGCGGGCGCCGTCCAGCCGGCCGGCTTCCATCCGGTCGGCGGAATGCGATAGCCGAACGTGCCGAGCATCATGAAGACGAAATAGATCGCCGCCATCGCGGCGAACGTCTGCCAGACGCCGACCGAATCCGCCGTCGCGAAAAACTTCATGAGGCGATCGGCGAGCGGCGAGCCGATCATCGCGCCGCCGCCGAAGCCCATGATCGCCATGCCGGTCGCCATGCCGCGCCGGTCCGGAAACCATTTGATCAATGTGGAAACCGGCGAAATGTAGCCGAGCCCGAGCCCGATGCCGCCGATCACGCCGGAGCCGATCCAGAGCATCCAGATCTGGTGCACGTAGATGCCGATCGCCGAGATCGCGAGGCCGCCGCACCAGCAGAGCGTCGCGACGAAAGCGGCCTTGCGCGGCCCGACGCGCTCGAGCCAGCCGCCCCAGAGCGCGGCCGCTGAGCCCAGGAACACGAAGAAGAGCGTGTACATCCAGCCGAGCGTCGAGACCTTCCAGTCGCACGTCGACGAGAACACCGACGCGACGAAGCCCATGTCGGCGGCGCAATCGACCGGCTTGGTGATGCCGATCGCTTTCGAAAGCGGAAGCCAGAACACGCTGAAGCCGTACGCCATGCCGATGCAGAGATGAATGCAAAGCGCGGCCGGCGGGACCAGCCAGCGATTGAAGCCGGCCGATGCGATCGTGCGTTCCTTCGCGAGGATTCCCGTCGTGGCTCCAGCCGACGGGTCGACGCCGATGTCGAGCGTTCCGCTCATGATCCCCTCCGGGGCTTGCGTTGTGGATGGGTGGACATATAGGCTATACGAAGCCTATTTGGAGTCGCCCATCTTCGGCTTTGCGGGCACTTTGCACCACGCAGCCGGATGGCGACAATAGGCTTCCCGTAGCATCTTCAACGAGCGTTCCGAAACCGATGTTCAAGGTCGCGATCGATGCCCATTGGCAACTGCGCCGGCAGGACGGAACGCCGCTCGTTCCGCGCCTGACGGCCCTCCTCGTCGGCATCCAGCAGACCGGCACGCTCGCGGCCGCCTGCCGCACGGCCGGGCTCACTTACCGCTATGCATGGGGCCTCCTCCGCGACGGCGAGCGCGCGTTCGGGCATCCGCTCGTCGCGAGCCAGCGCGGCCGCGGCGCGAAGCTGACCGCGCTCGGCGAGCGGCTCGCGTGGGCCGATCAGCGCATCGCGGCGCGCCTGACGCCTTTGCTCGAAAGCCTTGCGACAGAAGTCGAATCCGAAATCGAGCGCGCGCTCTCGGTGATCCAGCCGGTGCTTCGCGTGCACGCGACGCACGGCTTCGCGGTCGAGACGCTGCGCCAGTTCCTCGCCGGACGGCAGATTCCGATCGACCTCAAGTATCGCGACTCGGACGAGGCGCTGACCGCATTCATCGATCGCCAGTGCGACCTCGTTGGCCTGCATCTCCCGATCGGCGAGCTCGAGAGCGAGATCGCCGCGCACTACGCGCCGCGCGTTCAGAACGACTGGACGCTGATCCACGTCGCGACGCGCCGGCAAGGTCTTGCGGTCGCGCGCGGCAATCCGAAGCGCATCCTCTCGCTCGCCGACCTCGCGCGCGAGGGCGTTCGCTTCGTCAATCGCCAGAGCGGCTCGGGCACGCGTCTTCTGTTCGATCTTCTGCTCTCGCGCGCCGGCGTCGATACGCGCGCGATCGAAGGCTACGAAATCCTCGAATACACGCACGCGGCCGTCGCCGCGTACGTCGGGAGCGGCATGGCCGACGCGGGCTTCGGGCTCGAAGTGCCGGCGCGGCGCTTCGGGCTCGACTTCGTGCCGCTCGTCACCGAGCGCTACTTCTTCCTCTGCCGCAACGAGTTCCTCGCGGAGCCCGCGATGCAGCAGTTCGAATCGGTGCTGCGCGACGATGCCTTCCGCGCGCAGGTCGCGCAGCTGCCGGGCTACGATCCGAGCGCGGCCGGCGATCAGGAGCCGGCGCGCAACGCGTTTCCGGCGCCGGCGCGCTCGCGGCGCAAGTCGGCCGCCATCGCCTGACCCCGTCGTCCCGGCGAAGGCCGGGGTCCGGTTTTCCGGACGCGTGAAACCCAAGGGCCGGGTCCCGGCCTTCGCCGGGACGACGAGCATCCAACATCGCATCGTCATACGCGCGTAACCCGCACGGGGCTTAGTGGCCGCCGATGATGGAGGCCGCCGCATGACAGTTCGATGTCAAACGACCGTGCGATCGATGCGGCGACGCATCAAGCGATGAGGCGCGGCACGACGCAATGCACATCGTCGACGTGACCTTGTTCTTCGCGCCGCACTCGGGCGGCGTGAAGCGGTATCTCCTCGCCAAGCGGCAGTATTTCTCGACGAAGAGCGAGCTTCGGCACACGCTCGTCGTGCCCGGCGCGCGCGATCGCGTCTGCGACGGCATCGTCGAGCTCGGCGGTTTCCCGCAGCTTCGCGTGCCGGGCGGCTATCGCGTGCCGTTTCGCATCGATCGCTGGTCGCGCGTGCTCTGCGAGCTGAAGCCCGACGTGATCGAAGCGGCCGATCCGTATCACCTGCCATGGGTCGTGCTCGGCGTCGCCGACAAGCTCGGCGTTCCGGCCGTCGCGTTCGCGCACTCCGATCTCGCGCGGCTCTTCGCCGACCGGTTCGCGCCGGCGATCGGCCGTCTCACCGGCCGCTACCTTCGCAATCTCTATCGGCGCTTCGATTGCGTGCTCGCGCCGAGCCGGCTCATCGCCGAGCGGCTCGGCGATCTTGGCGTTCCGAACGTCGCGATCCAGCCGCTCGGCGTCGACGGCGCGGTGTTCCACCCGTCGTGCGCCGATCCGGACCTTCGCAGCGAGCTCGGCCTCGCGAGCGAAACGCGACTTCTGATCTTCGCGGGCCGCATGGCGCGCGAGAAGGAAATCCCGCTGTTGCTGCGCGTGCTCGAGACGCTCGGCGATCCGTATCACCTCCTTCTCGTCGGCGGCGAGCGACGCGAAGCGCTCGCGCGGAACGTGACGATGCTGCCTTACGAAGAGGATCAGGCGCGGCTCGCGCGGCTCCTCGCGTCGAGCGATGCGCTGATCCACGCGGGCCGACACGAGACGTTCGGCATGATCCTCGTCGAAGCGATGGCGTGCGGGCTTCCTGTCGTCGCGGTGCGCTCGGGCGCCGTCACCGAAATCGTAGACTCCGAAGTCGGCCGCGTCGCGGCGCCGGACGATGCGCACTCGCTCGCCGAGGCCGTGCGCGCGATGTTCGAAAGCGATCGCGACGCGCTCGGCGCGTCCGCGCGTGCGCGCGCCGAGCGCGATTATCTCTGGCAGAACACGCTGCCGCGCCTCGTCGCGCGCTACGCGGAGCTCGCACGCGCGAAAGCGCACGCGCGCGACACGCACGCGGCGCCGGTCCGCGACGAAGTCGCCGAAGCGGCATGACGCGCGCGGTCTGCATCGCGATCCACGACGTGGCGCCGGCGACGTGGCCCGCGTGCGAGGCGCTGCTCGATCTGCTGCGACACCTCGGTACGCCGCCGACGACGCTGCTCGTCGTGCCGGACTATCACCGCCGCGGCAGCGTCGAGCGCGATCTTTGCTTCGTCCGCGCGATCGACCGGCGCGTCGCGCGCGGCGATGAGATCGCGCTGCACGGCTATCACCATCTCGACGACGGCCCCGCGCCGCACTCGCCGATCGAATGGATGACGCGGCGCGTGCTGACCGCAAGCGAAGGCGAGTTCGCTGCGCTGACCGAGCACGAGGCGGCGATCCGCATCGACGCCGGACTTCGCCTGTGCGAGCGGCTCGGCTGGAACGTCGCGGGCTTCGTCGCTCCGGCGTGGCTGCTCGGCGCCGGCGCGCGCGCCGCGCTCGCGAAGACGCCTCTTCACTACACGAGCACGCACGCGCACCTCGAGCACATCGCCGACGGACGCCGCATCGCGGCGTCTGCGATCTCGGCTTCGACGCGGAGCGCATGGCGGAGTTGGACCAGCCGCCGATGGCTGCGGATCGCCTCCATCGCGCTTCGCAACGAGCCGCTCGTTCGCGTCGCGCTGCATCCGGCCGACGTCGCCGATGCGCGTGTCCTCGACGCGTGGCGCGCACGGCTGACGGCGCTTCTCGCCGATCGCGTCGCACTGACGAAATCGGCGGCGATCGAAAGAATCTCGGCACCGGCCGTGGTCAGGGAATTGGCGCGCGCATGAAACGCTCGTGGCTTTGGCTTCTCGGCGCCGCGGCGGTGCTCGGCGGCGCGATCGTGCCGCTCGCGCTCGGCGGCCGCGACGCGCTCGCAGCCGCAAGCCATGTCTCGCCGACTGCGATCGCAGGCCTTGCTGGGCTCGCGCTCGCAAGCGCGCTCGCGCGCGCGATCAAGTTGCGATTGCTTGCGCTCCGGCTCGATCAGCGTGTCGGTGTCGCTCGTGCGCTGATCACATCGCTCGCGAGCGACGCCGCGTTCCAGGCGACACCGGCCGGCGCCGGCGGCTATCCCGCGACCGTGTTCCTGCTCCGCCGCGGCGGCGTCGCGATGCCGGCGGGCCTTGCGATGTGCGCGGCCGATCAGGCGCTCGACACGTTGTTCTTCGTGCTCGCACTGCCGCTCGCGTGCGCGTTCGATCTCGGCGATGCGGTGCCCTCGTCGTGGCACGAGCTCGCGTGGATTCCGGCCGCCGCGGTCGCAGTCGCGGCGCTCGCGATCGTCGGCGCATGGCGCTTGCATCGGCACTGGTGGCCGCCGCTTCGGCGTCAGCTACTTCGCGTGCGCTGGTTGCGACAGCGCCGCATGCGGCTTCGGACGTTTCGCAATCATCTCTTGAACGATCTCGCGCGTTTGCGAAGCGGCTCGATCGTCGTCACGCTCGCGCTCGCGTGCGCGGTCGCCGCCCAATGGACCTCGCGTTACGCGGCGCTCTGGCTCGCGCTCGCGGCGCTCGGCCATCCGCTCCATTTCGGGCTTGTGTTCGTCGCACAATCGGTCGCGCTGCATGCGGCGCAGTGGACCGGCGTGCCGGGCGGCGTCGGCGGCGGCGACGTCGCGTTAGTCGGCGCCCTTTCGCCGTGGGCACCTTTCGCGGTACTCGCACCGGCGCTCCTGTTATGGCGACTCACGACGTTCCACGCCGTGCTGCTCGCAGGTGCGATCGCGTTCGCATGCGACCGGCGGCGCGTCGGGCCCGCGACGGTCGCCGCCGCGGAGATCTGACGCTACGGCGCGGGTTTCGCGCTTGCGATCTTCAGAAGACTTGCCCGCTCGGGTCGCTTCACCGGCACGCCGTGCGCATCGCAACTCCCGATCTTGCAGAGCTCGCCGCGAATCGCATCGCTCGACTGCGCGATGACATGGAACAACGCGTTCTGCTCGAGCGATCCGCGTACCGCGTCTGAGCCAGGACCCCGCGCGAACACGGCGACGTCTTCGCCCGAGTGCGTCTCCGACGCGAGCGGCATCGTCGATTCCTGCTCGTAATCCGGCGCTTCGGTATCGACGTCGGCGAGCTCGGGCCTCCCTTCTTTCGCCGGCGAATACGCCGTCGGGTTGTGCGGGTAGCGCTTCGCGCCTTCGGGCTGACGATCGGACGCGCCGGCGTAGCCGGGACCGTTTGCGTAGCTCAGCGTCGCATACGGCCTTCCGGTCGCATCGACCGCGAGATTCTTGCTCGGCGCGCCCTCGCCGCTCGATCCGCGCACCTTGCCGAGAATCGGATTGCCGCGCGCGGGATAGCCTGCGAATGTCAGCGTGTGACTGTGATCCGCGGTGACGAGAATCAGCGTGTCGTCGGCGCTCGTCATGTCGACGGCCGTCTGCACCGCGTGCGAGAACTCGATCGTCTCGGTCAGCGCGCGGTACGCGTTGCCGGCGTGGTGGCCGTGGTCGATGCGGCCGCCTTCGACCATGAGAAAAAACCCTTTCGGATTCTTCTTGAGGATCGTGAGCGCGGCGCGCGTCATCTCCGAGAGGCTCGGCTCGCCGGCCGTGTCTTTCGCGCGCTCGGTTTCGTACTTCATGTGCTCGGGCTCGAAGAGGCCGAGAAGATGCGTCGTCTTCGAAGGATCGATCACCTTCAGCTCAGTTTCGTTCCAGACGTACGCGGCGCCGTCCTGCTTGTTCCACGCGGCGATGAGATCGCGGCCGTCGAGGCGCTTTCCGGGAAGACCGGAATATTCGGGATCGCGCTGATCGGCCGGCATGAACTCGGTGCGACCGCCGCCGAGCGCGACGTTAATGCCGTGCCCGAACGGAAACTCGACGAGCTGGCGCGCGAGATCGATGCAATCCGGCGCGCGCTGCTTTTCCGGAATCTCCGTGTCGGTTTCCCAGTCGCGATCGGCGATGTGGCCGTACGTCGCGGCCGGCGTCGCGTGCGTGATGCGCGTCGTCGTGACGACGCCGGTCGACTGCCCCGCGACGGCCGCGAGCTCGAGCGCACTCACGGTTTCGTTGCCTCGATCGGACGCGCAGTTGCCGCGCTCGGTAACCTGATCGACGCCGATCAGGCCGGCGCGCGTCTTCACGCCCGACATGATCGCGGTCATCGTGCCGGCCGAGTCCGGCGTCTGGAAATCGGTTTCGTACGTGCGCGAGAGCGCGGTCGCCGGAAAGTTCTCGAACGAGAGGCGGTTCTCCTCGCCCGAGCCGCCCTTCTGCTGGCCCTCGTAAATACGTGCGGCCGTGATCGTCGTGATGCTCATGCCGTCGCCGAGGAACACGATGACGTTCTTCGCATGCGCCTTCCGCGACGCATTCGCGTTCGCAGCGGCGGCGCCGGCGCGAAACCACCAGTCCGGCGTCTCCTGATCGGGATGGTGGATCGCGGGTACTTCGATCGGCGCCGATCTGTCGGCTGCGCCCGCGATCGAGGCGGCGGCGAGCGCCGAGGCGAGGACGAGGCTCTTCTGGATGCGCATCACGGATTTTCCTCGGACGAATCGGCCGAGTATGGGTCGTGACGTGACGCCTTTGCTACAAGAAAGCGGTGCGCTGCTTCGCGCGCATTCGGCGCCGTCGTGCTCGGACGGCGACGCTTGCGTGTCTATACGGGCTCGACGAGCCGCATGCGCTTGCGCTGGCGCTTGGCGCGGCGCTCGGCGAGATGCGCCTCGATCAGCGCGACGTTCGTGCCGACGACGCGCGTCGCGCGGATCAGCTGCTGCTCGCTGATGCCGAGCCACTTGGCCCAGTACTGCATCGAGTGCCAGTTGCGCACGTCGACGGCGGCCGTGTCCTTGACGCCGACCTCGGCGGAGACTTTCGCGGCCGGACGCGCGGAATAGACGTCGGTTGCCGCAGTTTGTCGTTCAGTGACGAAGAAAGCGTGGTTCATACGTCCATCCACCTGCTGGCTGCGGCCCGGATGCTGGCCGATGCGCTGCGGAGCGGCGTTTTTCCGGTCGAAAACCCCGGCAAGAGGCCGCACGAACCCGCCACCGCCCGGCGTCGCGGTGTCCTGAAGCTCGCAACGTGTATCCCCCAATGGCGATCCATCGATTCCGCCCGCCCGGACGGAAGGCCTTCCATAAGCCTCGTGAAGGATCAATCAAGGTTCGTGCCAAGCCGTGTTAACGGCGGCACACATCACAGCGCCGGAAAAGCGTCAGCGCGCGGGGACGAGTCGCACCCGGTCGATCGCCCAGAGCGGATCATGTCCGCGATAGGCGAAGACGAAGCAGAGATCGTGCGCGCCAGCGATCGGCGGGAGCGTCGCGGTCAGCGTCGTGAGCGCGGGATTCTTCGCGGCCGCGTCGAGCGGAATCGTCGCGAGCGGCGTGCCGCTGCAGCCATCGAGCTTCACGAGGAGATCGCCTTCGGCCGAAGCCGGCGCCGGGCGCGGCACGATGCCGCCGATGTCGTGCGCGAGCTGGAAGTTGTACGGGATCGCGCCGACGTCGACTGCGATGCTGCCGATGCCGTCGAGCGGCGCGCGCTCGAAGATCCAGCAGGGATCGAAGAGGTCGACGTCGAAGACCGCGCGCGGGCCTTCGGCCGGAGCATCGTCTTCGAGCCTCAGGCGAAGCTTGCCGCTGCAGGGTTTGAGTGCACTGCTCGTTCGCACGAGCGCATCGGCGTGCGCGGCCTTGGGTGCGATGCCCGCAACGCGCACGCCGAGCGCGCGCTGGCGCCCGATCTCGGGCGCGATGCGCGCGACGAAGCTCTTCCAGTCGCGCGCGGACTTCGGCGACCACAGCACTTCGGCCAGCGCATCGAGCCGCGGGAATGCCGCGTGCTCGACACGCGCCTCGGTGCGCATGTGCTCGGTCCAAAGCTCGGCTTGCGCGCCGAGCACGTGCGAGGCGACGTCGGGCGCCATGTCGGACGGCACCGGCTCGAACGCATAGATGTCGGCGAGCGTGCGCAACGTCGGCCGGCCCGGCACATCGGGCTCGTCGCTCTGAAGATGATCGAAGTAGAGCTCGGGATCGGGCGCCATGACGGCGTCGTGTCCCGCACGCGCGGCCTCGACGCCGCCTTTCGCGCCGCGCCACGACATCACGATCGCGTTCGGCGGCACGCTGCCTTCGAGGATCTCGTCCCAACCGACGATGCGCTTGCCGCGCGCGGCGAGATGCTTCTCGATCTCGTCGACGAGCCACGCCTGCAGCGCGTTCTCGTCCGCGATCCCGAGCGCGCGCATGCGCGCCTGCACGCGCGGCGACGCCTTCCACTGATCCTTGACCGCTTCGTCGCCGCCGATGTGGACGTACGGGCCCGGGAAAAGTTCGGCGACTTCGTCGAGCACGTTGTCGAGGAATGCGAGCGTCGCATCGTCCGTGTTGACGAGGTACGTGTGCACGCCCCAGTCCGGCGAGACGGCGGGCGCGTCGCCGAGCGAGCCGAGCTCGGGATAGGCCGCGATCGCAGCCTGCATGTGGCCCGGCATGTCGATCTCGGGAACGATCGTGACATAGCGCGCCGCGGCGTAGCGCACGATGTCGCGGATGTCGTCCTGCGTGTAGAAGCCGCCGTAGCGGACCGGCTTTCCGTCCGCGTCGGTGCCCGCCGCGCCGGCGGGACGTCGCCACGCGCCGACTTCGGTCAGCTTCGGATAGCGCTTGATCTCGATGCGCCAGCCTTGATCGTCGGTGAGATGCCAGTGCAGCGTATTGAGCTTCAGCAGCGCGAGCTGGTCGATGAAGCGCTTGACGAACTCGGGCGATTGGAAATGGCGCGCCGAGTCGAGCATCGCGCCGCGCCAGGCGAAGCGCGGCGCGTCGGCGATGTGGACTTGCGGTACATCGAGGTGCGAAACCCTGCTCGTGTCGGCGGTCAGGAGCTGCCAGAGCGTGACGCTGCCGTAGAAAAGTCCGCGCGGCTCGCGCGCGATCAGAAGGATGCGTTGCGCATCGACGGCGAGATCGTAGCCTTCGCCGGACGGCACGTTCGCGGCGCGCGCGTCGAGCGAGAAGACGATCGCGTCGCGTGCGGGGACGCTGCCGAACGGGCGCACGTCGAGACGGATGCCGCGCGTTTCGGCGAGAAGATCGGCGAAGTGTTTCGCGATCGCGGCGGCTTCGGCGTTTTGCGAGTCGACGATGAGCGCGGCTCCGTTTCGCAGACGGAAGATGCCGGGTTTGGGTTCGACGTGCGCGGGCTGTGGGACGAGCGCGAGCGCGTGCGGCGCGGCAGGTGACGGCGCGATCGTCGCGCAGCCGCCGACCAGCAAGACGAGCGCCGTCAGCGCGGCGATGTAGCGAAACGCGTCAATGAGCATGCCTGTCATTCCGGCGAAAGCCGGAATCCATTGTCGCCTCTTGCGCGCGCCGAAGATCGAGATGGATCCCGGCTTTGCCGGAATGACGGCGCGGGGATCGTGGTCGTCAAACAAAACGACGGGTCCAGACAGCCGTCCGGACCCGTCAACCGATCGCGTGCCGAGGGCGACGGTCAGAACTGGAAATGGAGCGAGGCCATGTAGCGGCGGCCGTTCTTGTACTTGCCGGCGATCATGTCCTTCTGGCCGAGATACTGGAGATACGTCTCGTCGAGGAGGTTCATCGCGTTCAAGTTCAGCGAGAAGTTCTCGCTGAAGCGCCACGACGCCGACGCATCGAGCTCGGTGTAGTCGTCGACCGACGCGGGCGGCGCGCCGGCGACGTAGCCGCCGGCGAGGTAGTGGCTGCGCCAGCCGTACGTGATGCGGCCCGAGAACGGACCCTGCTCGTAATACGGCGAGAAGTTGAGCGCGTTCTCCGAGTTGTACGGGAGATCCTGGCCCGACTTCGTCGAGCCGTCGGAGTACGTGTAGTTCGCGTACATGCCGAAGCCGGTGTTGCCGAACGGCTGCTGATAGCTCAGCGTGAAGCCCTTCACCGTCGCCTTGCCGCCGTTGAGCGGACGCAGCACCGAGTAGTCGCAGAACCCCTGCGCATCGCAGTTGCCGAGATGGCCGTCGACGTAGACGCGCTGGTACGTGTCGGGATCGGTCGTCGAGATCGTGTTGAATTGGCGCTCGATGTGCGAGTCGGTCGTGATGTAGTTCTGGATGTCCTTGTAGAAGATCGACGCCGCGAGCACCGACTGCTCGGCGAAATACCACTCGGCCGAGAGATCGTAGTTGTACGACTTGTAGGGATCGAGGTTCGCGTTGCCGCCGGAACCTGTCAGCACGGTGTCGTTCAAGAACGTGTTGTGCACTTCCTGGTTGTACGGCGCCCACGCGATGACTTCGGCCGCCGCGCCGCGGAGCACGAAATCGGGCGCGAGATCCTTTCCAGCACATTGGGATCCTAAGCTTAGAATTCCACGTGGACAAGTTGTCGCGGCCGCTTCTATAGTGTCACCTAAATACTAGTGACTCCAGCGTAACTGGACTGGCCACAGTTAGGCCGCAAATGTAATCACACTGGCTCACCTTCGGGTGGGCCTTTCTGCGTTCGCGAGTGGACCCGATAAGCTCATGGAGCGGCGTAACCGTCGCACAGGAAGGACAGAGAAAGCGCGGATCTGGGAAGTGACGGACAGAACGGTCAGGACCTGGATTGGGGAGGCGGTTGCCGCCGCTGCTGCTGACGGTGTGACGTTCTCTGTTCCGGTCACACCACATACGTTCCGCCATTCCTATGCGATGCACATGCTGTATGCCGGTATACCGCTGAAAGTTCTGCAAAGCCTGATGGGACATAAGTCCATCAGTTCAACGGAAGTCTACACGAAGGTTTTTGCGCTGGATGTGGCTGCCCGGCACCGGGTGCAGTTTGCGATGCCGGAGTCTGATGCGGTTGCGATGCTGAAACAATTATCCTGAGAATAAATGCCTTGGCCTTTATATGGAAATGTGGAACTGAGTGGATATGCTGTTTTTGTCTGTTAAACAGAGAAGCTGGCTGTTATCCACTGAGAAGCGAACGAAACAGTCGGGAAAATCTCCCATTATCGTAGAGATCCGCATTATTAATCTCAGGAGCCTGTGTAGCGTTTATAGGAAGTAGTGTTCTGTCATGATGCCTGCAAGCGGTAACGAAAACGATTTGAATATGCCTTCAGGAACAATAGAAATCTTCGTGCGGTGTTACGTTGAAGTGGAGCGGATTATGTCAGCAATGGACAGAACAACCTAATGAACACAGAACCATGATGTGGTCTGTCCTTTTACAGCCAGTAGTGCTCGCCGCAGTCGAGCGACAGGGCGAAGCCCTCGGCTGGTTGCCCTCGCCGCTGGGCTGGCGGCCGTCTATGGCCCTGCAAACGCGCCAGAAACGCCGTCGAAGCCGTGTGCGAGACACCGCGGCCGGCCGCCGGCGTTGTGGATACCTCGCGGAAAACTTGGCCCTCACTGACAGATGAGGGGCGGACGTTGACACTTGAGGGGCCGACTCACCCGGCGCGGCGTTGACAGATGAGGGGCAGGCTCGATTTCGGCCGGCGACGTGGAGCTGGCCAGCCTCGCAAATCGGCGAAAACGCCTGATTTTACGCGAGTTTCCCACAGATGATGTGGACAAGCCTGGGGATAAGTGCCCTGCGGTATTGACACTTGAGGGGCGCGACTACTGACAGATGAGGGGCGCGATCCTTGACACTTGAGGGGCAGAGTGCTGACAGATGAGGGGCGCACCTATTGACATTTGAGGGGCTGTCCACAGGCAGAAAATCCAGCATTTGCAAGGGTTTCCGCCCGTTTTTCGGCCACCGCTAACCTGTCTTTTAACCTGCTTTTAAACCAATATTTATAAACCTTGTTTTTAACCAGGGCTGCGCCCTGTGCGCGTGACCGCGCACGCCGAAGGGGGGTGCCCCCCCTTCTCGAACCCTCCCGGTCGAGTGAGCGAGGAAGCACCAGGGAACAGCACTTATATATTCTGCTTACACACGATGCCTGAAAAAACTTCCCTTGGGGTTATCCACTTATCCACGGGGATATTTTTATAATTATTTTTTTTATAGTTTTTAGATCTTCTTTTTTAGAGCGCCTTGTAGGCCTTTATCCATGCTGGTTCTAGAGAAGGTGTTGTGACAAATTGCCCTTTCAGTGTGACAAATCACCCTCAAATGACAGTCCTGTCTGTGACAAATTGCCCTTAACCCTGTGACAAATTGCCCTCAGAAGAAGCTGTTTTTTCACAAAGTTATCCCTGCTTATTGACTCTTTTTTATTTAGTGTGACAATCTAAAAACTTGTCACACTTCACATGGATCTGTCATGGCGGAAACAGCGGTTATCAATCACAAGAAACGTAAAAATAGCCCGCGAATCGTCCAGTCAAACGACCTCACTGAGGCGGCATATAGTCTCTCCCGGGATCAAAAACGTATGCTGTATCTGTTCGTTGACCAGATCAGAAAATCTGATGGCACCCTACAGGAACATGACGGTATCTGCGAGATCCATGTTGCTAAATATGCTGAAATATTCGGATTGACCTCTGCGGAAGCCAGTAAGGATATACGGCAGGCATTGAAGAGTTTCGCGGGGAAGGAAGTGGTTTTTTATCGCCCTGAAGAGGATGCCGGCGATGAAAAAGGCTATGAATCTTTTCCTTGGTTTATCAAACGTGCGCACAGTCCATCCAGAGGGCTTTACAGTGTACATATCAACCCATATCTCATTCCCTTCTTTATCGGGTTACAGAACCGGTTTACGCAGTTTCGGCTTAGTGAAACAAAAGAAATCACCAATCCGTATGCCATGCGTTTATACGAATCCCTGTGTCAGTATCGTAAGCCGGATGGCTCAGGCATCGTCTCTCTGAAAATCGACTGGATCATAGAGCGTTACCAGCTGCCTCAAAGTTACCAGCGTATGCCTGACTTCCGCCGCCGCTTCCTGCAGGTCTGTGTTAATGAGATCAACAGCAGAACTCCAATGCGCCTCTCATACATTGAGAAAAAGAAAGGCCGCCAGACGACTCATATCGTATTTTCCTTCCGCGATATCACTTCCATGACGACAGGATAGTCTGAGGGTTATCTGTCACAGATTTGAGGGTGGTTCGTCACATTTGTTCTGACCTACTGAGGGTAATTTGTCACAGTTTTGCTGTTTCCTTCAGCCTGCATGGATTTTCTCATACTTTTTGAACTGTAATTTTTAAGGAAGCCAAATTTGAGGGCAGTTTGTCACAGTTGATTTCCTTCTCTTTCCCTTCGTCATGTGACTTGATATCGGGGGTTAGTTCGTCATCATTGATGAGGGTTGATTATCACAGTTTATTACTCTGAATTGGCTATCCGCGTGTGTACCTCTACCTGGAGTTTTTCCCACGGTGGATATTTCTTCTTGCGCTGAGCGTAAGAGCTATCTGACAGAACAGTTCTTCTTTGCTTCCTCGCCAGTTCGCTCGCTATGCTCGGTTACACGGCTGCGGCGAGCGCTAGTGATAATAAGTGACTGAGGTATGTGCTCTTCTTATCTCCTTTTGTAGTGTTGCTCTTATTTTAAACAACTTTGCGGTTTTTTGATGACTTTGCGATTTTGTTGTTGCTTTGCAGTAAATTGCAAGATTTAATAAAAAAACGCAAAGCAATGATTAAAGGATGTTCAGAATGAAACTCATGGAAACACTTAACCAGTGCATAAACGCTGGTCATGAAATGACGAAGGCTATCGCCATTGCACAGTTTAATGATGACAGCCCGGAAGCGAGGAAAATAACCCGGCGCTGGAGAATAGGTGAAGCAGCGGATTTAGTTGGGGTTTCTTCTCAGGCTATCAGAGATGCCGAGAAAGCAGGGCGACTACCGCACCCGGATATGGAAATTCGAGGACGGGTTGAGCAACGTGTTGGTTATACAATTGAACAAATTAATCATATGCGTGATGTGTTTGGTACGCGATTGCGACGTGCTGAAGACGTATTTCCACCGGTGATCGGGGTTGCTGCCCATAAAGGAGGCGTTTACAAAACCTCAGTTTCTGTTCATCTTGCTCAGGATCTGGCTCTGAAGGGGCTACGTGTTTTGCTCGTGGAAGGTAACGACCCCCAGGGAACAGCCTCAATGTATCACGGATGGGTACCAGATCTTCATATTCATGCAGAAGACACTCTCCTGCCTTTCTATCTTGGGGAAAAGGACGATGTCACTTATGCAATAAAGCCCACTTGCTGGCCGGGGCTTGACATTATTCCTTCCTGTCTGGCTCTGCACCGTATTGAAACTGAGTTAATGGGCAAATTTGATGAAGGTAAACTGCCCACCGATCCACACCTGATGCTCCGACTGGCCATTGAAACTGTTGCTCATGACTATGATGTCATAGTTATTGACAGCGCGCCTAACCTGGGTATCGGCACGATTAATGTCGTATGTGCTGGGGAAAG
>JADMIO010549115.1_pt1 | contig 15538 bp, 19 predicted proteins | sample 8958161 | NCBI WGS metagenome assembly JADMIO01 (sample SAMN16585339, study PRJNA669376) | soil metagenome | isolation source: Crop rotation soil | place: USA: Cullars Rotation, Alabama | collected 2011
GGTGGGGGGACTGGAAGAGCTCGAGCCACAGGAAGCTCATACGTGAAGGGGAGAGGCGGTGCATCCGGAGCAACGAAGTCTGCAACTTCAGGTCGCGCTGCCGCTGTGAGTTTGGGTCGTTTCCTATCTTCGGTTGCTCGTAACGGTTGGCAAGCCACAGCACGGGCCATGGGTTTGGAGCAATACGTTGGCAAATCGATCAATATTACTCTAACTGCCATCGTTAACATTCTTGCTCCCAATGGCGCGTTGGTCGAAGAAGCCGCAGCTCGGACAGCGGTCAACCAAGCTATGTACGAGCTCTATGATCAATTCGATCTTGGGAACGGTGACCTCTCTAAGCTCGACAACCTTGATGAAACAACGGTAAGGGACGTGTTGCAAAGCTCAGTAGCAACCTACATTTATACGCGCTGGTTGGGTGAACTAGGGGATAAGCTCGAATCCAAATCAGTGAGTGACGAAGAAGCGGTGAAACTGGAACGCGAAGTCAAAGACTACGTTCGCGAGACTGTCAAACTCGACATGGCAAAAGTAAACGTCCTCGCGCTGGACTGGAGCGGCCAGGAAGGCCAGAGGTTTGTCGAACGGATTTTTTCAGAAGCCTACGGCTTCCTGGAGGCAGAATGACGACGCATATCATGCTCCGCATCGGCCAGAATGACACGACTCCTTCGCCTCAGCTGAAAGAGAACGATGTATGTATCGAAATGTCACTTGGCAAAGCAGGAGTAGCGGGGGAGATTGGCAGCGATGCCCGATTAGTGCTTGCGAAGCGGGGGCTTACGCCCCCATCTGTTTCCATTGACCTACTCAATCTCGCCCAAGCTATCTACAGTGCTGACAACTGCGTTCTTCGTAAGGTCGGATATGAATCGTGGTCGCGTGATTTCGTGATGCACGTACCTGTATCGAATCAAGACCTTTGGTTGGGCCAAAAACTGGTCGTGGAGGACATGCTCTCATTCCTCACAGGTGATCACTGGATATTGGATTTCAGAAAGCTGCAGCCACAATCAGTTGAGCAGCTAAAAGGGAAGGTGTCGAAGCTAGATCCTCTGCCGAACGCCGTCTCGCTTCTATCCGGCGGATTGGATTCGTTCATCGGTGCAATTGATCGTCTCGAAAGCGGCGAGCCTACGGCGTTCGTAGGTCACCACGGATTTGGCTCGACGAACAAGGCTCAGCAGAAAATCTTGCCCGTTCTTGGAAAGTACTATCCGGGGAAAGCCTTCATGCTGCCCTTCTTTGTTCAGCAACCCGCGTTTCCGAACATGGAACGCGAAAACACAACCAGGTCTCGATCCATTCTGTTTCTCGCGCTTGGCACTGCGGTCGCTGCGGCACTTGGGCCTAGGACTCCATTGCTTGTTCCTGAAAACGGTCTTATCTCCATCAATCGGCCTCTGACCACCACACGTATGGGTAGCTATAGCACTAGGACCACACACCCATATTACATATCCCGATTCAGAAAACTGTTGGAAGGCCTAGGCCTTAGCATCGATGTACAACTGCCCTATCGGTTCCACACAAAGGGAGAAATGGCTGCAGGGGTACTTGGAAAAGCTGCCTTCAAAGAAGGTTGGGCCAGTACGATGTCATGCTCCCATCCAGAAATCGGACGATACAGGAAGCAATCACCCGGGCAACATTGCGGCTATTGCGTACCCTGCATCATCCGACGTGCGTCACTCGCCTCGGTAGAGCTAGATTCTCCAGCACACTATTTGGAGGATGTGATTGTCGAAGGCCAGACGTGGGAGTCCTCGAGGCCGGACTTGAGATGCTTCTTAATGTCTGCAAAGCAGTTCGAGTCAATTGAGCCACGTCAGATGATGTTCACAGTTATGGATAGTGGCCCAATTCCTCCCGATGAAATCGATCTATACACTGACGTTTATCGTCGTGGCATGGAGGAAGTTCGTCAGTTTCTTGGCGTACCATCGGGTGTTTTATCATGATGATAGAATCAATCGCTAATGGCATGGGTGTCGATGCGCATTGCCACATCGACTTATTTCCGGAACCCGTGGCGATTGCTACGGAGATTCAAAGACTTAAGATTCACACAATCGCAGTTACAAACGCTCCTTCGGTGTTTCACTTTACGGCAAATCTTGAGAAGGAGCATTCATTCGTTCACGCTGCTGCCGGCCTCCATCCTGAACTTGTAAAGACGCATAGCGGAGAACTGCCACTGCTCATCGAACTTATCGAGCATACTCGGTTCGTAGGAGAGGTTGGCTTGGACTTCGTTACTACGAATCCTGATGATCGGAAACTGCAAGAGCATGTGTTTGGAAAGATGCTGGATAAATGCGCTTCCGTTGGCGGACGTATTCTGACTATCCATTCTAGGCGTTCATCAGGACGTGTAATTGAAATGCTTGAGAATACACCACCTGGTATTGCGATCTTGCATTGGTTTTCTGGACCTAAGAAAGACCTTCTCAAGGCAATTAAACTCGGCTGCTGGTTCTCGATCAATCCAGCAATGGTTCGATCCCAAACAGGGCGTGCGCTGATTGCAGGAATGCCCAAAGACAAGACACTGCTCGAATCCGATGGGCCTTTTGTGAACGATGGTGGTCTGCCTTCAACTCCGTCATCGATTCAAAGCATCACAAAAGAAATATCTGAAATTTGGGATTGTACTGAAGATGACGTTCGGACAAGAGTAAATGAGAACTTTTGCAAACTCATGAATTAATGGGCCAAACTTTTCAATTACCATCAAATCACAATTCTCTCAATCTCATCCAAGCTGACTTCGTCAGTCGTGCGGTCATAAAGCTTGGTGGTCCTTGGCGATTCGTGATTGGCGATCTGTTGGGCCTTCTCCAGCGTGCCGCCATTGGTCAAATACGTGGTGATGCCGGTGGCCCGGAAACTATGGCAGCTGATGGAGTCGGGGAGTCCTGCCTGGGCAGCACGTCGTTTGATCATCGCTAGTACTTCGCGGCGATCGAGGCCGACATCCTGGAGCAATCCCTTTCGGTTTACCCTGCGAAAGAGGGGAGTATGCTTCGCCTGGCCGATCCCGGCCATGGCGATGTAAGCATCGAGGTATTCTTCCGCTTTGTGATGCATGGGCAGGGAATGAACCTTTCCGCCTTTTTCATTCAGGCGGATCCAGAAGCGTTTGCCCTGCTGGTAGTAGTCCTCAATCTGTAACCCGACGACAGCACCCACGCGGGCGAAGCTGTAAATCATCACGCCGATAAGTGCCCGGTCTCGAAGGCCGCTAGTGGTTTTCGTGTCGATGGATTCCAGGAGCAACCGGGCATCATCAACGGTCAACACCGGTGTCTTGCCACGCTTTACCACATGCTTGGGGCCTCGCACAGAAGCTGCGGGGTTGGTCGCCAACGCCTGGCCAACTACTAGATAGTCAAAAAGCATCCGTAGTGCCGCGAGATGTTGCTTAACAGTAGGTTTGGAGAGCGTCTTGCCTTTGTGCTCGATGTAGGCGGCGATGATGAAAGGATCAATCATGTGTAAGTCGAGATTACGCCGTTCGCAGAATCGGGCGAATTGCCACACCGCACGGCTATACGCCTGGCGAGTGTTCCGATTGCGAATGTTGGCCGTGAAGAACTCAATGTACCGACGCCAGGCTTTCTCACCCGCCTCAATAAAAAGCGTTGGGACTGCTTTTCTTAGTTGTTCTGGGGATTGCTGCGTGAGTGGAATAAGAGCACGGTCGGTCATGTTGACCAACAGTACTCAAAATTCCGGCATCAAGCCAATGGCAGTTGCTGTCACGAAAAAAGCTCGCCTTGCCGCAGCGAGCCATGGTGCTGTTCAACACCGGGCATCGCTCGTTTTCGCTCCAGCTGTATAGCCGCCTCTTCAAATGCTGTAGAAATCCTCGGTTGTTCGCGGGTGGTACCGAGCCTCCGATTCAGCGCATTGTGCAAGTCATCGACTTCCTCAAGAATCCCTGCAAGTGTCTCTCGATCATTCAGGGTTTGGCGTTCCAGTTCTTGAACCTCATACACGAGCCGGTCTAAGCGTTCGTTTGTCCTCGTTACAGAAGAATGACGTGGCATAGCAACTAAGAAAGATGTGGCACACAGTAGCATCAAAGAACGTATTACTCCATCTTGCTGAGACAGGGATCGGGTTCATGTACACTTCCAGGCATGAACGCCTACATCCGCATCTTTAAGGCCTTTCATAAGGCCAAAGTCGAATATATCGTGGTTGGGGGTGTAGCCATGAACCTTTTGGGATACCCGAGATTCACTGGCGACATTGATGTTCTCTTGGCACTGGATCCCATGAATCTCCAACGCATGGCGAAGCTCATGAAGAAGCTTGGTTATGAACAACGACTTCCTGTGTCAGTTGAGGAACTTGGGGACGAGAAGAAGACTCTAGGCCTTATCAGAGATAAGAATCTCATCGCATACAACTTTCATCATTCACGCATGCCGCAATACGGCATTGATGTGATTGTGGGGGAGTCCCTGAAATTCAAAAAGTACAAGAAGCATGCACACCACTTAGAAGCAGATGGTATACCAATACCGGTGGTATCTATTGATGATCTGATCTCCATGAAGCGAAAATCAAAGCGTCCAAAAGATTGGGAAGATATCCAAGCTCTGTTAGAATTAAAGGGATTATGAAACGAACCCGAACATCCTACGGCATTGATCGTGATTACTTACGGTCAAATATGCATAGTACCCCAATGCAAAGGCTAGCCTGGCTTGCTGCCGCAGCACAGTTTGTCGCGATCCCAAAGAAACGTCGGTCACCTCTATCAAACAGCCATGTAGAAAAACCCCACCGGTAACGGTGGGGTTCGTGATGCACCAACACTCATGTCCGAAATATCCAACACCGACACGATGGAAGTTTGAGTTATGGTCCTGGCACGGAGAGAGGCATCTCCAAGTAGACCCTTGCGGTGCACATACCAGTAGAGAACTAATCGTACAGGTCACTTCAGACTACTGTGCTTTTTTGTCAACTTTCGGGAGAGGTTTGGGGTTTCAGCTATTCCCCTTTCGAACGCTAACGACAATCTGTTTCGGTTGCTTATTTAGCCTGTTTCAAACTCTCCCATAAAGGACATTATGGGATACTAGCTTGTCTAAAATTACTCGCATGAGTGATCTAGAACCGATTGAACTCGTAGGCCGACACTGAGTGACGATGTCGCAGGGTTACGGCATTCAGTGCTGTAAAAGAAACTAGAAAAATGTCAATAATTAGATGGTTTAGTCAGCCTTCCGTAGTGATTGGCATAGACTAGATTCAATCACGATAGTCAATTTGCCGATGAGAGTTGTGCCATTCCCACGAGCAACGCTAGTACTTGGACTCTTCAGGGGACGATTGGGGTCCTCGGGCATTATTTTGGATTCATCTTCTATTCAATTTCGCTGATCGGCGTCGCTGTTGCGGCGTTCTTTGAAAAGCAAACTGGGGTAGTTTTTTCACTAGCTGTAGTGATCATCGCAGTAATCGGTTGGGCAAGTTTCTACAGAGAGAGGTTTCGTCGCTACAGTGATAAGCGATATGCCGATGCTTTACATTGCTTGTGGGAAGCGCTGCAGAAATTCGAGGAACTTCGAAACAGGAATGATCTGCGAGCAGAAGAATGGAAAATTCATCACACGGTAATTACTGGCTTTGTTGCGAAAGCGTATTCCCTTCTCTCCGGAAGACGTTGTCGCTGCTGTGTTAAGATTGTGTGGCCCCAAGCCGAAGTCATTCAAGTCGATACGCTATGTCGTGATACTCCTGATAGCGAGCCTGAGCAGCCTTTCCCGGTCCAGTTTAATTCAGCATTCAGTACCCTCGTTCAAGAACCCCAAGAAAAGTGGTTCTTTGGCAATGACCTTCAAACATTGGCGAAGAATGGCGAATATTCAAACACACGTAACCAGTGGCAAGATCGATACAAGTCTGCGATCGTTTGGCCTCTGAGAACTCGAGCCACAGAGCCACATGGAGAAGGTATTTTTTGGGGATTCCTGTGTGTGGATTCTCGATGGCCAAATTCATTCTGCAAGGAAACAGACTTTGAGATCGGCTCGATTATTGCTGCAGTCCTGAGCCTCCATATCGCCCGCCTCCACCAAATGAATCGAATCGCCGAAGTGCTTGTGCGAAATATTGAAAACGTGCCCGTCGGCCAAGTACCACCGGCAAGATAGTGATAACACTTTCCAGAAAACCCTGTTCTTTTCGATTTTTCAAACGTAGTATCACTGGGAAGAACCTTGCGGAGCAAGGACTAGGATAAGGTTAAAACCCCAGCGCCTTGGCTTCGGAGGATTCCATCAAGGAGCAGCCATGGGAAGGAAATTAGGACTAAACGTGAACGAGCAAAAAGCCAATTCCTTGAATGTTGTTTCCTGTGTGGTTGGCGACCATAACATGGTGAGGGTTACCACGAAGTCATCACAAGGACACGAGGTAACCCAGCGTCTCATGTATCAACCGACTCTTATTCAGGAACGGTCACAGCCAACGCCACCTCAACGTGCACTCGTAAAATCGCAATGAGTGAAAAGCTATTTGTCAGTTGCACTCAATGCCCCTCGAAGTCCCAGTAATTCACACTGGTGCCGCGTCCAGCGTGGGATGTAATTGATGACGATTTGAAGCCCCTCTTGGCTACTAAAGCAAAGGGGGGCTATTGCAAACCCTGGCTTTTCTGGAACCGAGGCAATTCTTTTCTGTAATTCGCGTCGTTGTGCTTCAGTTAGTTTATTGAGGGGAATGCAATCCGCTTCAACAGGGACTGTTGACCCGTGGCCTGTGAGAACTCGAGAGTGTTCCATCCTTGAACCCCATAGTATCACATCCGGCATAGCTAAAAGTTGAATTCCCCAGAAGTTGGGGATGCCATACGCTTTTCTCAATTTCTTGTAAATATGGGTTTGGCCGGAAAGTTGACATCGATCATTTGTATGATGCATTAGCACAACCACGATAGCAGCACGACTAATCCCCTTGCACGTTGCAAGGGGTGGTCTTCTTGACTCATTCTGGTGGATGCTCCAGCAACTCTGGATCAAAGCTATCGTCCTCGAGTTCTTGACCAGGAAGAGGAGTGGAGTGGATGAAATCGTGTGCTGCCTGGAGTGCCAGCATCAACGACGGTATATCCGTCGAACGCAACGAAGTAGAGTCCTTCCACTCCTGGGTCTTCGGATCACGATACCGCCGAGGAGCGATGGTGATCGAACGAAAGTACCGCGTTCCTTCGGGCAAATCAGCTTGGTTCAACCACACGGCCACCCCCAATCCTCCGGGGAATGGCCCCCACTTTCGTTCGGGTTGGCGAGGGGTTGTCGCCTTCTTGGTATTCGCTGCCATGGTAGCTACTCCTACATGTGAATGAGCCGGTCGAAGACCGTCCTACCTCGAATTGAGGCAGGCAAGCATGGTGTTCCTGGAAAAGGAATTGCGCAAGATCACAAAAAAGCCCCATTCCATTGGAATGAGGCTTGGGCATGAATACTTGCTCATATGCATTATGCATCGTGCATACCAAGGTCTAGGCGATCAGCCATCATGGCGAAGTAGTACGTCACGCATCCGTCGCCGAAGGCATCGGTTTCTACTTCGTAGCTTTCGCCGCAACTGGTGCACTCGACTTGCATGGATACATCGTCGATGTCGACGATGTCCAATTGGTTCTGGCACGAGCGACACTGACCGTCCTCAAGTCTCACAAGCATGACTTCTCCTTTCTTGGTGAAGTGCCTGCACATGAGACAAGGGTTGGGGGGTGAACGAAAGATCCCGTTCTATGCGTAGCCCCATGGGGCCACGGGCTTCTTCAAGCTCGACCAGCGAGAAGTAGCCAAGTTCATTCTCAAGGCCAACGACGAATCCAAAGAAGAGATTGTCTTCCGAGTCGAATTCGGTGACATACCACGTCCAAGAGCTATCGGGGGTGAAATATTTGGCCCAGACCGTGGGGTCGGGCAACTTCTCTGTGGCATACAATGCCGGAACCTGTGAGCGTAACTTATCCGGCATGAGGTTGTGGGCCTCGTGCATTGTTTATCCTCGGATGGTTTGCAGATTGATTAACAGGGGAGTGAAATGCTGGCGAGACGACAGAACTCTCTCGTCTCTTCCCAGGTCAACTGACGAACATAATATTCATCAGACTGTTTCCAGAAGAGACTCAGTGGCTCGGCACCTTCGGCGAAGGCGAATCCACCTTGTCCCATCCAATGGGGTGGAAGACACCCTAAGAAATGCTCAAACACTTCTTCTGTGATTACGTTCACGAATCCCGGCTTGCGGATACGAAGGATCATGAGCGGCCAGTTTTCTATGGGCGGATGAGGAATGACCTCACCGCTGCGCAGAGTTGCGAGATATGCCAACAATGCTGTGGGCATGAAACACCTCTCGGTTGGGATCCACAATGCTGCGAATGAGCAACACTCATACGACCCACTGAAATCAGTGAGCGAAGAATCCTGCCCGAGATGGCACAGTGGTGTCACTTGTGGGGAACACGAAAAAGAACCCCCGCGAAAGATGTCACGAAGGTTTTAGTTCAAGAATCTTCAAGGGCTTCAAGTGACAAAGTTTAGAACTCCCGATGGCGTGCGTGTGGTAGAGTCCGGGCATGAGAAGAATCAGACCACTATCACACGTATTCTCTTTTTCTCTGAGTCTGGCGTTGATGGCCTGCAATTCCACAACTACCTACCGTTGGCAGAACCAGTGCGGAAGTTCGTGTGCTGAGACACTAGGAGTGGATCGCATGAAAATTGTTGATCAGACAGGGTGCGATTCTCTGCCCAACGCGCTTCAATATCAGAGAGAGAAGAACACCAAGCCATTCCGTTACGATTTCATTCTGGCGTTGGAAGACAAAGAAGCTTACTTGAAGTGCCCGTAACAAATGTCTTCAGCCCTATCCTTGCCCCATATAGCTACCGATCTCATCGCGGAGGGAAGTGGTTCGAAGCCTTTACGGCAAACAGTTTTGGAAAATGGCAGTGCATCCGAAGGGAAAATGTCGCCATGCCGGGGCGAAGCGGTTACGTTGATGCTCTTGATTGAGCGTACCGTCTTTGCGAGACACGGCGAACAATTCCTGCGCGATCCTGCTCTATCGTGTTTTTCGGAGTAATCGTAGACATGGAAAACGGGCTACTGGGATGGCCATCAATGAGGAGTCGCGTGTAGGCATGGAACTTGGGTAGTCGCATCAATTCCTGCGGGCTCACTTTCCCACCCATTTGCTCCGAAAGAAGCTCAGCGTCTTTAGCCCCACATTGGAAGCACACCAGCGAACCAACGTTTCCAAACAGCGCATGGAGAGTGCTGTCGCTCAACTGAGCCAGGTACTGGTTAGCGACAGTGAGTCCCAACTTGTACTTGCGGGCCTCACTCAAGATCGTAGCAAATGAATCAGTAGCAAAGTTCTGAAACTCATCCACGTAGAGATAGAACTCTCTGCGTGCTGCTTCGGGCTGATCGGCACGACTGAGGGCAGCCATCTGAAGATGAGTGATGAGCAGCGAGCCTAATAATGATGAAGCATCCTCCCCTAATCTCCCTTTGCTCAAGTTGACGAGAAGGACGTTACCTTCATCCATGATCTTCCGCATATGGAGGGCACTCTTCGGCTGTCCGATGATGTTGCGTAGCTGCGGCGAAAGGGTGAATTGACCGACTTTGTTCTGAATGGGGCTGATGGCTTCGGCCTGCAGCTTCAAGGGCATACGCGTGTATTCCAGCTCCCAGAAATCTCGGACGCCCGGATCCGTGCAATGGGCGAGCACCGATTTACGGTACATGCTATCGATCAAGAATCGCTGCACCGATAAAAGGGTCGTGTTGGGGCAGTCGATCAAGGCTAAGAGAGTGTTGCGAAAGAGGTATTCCAAGCGGGGACCCCAGAATTCCCCGAACATTTTCTTGAACGCTCCGATGATGCCCGACACTACGAGCGGTTTTTGCTCGGGCCGTGGACAGTCGAGAAGATTAAAGGCAAGAGGATGGAGGGCGTCGGCGGCGTCGAAAAGGATCACGTCGTTGGTCCGGTAGGAAGGGATGGAATGCAGCACCTCCTCGAGGAGATCTCCGTGAGGGTCGATGAGGCAGAAACCTTTTCCCTGTTTCAAGTCGGATTCGACGAGGTGCCGAAGCAGAGTTGTCTTTCCCATGCCGGTCTTGCCCAGTAGAGCGATATGGCGAAGACGGTCAGAAGGACGGATGCCAAAGGTCCGATGCTGCCCGCGAAAAGATGTTTTCCCCAGTATCGCCACATCACGTTCCTGGACTTTTGGAAGGTTTATCGGCGGCTCTAACTCTCGCCATTCAACACTTTGCAGTCTCGGCGCCAGCACGGACTGACTAGGGGGATGCCACAGCGTAGCAATCTCCTCAGCAGATAAAACAAATCCCTTCGCTCCAAATCGATTGCTGGTCCGACGACGCCTTCGCATCGGGCCAAACAGAAAACGGGTAATAGGGAAGCGTTGGAAGAGACCAAGCGTTCCACCAAGAGCAAGTAGCGCCTCTTTGGCCAGTGTCATCTTTTCCTTCGGAACTTCGATCTCCAAGATAAGCCGGGTTTCATACAACTGGCGTTGGAGTTTATCCCGGGCAGCAGACCAGGCATCCTCACGGTCGTGGTGACGGCTGGCATGAATTCCCTGCTGCACTTCGGCTGCTCGTGCAGGGAAAATCCAGGCAAGCATGCGGGAAAGAAATCGCTTTGTGTAGTAATCCGAACAAGCCCAACGAACTGCTCGAACGAACCATCGCGGCGTGAATGACGAGAATATGGTGATAGAACGGTGGTAGACGCGCTCCAAGCGATGCAGGAGGGCATGGCTGGCAGGTCGAATCAGGATACGGAAACATGGTTGCAACCCCCACTTGCAGACTTCATGCAGAGTGAGCAGGAGAGAGGACAAGGGATCGGCTGTTGTCTTGTTCAGCGGATCTTCAAACTCAGGATACCGTTTGATTGTGAAGAGGTCAGCGGTGAGCCTGGCTTCGGTAGTGAGAATACGCCGGTTCCCTGGCAATTCCTTGGTTTCTTGTTCGAGGATTTGGCAATCGGGATAAGCCGCAAAAATCTGGCTCTGGAAGAGTGGGCGCAAGGACTCAGGCATTTTCGCCAGCAGTCGAGTCTCATTTTCGCTGCAACCTAATCGCAGTTCTAGAGGTGTTCGCCAACGTCCGGCCTGATGAAGGCTGGATAAAATCTGCTCCATATATAAAGGGCTGCGAGTCTGCCCCGCCGGCGTGCGTACTTGGAGTGTCGGCATGGAGGCCAGTGTATCGGAGAGGCTGCTCAACCCAGCTACCTGGGCCTGAGGCTTTGTCGTCTCACAGCTGTTCGATGATCGTTCGTTTTCCCCGCCCCTTGAATCTGCCTCTATCGCAGGGCGGGGCTTGCTAGGGCCACAATGTCCATGAAGCGTTCCGGTCCCTTCAGCATGGGAGTCCTCCCAAACCGCACGCCGTATCAGTGCGACACCATCGTACATCGCAATGCAGAGGGCGCACGGGCTGACGATAGAGGGAGCGGCGAGGTCGGACGTTGCCGACGCTCATTCCTATGGAGCGAGGGCCACGGCAAGGTTGTCATCGTAACTGCTCAACAAGGAATCGGCAGTTGGCAGATGACCGTTCTTCTGTCCCGCACCACTCGGGTAACGAATGGGTAAGATCAAAGGCACTTTTCTTTCATGATGATCCAGAAAACAGGGCACCTCCAGAGCGTTGGCCGTGCTGAGAAACCTGGGCAAAAACGTTCCACACACGAGACTCTTCTGTTTATTGGCCAGCAACTCTCCGGAGACACGAAGGATATGCCGGAGACGCTCTTCACTCTTGGTGGTTACTACCAGAACTCGGAAACGCTCCGCACACGTGGCCGCGTATCGTTCGTAAAGCCGCAGCTTTCGTTCCCAAGCATCGGGAACGGCAGTCGAGCGAACGCGTTCAGTGGAATTGTCGATCTCCAGATAATAACGGAAGTACGCTCCGGACTTCAGTCGCAACTGAAAACCGGCATCAGGATGGATCGTATCCTCGTCGCACTGCAGGGCACAGAGATGCTCGCGTTCGTACTCCAGCAGCGTATGTTCCTGGACCCGTGCCTGGACGATGAAATGGACAAGGAACTCGGCCAGGTAAAAGGCATGGGCCTGACGGCTGACCGAGAGCTCACTAAAGGCACGTTTGCTAGGCGGTAGTGCATCGGGGCCGCGAAGAAGTGCATATCCTTCCGGGCTTAGCAGATAGTAGGCAGGAGATCCTGGTCCAGCGATGGCATAGCGGAATTGACGAATCCGCTTGGCCGCAACAAGCACCTGCAAGCGTTCACGCACACGTCGCTCGTCTGTGAAGGGCTGCGAAAACGTCTTACTTAACGTGAGCAGCTGAAATGCTGTGAGAGGAAACCGTTCCAAGGCGGCTAAGATGTCCAAGTCCCGGTCGGTGACGAGAGGCGTCATAGGTTTTGAAGTATGTGTGCAGTCACGATATCATCCGGAGCATGGTTCTTCCCTTGCAATGACTCTTGAGAAGTCTCGCTATATCAACGTCGATGAGCTGATGCCCAAGGTCTCCCTGGAACAGATCGGGGCCTTCTACGGAATGAAGCTGCCCGAGCTCAAGCGAATTGGCCAGGAAACTCGGACGGCCTGCTTTCTCCACTGCGGCAAGCGATCAGATACGGGAGACCGAGCGCTCGCCGTCCAAGAGCAGCATCCGGCCAAACAGTGGCATTGCCACCAATATGAATGCCACCGGTCGGGAAACTTGGTTTCGCTTCTCGATCTCGTCAAACCTGGCGACAGCATGAATGGGAGGCCGCGAGGAGAACGATTCAAAGCCATTGCCAAGGATCTCCAGGAAATGGCAGAAGGCCGGGTTACGGAGGAGTCAAACCTCCCTTCCACGCCGCAAGTTCCACCAGCACCACCCGAACCTCCCCGCAACATCCCGCTCAAAGAGTCGCCTAACGAACGTGCCCGTATGCTGACGGAACTCGACTCCAAATTCATTATCGACCCCAAAGATATGCCTCCTAAAGTGTCAGCGTACTTCCGCCGCCGCCCGTTTCTCTCTCTTGAGGCGTGCCGGTCTTTCCGCATGGGCTACTTACCTCGCGACACCGGTGAGGACAAAAGCGGTGGCACCCTTCGAAGTCACATTGTCTATCCGTATCTCGACGAGCAAGGCGAAGTACTTTGCTGGTTTGGCCGTGATCCGGCCTACGAAGAAAAGCAGGCTATCTGGATCGCTGGAGATAAGAACGGGAAAGAACCAGAGAAGTTTCACTTCGTGAAAGGATTCATGAAAGGTCTTGAACTCTGGGGCCAAGACCGCTTGAAAGAGGACGCCCATCGAGCCGTCATCCAGCAAATCGGGTTGGTGACAGTTGAAGGACCAAACGATGTCATCAATTTGGCGAGCCTTGGTATCCCATCGATAGCCATCTGTTCCAACATGGTCACTGAGGCACAAGCTGAGAAAATCGCTCATTTAGCTCGTTCCTACGGCAACGGAATCATCAGTCTCATGCTCGACAACGATGAAGCAGGCGATCACGGCATGCGTCGATCGTTACCATTACTTGCTGCTGTCGCTCCCACACGGCTTCTCTGGAGTAGAGATAGTCTGCAAAAGCGATTTGCAGATCGTCAGCCCGAAAGCATCACCCGTGAGGAATGGGATCTACTTGGAGCAGCAGTTCGAAGCCAGTAACCACATGCGTTGGCTTCTAAAAATGTACCTGTCATACTCCTGCCATGAAGGTTTTTGCAGTCGTCTTACTTGGACTCCGTGTCATCATCGGCACTGATCTCCCCCATCTCTATCAGAAAAGCATTGATGCTACTGTTTTGGAAGCCTGCGGTAATGATCAATCGACTCGTTCTAGCTCAGCCGACTCCATGCATAAGTCATCCTCTTGCAATGGACGCGGCAGTATTGCCGACCAAGGGAACCATCAAGCTCTTACGTTTGTGCGTCTTGCAGGCTGCGGCAATGTCTGTATCGAGCGAATGATGTCAGTTCCTGCTCCGGGGAGAGAACACTGCTCGGTCATACATCAAATTTGGCAAATGGCCTGGTTCCAAGAAAAGCATGACCATCGACTCCATCTTGAAACGAGATTGGTGGCTGACAATTCCCTACGGAGGTCGGTGGTGCGGCGTCTGTAGAAATGATGGCGTGACGTTCTTTACTTTTGTTCCATTTCTTCTCATGTCATCCAAACTGATTTTTGCAGAGAAAACTACATCCAAACTGAACTGGTTTGCAGTCTCGATGGGCCTGATCGGCCTCATCCTGGGCTATTCCATCGCGTCAGGGTTGCCCGGCGCTCCGGGCAGATCGAATCAAAACGAGCTGGCACAAAATCCCGTTCCGCCTTCGGTTCCTGAGCAACCCGAAGAACCGGAAACAGTGCAGAATCTTCCACCGGTTGATCTTAAACAAGAGCACTATCGGGGAAACCCAAACGCCCCGATAGCGATTATTGAATACTCAGACTTTGAATGCCCGTTCTGCAAACGTCACCACACCACCATGCAGCAACTCATGACGCAGTATCCCAAAGATGTGCTGTGGATCTACCGACATTATCCTCTTGGCTTCCACGCCAACGCCCAAAAGGAGGAGGAGGCAGTTGACTGTGCAGCTGAGCAAGGCGGCAATGATGCGTTCTGGAAGTTTGCGGACATCATTTTTGAGAAGACCACCAGTAATGGCACTGGATTCCCTCTCGACCAATTGCCTGTGGTGGCCCAACAGCTCGGACTCGATGCGAAGCGATTCCAATCCTGTCTCGACAACAACACCTACGCAGACCATGTTAAGTCTGTGATGGCGGCTGGGTCGGCGATTGGTATTACGGGCACTCCTGGCAGTGTGGTTGTTAACCTCAAGACTCAAGAGAACAAGCTTCTCTCTGGAGCGTTGCCTATTGAACAATTCAAGGCTGCAATCGATCAACTGTTGAAATAGGCAGAGTTACAACTGTTCTCCACCGAGTTTGCTTGGACGCAGCCTCGGTGGTTAGCAGTGCCTTGTTTGTGAAGATGATCCTTCGTCCCGCGCAGGTAGCGTTGGGTTGTTTTCTTTGGTCATTCTGAACGGGAGCCAAGGACAAATCCGCCCACTCCTTCATACCAACCATCACCTAACAGAGTAGAACAGTATGGCTCGCCAGTTATGCCAATGGGGCAATAGTTTAGATGCAATGCTTCTGCGACTAAGGACATTTGGTTAAGGAGTGCGCCAGCATCCCGCCACACCAGGCTTTCTGGGTTGTCATATTTCGATGCTGTCTTCTGAAAGTTGGCAATCATCCAAATCAAGACGCCATCCTGCCTGTCTACGACAAGATTCGAGTCACGAATCAATGACTCGATTGACTGACTTGAGAAATCCAAGATCTCATGAAGAACATGGCTGTACGGGTTGTATTTCAAAGCAGGCTGATGATGAGGGAAGAGATAAAGGTCGATGGGATGTTTTCCTCCCGCCGAGGGGGCTGGTCGGCTTTCCAGAT
>JADMIO011298108.1_pt1 | contig 15534 bp, 14 predicted proteins | sample 8958161 | NCBI WGS metagenome assembly JADMIO01 (sample SAMN16585339, study PRJNA669376) | soil metagenome | isolation source: Crop rotation soil | place: USA: Cullars Rotation, Alabama | collected 2011
CGCGACAACTTGTCCACGTGGAATTCTAAGCTTAGGATCCCAATGTGCTGGAAAGTATTCCATTGATCAGCGGAACACTCTTCGCTGCTGTATTCGGTTCTCCAGTTGCTCACGGCAAGATCATCAGCCTTGACGTTTCTGCTGCTGAATCGATGCCCGGTGTAAAAAGAATATTCACGTATAAAGATATTCCCGGCAAGAACCAGATCGGCGGTATCGTTCCCGATGAGCCTTTGCTTGCTGAGGATGAAGTTCATTTTGATGGGATGCCTGTTGCACTGGTTGTAGCTGAAACGCAGGAGATCGCACATGCAGCAGTTAAGAAAATAAAGATCGATATTGAAAAGCACACAGTGATCACCGATCCACGTATTGCCCAGGCAAACGGTTCATTGATCGTGCCGCCACGTACTTTCAAAATGGGAGACAGCACTAAAGCATTCAAAGATTGTGTTCATATTTTTGAAGGAACCGCGGAAACAAACGGCCAGGAACATTTATATATTGAAACGCAGGGCGCTTATGCTATTCCTGCCGAAAACAGTTCACTAAAAGTTTATTCTTCTACACAGGGGCCAACGGCTGTGCAAAGGCATATGGCTGCAGTGCTTGGTATTTCCATGCACCGGTTGGAGATCGATACTGTGCGGCTTGGTGGCGGATTCGGTGGTAAAGAAGACCAGGCAACATCATGGGCTATCTTTTGCGCTCTTGCCGCATGGCATTTGAAAAAACCCGTGAAGTACAGCCTGCACAGAATGGAAGACATGCGCATGACCGGCAAACGAAATCCTTACAGCTCGGATTTTAAAATCGGTTTGAATGCAGACCTGAAAATCATTGCATACGAAGCAACTTTTTACCAGAATGCAGGAGCGGCTGCAGATCTTTCTCCTGCGGTGTTGGAACGTACTTTATTTCATTGCACCAATAGTTATTTTGTTCCGAATGTTTCTGCCACAGCATATTGTTGCCGTACGAATCTTCCCCCCAATACTGCCTTCAGGGGATTTGGCGGTCCGCAGGGAATGTTTGTAATTGAAGCTGCCATCGCAAAAGCTGCCGATGCTTTAGGAATAACCGCGGCAGAAATACAGCAGAAGAACCTATTGAATACCGGCGATGAATTTCCCTATGGGCAAAAAGCAGTGAGCGAAGCAAGTGCATGCTGGAATAAAGCAGTTGATCTGTACCAGGTTCAAAAAATAAAGAACGAGATCAATTCATTCAATGCAACCAATAGTTTATATAAGAAAGGAATCTCTTTTATGCCGATCTGTTTTGGCATATCGTTTACAAAAATATTAATGAACCAGGCAAGGGCGCTTGTGCACGTGTATATGGATGGAAGTGTGAATGTGAGCACAGGTGCGGTAGAAATGGGCCAGGGTGTGAATACAAAAATGCTGCAGGTGGCAGCCACTATATTTTCTATCGATACCAATAAGGTTAGGATCAATAGCACGAACACGTACCGTATAGCCAATACATCACCATCAGCGGCAAGCGCAACTGCCGACCTCAATGGAAAAGCAGTGCAGATCGCCTGTGAAAAGATATTATTGAGGCTGAAACAATCCGCTGCGGAAATATTTAAAACAGAACCGGCTGTTATCGACATAAAAGATGAGCGTATCCTGGTGCATAATCAACTTACAGACATGACCTGGAACGATCTCGTTATTGCAACTTACCTGAAAAGGATAAGCTTAAGTGAACATGGCCATTACGCCACACCAGGAATTCATTTTGACAATACGATAGAGAAAGGGCATCCGTTCGCATATCATGTGTATGGCACTGCCATTACAACTGTTACCGTGGATTGCATACGCGGTATCTATGAAGTTGACGCTGTGAGGTTGGTTCATGATTTTGGAACAACAATGAACCCGATCATCGACAGGGGACAGATCGAAGGCGGGCTGGTTCAGGGTATTGGCTGGATGACAATGGAAGAGATCGTCTATGACAAGGAGGGAAAGCTGCGCAGCAATGCATTATCAACGTACAAAGTGCCGGATATTTATTCAGTTCCCAAAAACCTGGACATTCATTTTCTTGAGACAGCAAATGATAACCTTGCCATTTTTCGTTCGAAAGCAGTAGGTGAGCCGCCATTGATGTATGGTATCGGAACCTATTTTGCTTTGCGCAATGCGATAAAGGCATTCAATCCAAAAACTGCCATCGCTTTTTCAGCACCTATGACGCCGGAAAAAGTATTGATGGGATTGTATAGCCATATGGAAAGGGCTGAACATATTCATAAAACTTCTGTTGGCGAACAGTTGATCCCGGATTAAACCCAAAGTCATATCACAAAGCAGTGATCAAACATAAAATTTGAGCATTAGATCCATATACAGCAATCAATGTTGGATTGAAGGAAAACTTCAGCCGGCAACAGTGTGCATGGAAAACGGGTTGATCACTGCAATATATCCCCACAAAACAACTGATGCCGAAGATCACGGCGATCTTGTTTTAATGCCCGGGATTATAGATGCTCATGTGCACATCAATGAACCCGGCAGAACGGAGTGGGAGGGTTTTGAAACGGCAACACAAGCCGCAGCAGCGGGGGGGTTAACCACTATCATCGACATGCCACTGAACGCAAGCCCTGTTACAACCAATATAAAAGCATTCAATGAAAAACTGGAAGCTTCAAAAAATAAGCTTCATGTGAATGTGGGTTTTTATGGCGGTTTGGTTCCCGGGAATAAAAATGATATGGAGCCTTTGATCAAAGCCGGCGTGCTGGGCATAAAATGTTTTCTTGTGCATTCCGGCATTGATGAATTTCCCAATGTAAATGAACACGAGATCGACGCAGCAATGCCCATCATGGCAAAATATCATATTCCATTGCTTGCTCACTGCGAGATCTATGAAGAAGAGATCGCCAATGAATTTGAAAAAAATACCGGAAGCTATAAACATTACCTGGAAAGCAGGCCGAAGCAATGGGAGAATGATGCAGTGAATATGATGATCAGGCTGTGCAGGAAACATCGTTGCGATACACATATTGTACATGTCTCATCTTGCGAAGCCTTGCACAGTATTTCGGCAGCAAAAAGGGAAGGGCTTCCAATTACTGCAGAAACCTGTGCGCATTATATTTATTTTAATGCAGAAGACATCCCTGACAATGAATGCCTTTATAAATGTGCGCCGCCGATCCGTGAAAAAGAAAATAATGAGCTGCTGAAACATGCGTTTGCCAATTCTACCCTGGATTTTATTACAACCGATCATTCACCGGCGCCTCCATCCATAAAAGAGATAGAAAGCGGTAACCTAAAAAAAGCCTGGGGCGGTATTGCCGGTTTGCAATTCCTGTTGCCGGCGAGTTGGACGAGTTTAAAAGAAATAATGTCATTGTCAGCTTTCATTCCGCTGCTGACGGAAAAACCTGCTGCCTTTTTAAAACTCAATGGCCGTAAAGGTTCTTTACGAGTTGGAATGGATGCTGATATCGTGATCTGGGATCCGTTTGAACAACAAGTGGCAACGGCCAACGATATTTTGCACCGGCATAAAATAAGTCCTTATATTGGTGAAGAACTGTTCGGTTCAGTTAAAGAAACGATCGTAAACGGGTACACCGTTTTTGCAAATAAAAAGATCGTGAACCCCGCAAAAAAAAATGGAAACGTAATTTTGAATCAATTATAAATAACTGATATTTTATTTTAAAAAACAGCAGTTAAAAAAATATTATGGCTTTCGAGAAAGTAAAAGAGATCATTAAGAACCCACCGGCATTTACACAGCTAACTGATCTTGCGGCAGAACGCCTGGGTGGAAAAGTTTTGTATGCAACCGACGATTTTTTTGCAGAGAAGGAAAACCTGATCAAACCTGGCAGGGGAATTTTCATCACGGATAAATATACCGACCGCGGTAAATGGATGGATGGATGGGAAAGCCGTCGTAAACGTACACCCGGTCACGATTGGGCAGTTATTCAGCTCGCCACTCCCGGAAAAATAACAGGGTTTGATATCGATACAAATTTTTTTCTGGGTAATCATCCGCCGCATGCTTCCATAGAAGCTGTGTATTTAAATGACGCAGCTTCCGTAAAAGATTGGGACAGCAAGGCTATCGAATGGGAAGAGGTATTGGCAAAATCTCCGCTTGATGCGGGAAGCCAGAATTTTTACGAATGCAACAGCGATGAGATATTTACACATATCCGCCTGCACATTTATCCTGATGGAGGTGTTGCAAGGCTAAGGGTTTATGGTGAAGTGTATAAGAACTGGGATGCTGTTGCCGAAAATGAAACGATCGATCTGCTGGCCGCAGTGAATGGAGGAAAAGCGCTTGCATGCAATGATATGTTCTTTAGCGCCATGGGAAATCTCACCATGCCAAACCGCGGTGTGAATATGGGCGACGGCTGGGAAACAAAACGCAATCGTACGCCGGGTAACCGGGATTGGGTTGTCCTGAAGTTAGGCATACCGGGAACTATCGAAAAGATCATCGTAGATACCTGTCACTTTAAAGGAAATTATCCCGATACCTGTTCTGTAGAAGCTTGCATGAGCTATAACGATACTGATGTGGTGAGCGATAATGTTCAATGGCAAACGATACTGCCTGCCCAAAAGCTAAGCGCTGACAAAGAACATGAATTTGTAAAAGAGATCACCGGCCACGCAGCTTATTCTCATGTGCGGTTGAATATCTTTCCGGATGGTGGTATCAGCAGGCTGAGATTATTCGGAAAGAAAAAGAAATAACTATGCTTCCCATCATTCTGTTGGTTTTACTGACTGCTATTTTGCTCATGCTCATCATCATGACCTATTACCTGCGTACGGTAAAAGCTGGTTATGATGAGGCAGATGAAGCAGGAGTTGATGGCGCTGAGAAGAAGAAAGATGGAATGATCTCTTCGCAAACATTTGTTTATACTGCTATTATTTTGGTCTCTGTCTCCATGCTGGTCGCTATTTATCTTTTAGTAAGAGGAACAGTATGGGAAGGGCATATGATGGAATGGCTGAACATTGTCATCCGGCTGATGCACATAACCTTTGGAATTGCATGGATCGGGGCATCCTTTTATTTTGTTTTTTTAGAGAACGCCCTTAACCGTACTAAAGATGTGCGTGACGAACTTGCCGGAAATCTTTGGGCAATACACGGGGGCGGTTTTTATTATTTGGAAAAATATAAAGTTGCTCCGCAGAAAATACCCAAGCACTTGCACTGGTTCAAGTATGAAGCATATTTTACCTGGCTATCGGGATTTTGCCTCTTGTTCGTTGTATATTATTTCAATGCGTCTGCCATGCTCATCGACAAGAATGTTCTTGACATAGGGCCATGGACAGCTGTTGGAATTGGCATCGGTTCTTTCATTGCCGCCTGGATACTGTACGACCTGTTGTGTAAATCGCCATTGATAAAAAAAGGAATGTGGTTTACGGTTATCGGTTTTTTGATCTCCGTGGGATTTGCTTATTTCTATTACCGTGTTTTTAATAGCCGGGCTGCTTATATGCATTTTGGGGCAATGCTTGGCAGCATCATGGTGGCAAATGTGTTCTTTGTCATCATTCCTTCACAAAAGGCAATGGTGAAAGCAGCACGTGAGGGAAAACCATTGAATGCACAATTGGGGAAGAATGCAGGCATGCGTTCCCTGCACAATAATTATTTTACGCTCCCGGTTTTGTTTGTGATGATCAGCAATCATTTTCCCAGCACCTTTGGGAACGAAAATGCCTGGGTCATATTAGCGATCATGACATTGGGAACTGCAGGCGTTAAGCATTATCTTAACCTGAAGGAGAAAGGACAACTTTCTATTTGGGTGATGCCCGTTTCAATTTTAATTTTATTGGCTGCCGCTTTTATGACCGCACCGGAAAAGCCGGGCGCTTGTAAATCGGAGGTAAGTTTTGGGGAAGTGAACACGATCATTCAGCAGCGCTGTATCAGCTGTCATTCTTCCAAGCCTACAGACGATGTGTACACGGCTGCTCCCAATGGTATCATGTATGACACACCGCTTGATATTGTGAAGCTGAAAGAGAAGATCATGCAACGGGTTGTTGTGACGAAAACGATGCCGCAGAATAACAAGACAAACATGACGCAAAAAGAAAGGGATTTGATAAGATGCTGGATAGACCAGGGAGCTTTGTTGAAGTAATATTGGATGCAGGATGCAAGATGCGGGATAGGAAGTACTTTTAAAGGGCTGCAGATTTTTTAAATTATTATGAACATAAACGATATAAATAAATTAGATAAGGCAAAAGCTGAAGCGCTTTTATTTTCCTGTTGCGGTTCAGCAAACTGGGCATCATTACTGATGGAACAATTCCCTTTTTCTGACGAAACCGATCTTGTTGCAAAAGCTGAAAGGGTATGGTATGACAAATGCCAGGAAGCCGATTGGCTGGAAGCATTTACTCATCATCCCAGGATCGGGGATATTAAAAGTCTAACGGAAAAATTTGCAGGCAAAGAGCAGGGAACCATTGCAACCGCATCTACAGCAGTTATTGAGGATTTGGCAAAGGCAAACCAGGATTATGAAGCAAGGTTTGGTTTTATATTTATTGTCTGCGCTACAGGGAAACCTGCCGGCGAAATGCTTCGCCTCCTGCACGACAGGCTTAAAAACGACAGGGAAGAAGAATTGCAGATCGCAATGGGAGAGCAGCATAAGATCACGATCATACGTTTCAAAAAATTAATGGATGAGGGGAATTGGAATGTGTTGAAGGTAAGCCAGCTCACCACGCATGTATTGGATACCACTGCCGGCAAGCCGGGAAAAGACATTACCATACGCCTGCGGCAATGGAAGAATGGCTTTTGGCAAACGATGGCACAGGCTGTAACGAATGCCGATGGAAGGATAGGGGATCTGTTGCCGCCAAATAAAATTGTAAAAGCCGGTGATTATAAAATGGTTTTTGATACCGGTGAATATTTTAAAACAAATAATGTAAAAGGATTTTATCCCTCAGTGGAAATTGATTTTACTGTTTTCGATGCTGAACATTATCATGTGCCGCTTTTAATAAATCCATTTGGATACTCAACTTATAGAGGAAGCTAAGGCAGCTTAAGCTGGGCTGAAACTTAATTAATGATTCAACTGTTGGTTACAAAAAAAATAACAATGAAACAAACGATCCCGACAAAAAAGAGAAAGGAGCTTTTTGCAAAATTAAAGAAGGCAAATAACGCATTTCAAAAAATATATCCCGGCGACAGGCCGGAGCGGCAGGCTGTTCATACCGTTTATGGAGGCGCCAACCTATTCAAATTTGATTCTGCAAAGACGCTTGGCGAACGTGCGCTTGATACGTTTAAATTATATGCGCCCGATTTTGTAAGCTTTGGTAAAATATTTCAGCTTGATGGTATTCAGCAAGTGGATGGATCTGAGAGTGTCGAGGCCTTGAAAAATAAATATGAATCATTGCCTGCTGTGAAACAGAAAGAGCATCCACTGAGATTGTCGTACGAGGTTTATCAAAAGGTGATGAAGAAATTACAAACGGAAGCAATTGAAGATTTCAGGATAGATTTTGAAGATGGTTATGGAAACAGGAGCAATGAAGAAGAAGACGCAACTGCCAAAGAAGCTGCCCTGGAAGTTGCAAAGGGAATGAGTGAAGGTTCATTGCCTCCGTTCATCGGCATACGCATAAAACCTTTCACAGAAGAAATGAAAGAAAGAGGCTTGCGTACACTTGAAATATTCATCAGCACACTCGTAAAAAAATCAGGTGGTGAATTGCCCGGGAATTTTGTTGTGATGTTGCCAAAGGTAACCATACCCGAACAGGTAAGCACACTGGTTGGTTTCTTTGAAATATTGGAAGATGAATTAGGTCTTGAGGAAGGCATATTGAAAATGGAAATGATGGTAGAAACAACCCAGTCGATCATGGACGCAGATGGGATTAATCCTTTATACCGTTTTATAAAAGCAAGCAAGGGGCGATGTATCGCCACGCATTTTGGAACGTATGATTACACGGCTTCCTGCAGCATCACTGCAAAGTACCAGGAAATGGATCACCCCGTCTGCGACTTTGCGCATCATATGACAAAAGTTGCGTTGGCACATACCGGTATCTGGCTTTCCGACGGCGCTACCAACACGATGCCGATCGGCCCAAACCGCGGGGAAGAAATGACTCCGGAGCAATTGCAGGAAAACAGGGATACGGTTCACCGGGCATGGAAAAAAGGTTATGACCATATCAGGCATTCGTTGTGGAATGGTTTTTACCAGGGCTGGGACCTGAATCCTGCACAGTTCCCGATGCGTTATACTGCAGTGTTCTCCTTTTTCTTAGAAAGCTATGATGATGCGGTGGAAAGATTAAAAACATTCGTTGATAAAGCTGCAAGGGCAACATTGATCGGCGACGTATTTGATGATGCTGCAACAGGCCAGGGCTTGCTGAACTATTTTTTAAGAGCGCTGAACAGTGGCGCCATTACAGAAGAAGAAGTATTGGTTACAGGCTTAACGCTGGAAGAAATAAGAGGCCGCTCTTTTAAAAAGATATTAGAGAACAGGAAAAAATGATTGTTCTTCCCGGTGACTATTTATGATGAACACTTGGCAATTCATACAAGCTAAACTTTCAGCTTCCATTGAAGTGATATTGCTGTATGTATTGGAAAGCAAGGGCAGTTCCCCGGGCAGGCAGGGTTTTAAAATGGCTGTTGCAGCTGATGGTGATTTTTCGGGAACGATCGGTGGCGGTATCATGGAACATAAGTTTGTTGAAATGGCAAAGGCAAAATTGCTGGATCATGCTGAAGAAGCTGCCATTTATAAACAAGTGCATGATAAAGCAGCTGCAAAGAATCAAAGCGGCATGATTTGTTCGGGCGAACAAACCATTTTCCTGTATAGGCTGCAACGCAGCGATATTGATCCTATAAATTTTTTGATCGACAGCCTGGGCCAAAACAGGAATGGAAGCTTGACGCTAACGCAAGACAGCCTTTCTTTTTCAGAAACCGTTCCGCCGCAGGACTTCTATTTTGAACAGGCAAATGAAACACAGTTTTTACTCATAGAAAAAACCGGCCATAAAAACCAGCTGCACATTATCGGTGGTGGCCACTGTGCTTTAGCATTCTCGAAACTCATGAGCGGAATGGATTTTTATATTCGGGTGTATGACGAGCGGGAAGGGCTGAATACCATGCAGGCAAATTCTTACGCCCATGAAAAAAGAATATTGAAAAGTTATAATGAGCTTTCCTCCATGATCGATGAAGGAATGAATGTTTATGTAGTGATCATGACCTTTGGTTACCGGACAGACGATATCGCATTGCGGGCCTTGATCAATAAGAAATTCAAATACATTGGATTGCTGGGAAGCAAAAAGAAAATAGAAAAGATGAAGCAGGATTACCGGAAAGAAAATATAGATGAAAGTATGTTGAGCGCTGTTCATGCGCCGATTGGTATCCAGATCAAAAGCCAGACAGCAGAAGAGATTGCCATCAGTATAGCTGCGGAAATAATTGCAGTAAAGAATAAGGATCAGTAAGCGGTCTTATCAGCTTTGTTCTTCCACGCTTCAAAAACTTTTAATGCCTGTTCACGGCCGAGGTTAAGTATGGGTATCTTTCTCATTTCAATTTTTGCGGCCATTTCATCATAGATCATGGAATCATCGAAACCGATATCTGCGGCATCCTGCCGGTTGTTCGCATAATAAATTACTTTGGGCCTTGCCCAGTAGATAGCACCCAGGCACATGGGGCAGGGTTCGCAACTTGTATATACTTCACAGCCATCCAGCTGGAATGTATTCAAATTTTTGCAGGCGTCTCTAATCGCAACAACTTCTGCATGCGCTGTGGGGTCATTGGAAGAAGTTACTTTGTTATTGCCACGCCCAACGATAACATCATCTTTAACGATCACGCATCCAAATGGGCCACCATGATTGTTATTGATACCGTGTTCAGATAATGCGATCGCTTCCGCCATGAATTTTTCTTCCCGGGTCATTGTTAAGGGTTTAATGGTTGAAAGGTTTAGTAGGTTTAGTAGGTTTAAGTTTAAAGGTTTAATGGTTTAAAGGTTTAATGGTTGAAAGGTTTAAGGTTTAGTAGGTTTAAGGTTTTAAGGTTTAAAGGTTTAAAGGTTTATAGGGTTTAAGAGGTTGAAGATATTATTTCCTTCAACATTTCTCATCTCTTCAACAATTTTCTTCAACTTCTTCATCACCCTTCAACTTCTTTATCAGGGCTTAAAAGGTTGAAGATATTATTTACTTCAACATTTCTCATCTCTTCAACAATTTTCTTCAACTTCTTCATCAACCCTTCAACTTCTTCTTCAAGGCTTAAAAGGTTGAAGATATTATTTACTTCAACATTTCTCATCTCTTCAACAATTTTCTTCAACTTCTTCATCAACCCTTCAACTTCTTCTTCAAGGCTTAAAAGGTTGAAGATATTATTACTTCAACATTTCTCATCTCTTCAACAATTTTCTTCAACTTTTCATCAACCCTTCAACTTCTTTATCAATCTTATAATCCACTAAAATAATCATACCCTCTTTCATACCAATAATCGGGCGGGCGCTGGCTGCTAAAGAACATGGTGCCGATACGTTTTAAATGTTTGATACCGTATTTAACGGGAATGATAAGCCGTAATGGATATCCCTGGTTCATCGGAAGGGGAGCGCCATTCATCTCGTAACAGAGAAGTGTTTGAGGATGCATCATGCTTTTGTTATCTATGCCAACATAATATTCTTCATCTGGAGTTATTAGGCCGGTAAAGCGCAGTTGAGCCTGCTCTGTTAACCCGTATTTTTTTATAAAATCGCTGAAACGGACGCCACCCCAATGTGTTACCTGACTCCATCCTTCAATACATTTGAAGTCAAAAATGATCTCCGTTTTTGGCAATGCTTTTATTTCATCCAGGCTGATGTATTGCGTATCCCCCGGCGACCTTACTAATTTTAGCTTCCAGGAACCGGGATCAAAATCATTGCTCATGCCAACAGCTCCATTCACCCTGGCCCGCGGAACAACCATAGTTTTGGGGTAGGTCTTAGCCAGGTGATTGTTATTCAGAATACTCAGGAATACAGATTCATTTCCATCCAATACTGTTCTCAGCGGTTTCAAAGCACCCTGCTCCTTCGGCTGGCGATTTAGCCATTTCCAACCCATCAATACTGCAGCAATAAACAGGAAGAAAAATAAAAATGCAGTGACCGTTTTATTCCTGACCTGTTTCTCTGTTACTATTTGTTCATCCTTATTCATGGCGATAAAATTAATTGGGGAGATTAAGGATCGGTGATCTTCACTTGATCCGTTTCATTTTTTACAGGCTCTACTTCAAAACCGGCAACCATGCCACGGAAATTATTCCAGCCTGCAAGGATCACTTGTATCACATGCACTATAAAAAACAACACGAATAGCATGGTGATAATAAAATGTTCTGCTCTTGCCCATTCATATCCACCGAGTATGGAGCAAAGCCAGTATAATTGAACAGGCTTATAAATGGCGAGGCCTGTAAGAAGCATTAAAAACCCCAGGACAATCACGCTTGTATATGCGATCCGCTGTGCGGCATTGTATTTTTTTTGCGGTGGCAAACCTTTTTTAATATGAAGGTCGTGCAACACAACCAGCCATGCTTCTTTCAATGAATGCTTATTTGGAACGATCAGTTTCCATTCTTTAGAAAAAAGCAGGTAAAGGAAATAGATGATCCCGTTAAGTGCAAAAAGCCACATAAAAACAAAATGTAGGCTCATGCCTTCCGCCAGGCGGAAAGGAATATGAAGTGCTTTATTAAATGAATCAGGAAAAAATTTTAGTACCGTCTTATCTCCCCAGCCAACCCGGTAAACATCATTCGCCCAGTAAATGAGCATACCGCTCCACACCATGATCGTGAGCAAAGGAAAGTTGATCCAGTGCAGCCACCGGATGGCAAGCGGGTGCTTCTTTACTATTTTTTTCATCTGATACAAATTAACAATAATAATTAAAAGTTCAAACAGGCTGTTGTCCTGTCTGCAGATGAGTAAGGTTAATGATAGTATCCGGAAACTTATTTCTTAACAAAAAGCAGGGAAGCTGAATTCATGCAGTACCGCAATCCCGTTGGTTTTGGTCCGTCATTGAAAACATGGCCGAGGTGTGCACCGCAGCGGCTGCAATTTACCTCCGTGCGTGACATGCCGAAGCTGTCATCTTCAATTTCTTCTATATTTTTTGAATTGAGCGGTTGCCAGAAGCTTGGCCAGCCGGTACCACTTTCAAATTTTGTTGCGGAGCTGAATAAAGGGAGCCCACAACAGACGCAATTGTATATACCTTCTTTATGATTATCCCAATAGATTCCGGTGTAAGGAGATTCGGTACCTTTTTTTCTTGTTACATCAAACTGGAGTTGAGTAAGTTGTTTGCGCCATTCGGCATCCGTTTTTACGATCTCGTATTTTTTAGCCGTATTGCTTTTTTTTGTTTGCGCTGTGCAGCCAATTGCGGCGGAGAAGATCAATAAAGAGGTGAATAGATGTCTCATAAATAATTTTCCAAAAATACGAAAGGAGTATAATGCAGGTTTGGTACGTATAGAACCTTTAACAAGCTTTTTTGTTTATCAATATTGATCTAAGTTTACAGTTCTAATTTGCGAAGTATGGGCATATTAAAACAGGTTGCTGAATATTTATATTTAAAGAAAAAAGACCCCAATGAGAAGCCTACTCAATGGATGAAATACATGCACGGCATAAACAGGTTGTCCATTTTTTTATTCCTGATCGCCCTGGTCATTATCGCTATAAAACTTTTGCTTCGTTAGGCTGCCTTAGAAAATGGTAAATGCTTTTCGCCGCATTCGCAGAAGCATGGCCGCCCTTGCTAAGTATTTCTTTTAATTCAGTATAATCTTTTCTCAGCTGTTCCTGCCTTATGGGATCGTACAATAATTTCTTTAATTCCGCTGTAATGTTTTCAACAGTCAGCTTATCCTGTATCAATTCCTTCACAACTTCTTTTTCCATGATCAGGTTAACGAGTCCTATGAATTTTATCTTGATGAGGCGCCTGGCGATCTGGTATGAAATATTGCTGCCCTTGTAACAAATGATCTCGGGAACGGCGAATAAAGCAGTTTCTAAAGTTGCTGTTCCGCTTGTTACGAGTGCTGCTTTAGCATGGTTCAATAGTTCATATGTTTTGTCTAATACCGAATCCACATTTTTATATGGCAGCAATAATTCATCATAAAATTCAGGCGGTAATCCGGGCGCTTTGGCCACTACGAATTTATAATTTGGAAAGCGCTTCGATACTTCCAGCATGATCGGAAGCTTTTTCAGGATTTCCTGTTTCCTGCTTCCGGGCAGGAGCGCAATAAGATTTGATTCTCCATTTGTGTTTGATGAAGAGCGTTCCATAAATGCTTCCACCACTTCCACCAGCGGATGGCCTACATACTCCACTTCAAAATTCCATTTTTTATAAAATTCCTTTTCGAAAGGAAGGATCACCAGCATCTTATCAACATTTTTTTTGATGCCCTGCACCCTGTTCTCTTTCCATGCCCACACTTGCGGTGATATATAAAAAATAACTTTCAGGCCTTGTTGTTTTGCCCATTTTGCCATGCGTAAATTAAATCCGGGATAATCGATCAGTATCAAAGCATCAGGAGCATATTCAGTGATATCCTGTTTGCATGCCGTAAGGTTTCGGAATATCGTTCGCAGGTTTTTTACAACTTCTGTGAATCCCATAAATGCAAGATCGCGGTAATGTTTTACCAGCGTTGCGCCGGCAGCTTTCATCTTATCTCCTCCCCAACAACGGATCGCTGCCTCACTGTCGAGTTTATGCAATTCCTTGATAAGGTTACTGCCGTGAAGATCGCCGCTTGCTTCTCCTGCAATGATGTAATACTTCATACTGCAAATTAATCAATTATGAGGATGATGGTTGTCGTGCCTGGTGCAGGAAGGATGATGCGTTCTGTCATTGTTTCAAAATTTCGTAATTTCAAATAGCAATCGCCCTTCCATGCATCACTACAAACCCAGTGCTTGTTCCTGTTTTCTCATTCTTATATTTTTTATTTTACTTATTTCCTGCCATGAGGAAAAGAAGGTGAAGACAACTCAATTGGTTGCAGATCCAATGTCGATCGATGAAGCAGTTCAAAAGAACATACAGGAACAATTAAGTTTTGCCGCTGACCATAATGGAAAGATAGGCGACAGTTTGCAGATCCAGTTTCTGCCGGTGCTGCAAAACTATTATGAAACGCATGAATACATTCCTGTATGGAGCAGCAGTGAAAAATGGAAACCGTTTACCAGGTCTCTTATCAACTACCTTGATACGGCCGCATACGATGGATTATTTCGGGATGATTATCATTTTCCTGATATAACGGATCTGAAACAGTTGTTGGATAAAGATTCTGTAAAGAGAACAGATGCTGTGCTCTGGACAAAAGCTGATCTCATGCTTACAGATGCATTCATGCATGTGATGCAAGACCTGAAGCAGGGAAGGCTGCAGGCAGACAGTGTTCAATGGAAGAACATCCCCGAAAAAAGCAAAAGTTTTTTCGCTGAAAAGCTGGAACGGCTGGAAAAGAATGAACCTCTTGATAGTATTTTGGTATCTGTTCAACCGGTTATGCAAGGATATTATTCCCTTAAAAGCGCTATCAGGAATTTCATCGATAGTATGGACACCAGCAAGTACACTTATATTCCTTATCCGTATAAACAAGGGGCAGCCGGCGACTCCATTGAATTTGTAAATAAATTACATACGCGTTTAAAAGAAGCTTCCATTATTTCAGTTGATAAGCCATTGGATTCTTTACAACTCTCGGCAGCTATTAAAAAATACCAGCAACAAAAAAAGATCAATCCCGATGGAAAAATAACAGCGTCACTGATACGCAGGCTGAATATGACAGACCTCGAAAAGTATAACAGGATCGCCATCACGCTCGACAGGTATAAAGCTATGCCGGAAAAAATGCCGGAAAAATATATCCTGGTAAACCTTCCTGGCTTTTACCTGCAGGTTTGGGATGCAGATACTGTTGCTTTCACTTCAAAGATCATCTGTGGCAAACCATCCACTTCAACACCGCTTATCAGCAGTGCCATTACCGATATGGTCATCTATCCAACGTGGACAGTGCCCACGAGTATCATTAAAAAAGAGATCCTGCCCGGGCTTAAAAAGAATGCAGGTTACCTCGCCAAAAAGGGCCTGAACCTGATCAATAATAAAGGTGAGCGCATCGATCCTTCTACGGTGAACTGGGCAAATTATTCAAAAGGAATCCCCTATAAAGTGCAGCAAGGCAGTGGGGATGATAATGCACTCGGCGTTATCAAATTCAATTTCAATAATCCGTTTGATGTTTACCTGCATGATACCCTTTCCAGCACAGTGGGATCCGAAGCTTGGAATTCACGTGACTTGAAGTCGCGGC
>JADMIO011096058.1_pt1 | contig 15531 bp, 12 predicted proteins | sample 8958161 | NCBI WGS metagenome assembly JADMIO01 (sample SAMN16585339, study PRJNA669376) | soil metagenome | isolation source: Crop rotation soil | place: USA: Cullars Rotation, Alabama | collected 2011
GGCCGCGCGCGAAAGGCGCCGTCAGCCCCGCCACGCCGGAAGCCTTGCGCGGCTCAATGCGGGCCAGCACATCGCGCGGCTCCAGCGGCACCCGCGCGCCTTTCACGCCATGGGCTTTGGCCGTCTCCACCATCAGACTCGCGATGGTGGGATGGAGGTGGAAATGCTTGTGGGCGTTGACATGGTCGAAAGCCAGGCCGGTTGCGGCAAAGGCGGCGAACTGGGCCTCGATCTCGGCACGAAGTTGGGCGCGCACCTTGGGCAGGAAGAACATCGCCGCCCCTGCCCGCGCCATGTCGGTGCGGAAATGGCCGGAAGAATCGACCAGGTCCGGCACCGAACTGGCGGGCAGCACGGGGCGGCCTTCCACCAGCACCAGGTGCAAGCCGACACGCAAGCCCGGCATGGATCTGGCGCGCATCACGGCGTCGGCGGCGGCCGGGCCGGCCACCATCAGGCTGGCGGCGGAGAGAATTCCGTCGCGATGGGCGCGTTCCACCGCTTCATTGACTTCGGGCGCTGCGCCGAAGTCATCCGCGGTGACGATCAAATTCTTCACCACACACCCCAAATGTCATGGCCCGCAAATGCGGGCCATCCAGATGACGACTGCTTACCGTCACCAATTTCGGCTGTGTTTTCTTTCGCCAATTTCCAGATTGTCCCCAACTGGATGGCCCGCACTCCGGCGGGCCATGATACAAAGGCTAGGAAACGATCATGTCTTCGCGGTTCTTGAGGAACTGGAAAAACTCCACGCCTTCGCGCAATCGCCGCACCAGCATGTCGCGCGAGGTCAGCATCTCCTTGACGATCTCCATGATCTTGGAGGGGCGGAAGTAGAACTTCTTGTAGAAGTCCTCCACCGACTCGAAGATTTCGGTATGGCCGAGATGCGGATAATTGAGCGGCGCGATCTGGGTGCCGTCTTCGGTCAGCAGGTCCACGTCGGAGGCGAACCAGCCATTTTCCTTGGCCTGCTTGTACAGGAAGGTGCCGGGATAGGGCGCCGCCAGCGACACCTGGATGGTGTGCGGATTGACTTCCTTGGCAAAGGCCAGGGTCTCCTGGATGGTTTCGCGGGTTTCACCCGGCAGGCCCAGGATGAAAGTACCATGCACGACAATGCCCAGCTCGCGGCAATCGCGCGAGAAGCGCTTGGCCACGTCGACCAAAAGGCCCTTCTTGATATTGTGCAGGATCTGCTGGTTGCCGGATTCATAGCCGACCAGCAGCAGGCGCAGGCCATTGGCGCGCATCACTTCCAGGGTCTTGCGCGGCACATTGGCCTTGGCATTGCACGACCACACCACATTCAGCGGGCCCAACGCCTTTGCCAGTTGCTCAACCCGGTCGTGATTGTCGGTCAAAGTGTCGTCGTCGAAGAAGATTTCCTTCACTTCGGGGAAATTCTCTTTCACATACTTCACGTCGCGCACCACACGGTCGATCGACATGAAGCGATATTTGTGCCCGCCAATGGTCTGCGGCCACAGGCAGAAGGTGCAGCGCGACTTGCAGCCCCGGCCGGTGTACCAGGACATATAGGGGTGCATCAGATAGCCGCCGAAATACTTCTTCACATCGAGCTGCTTGTAGAGCGGCAGCACCGAGGGCAGCTCATCCATATTGACCAGGATTTCGCGCTCGGGATTGGAGACGATCTTCCGGTCGGCATCGCGGTACGTCAGTCCCTTGATGGTGGACCAGTCCGCGCCTTCCGCCAGCTCCTTGATGGTGAAGTCGTATTCGTTGCGGGCGACGAAATCGAGCTGGGGGCAGGCCTCCATGCTCTCGACCGGTTCGACCGCGACCTTGGCGCCGATAAAGCCGATCTTGGCGGTGGGATTGATCTCGCGCACCAAACGCGCGGTCTTGCAGTCGGACTTGAAGCTGGGCGTCGAGGTATGGATGACGATCAGCTCATGCGCCTTCACGTCTTCCTCAATGTCCTTGAAGGAGAGATTGTGCGGCGGCGCGTCGATCAGGCGCGAGCCCGGCACCATGGCGGCGGCTTGCGCCAGCCAGGTGGGAAACCAGAAGCTCTTGACCTCGCGCTTCATCTGGTAGCGCGCGCCGGCGCCGCCGTCATAGCCGTCAAAAGACGGCGCCTGCAGGAAAAGGGACTTCATCATCGTCATACCTCATGCCCGCATGCGCCGGGCCAAACTGGGAACTTTTTGGGGGATCAGACCCGGGACATTGCGCCGGAAGCCTCTACCGCAAAGTGCGTCCCGCGCCAATGCACGGTCTCGCCGGCCAGGGAGACCAGGAATACGGCAAAGCTTAACAGGTCGCGCGCCGGCATCAGCCAGAGGGGGCCGGCATAGGTTCCAAAAAGCCCGTCAATCCGGGCCTTGAGGAGCAGGCGGGCAGCCAAAGCCAAGCCCAGAACCGCCAGGCTGACCGGGTTAAAATGCAGCAAAATCGCCGCCAGCAGGGCGAAAGCGAAGCCGTGGGTGATAAAGCTGCCGAAATGGCCGGCGGGATTGACCAGGCGGATGGTGCGGGTCCAGCGCAATTCATGGCGGAACAGGTCGCGGAAGCTGTTTTCAGCGGCGGTGTGGCCGACGCCCATGGCGGGGATCGCCAGGGTATAGCCCTTGGCGCGCACCGCCCGGCCCATTTCATAATCGTCGGCCAGTTGATCGGCGAACGCGCGGAAGCCGCCCACTTCTTCCAAGGTCTCGCGCTTCAGCGCAATGGTGGAACCGAAACAGGGCGCCGCCAGTCCCAGCGAGGTGCCGAGCACGGCATTGGGCAGGAAGGTATAAGAGGTTCCCATCGCGGCCAGTGACGACCAGAGCCGATGACCGTCCGCGGCCGGCTCTCCGGTATAAAGGCAGGTGACAATGCCAACACCGGGACGGCAGAGCGCTTCGGTCACTTGCGACAGCCAGCCGGGTCCCACGGCAATATCGCTGTCCGACAGCACCAGCGTGTCATGACGCGCGGCGGGAAGCATGTTGATCAGGTTGGAAACCTTGGCGTTGGCGCCATAGAGCGCCGTGTCGGCCACGATCATCGTGTCGCGCTGGGGATATTTCGCCTGCAACGCGCGCACCACCTCGACGGCTGGATCCTGTTCGTCATGCACGCCGAACACGATTTGGAACGAACCGCGATAGTCCTGGGCAAAAAAAGTTTCCAGGTTGCGCGACAGGTCGGGCTCCCCCTGATGCAGAGGCTTGAGGATGGTCACGGCGGGACTGGGCGCACCCGCACCACCGTCCCTTCGCATGAAGCGACCGGCCAGCACCGCAGCAAGAAAGGTATAGCCGGTGCCAACCACAGCGATGGCCGCTAGGCACCAGCCGATATCCGACAAAAGCAGATGCATGCTCAATGGTCTTACGCCCCCCGCCCAGATACTTATTAAATCATCGGACTTCGAGGGGGGAAGTGGCGAATGGTGACATTTTGCGACAATTAGATTCCTTTCATTAAGCCACTGAAATGTTTGCATAATATAGCACATAAGCGGTGCTTGGGCACAATGTCTCTCTCCTATAGGGTGAGGACATGGCCACCATCACTGCCGATTCCGCGATTCCCCAAGCCCTGGCGCGGGCCAGCCAGTTCCTCCAGGCCGGGAATGCCGAAGCGGCGGACCGGACCCTGACGCCCCTGCTGGAGGGGTCCCCAACAGACCCCAGGCTGCTGCATCTGGCGGGGGTGATGCGGATGCACCAGCAGCGCCATGCCGAGGCGGCCGGACTGTTCGAGCGCGCCCGCGCCGCCAACCCGCAGGAACCGGTGCTGGCCTTCAGCCATGCCACCGCCCTGCGCTGGCTGGAGCGGCATGACGAAGCGGCGCAAGCCTTTGTCGCCGCCACCAGGCTGAGGCCCGATTATGCCGAGGCCTATTTCGAAGCCAGCAGCTGCTTGCAGCAAGCGGGCAAGCGGAACGAGGCCGAAACCGTGTTGCGGCTATGGCTGACCGCGATGCCCGGCCATCCGCGTGGCAAGATGGCCTTGGCCGACCTGCTCTTGCTGTTGAAGCGGCCTGGCGAAGCGGAGCCTCTGCTGCGCGAAATGCTCAACGACTCCATTCCGTCCTTGATGCGGGCGGACGCGCTGAAAAGCCTGGCCCTGGCGCTGTACCGCCAAGGCAAGGAAACCGAAGCACTGGAAGCGTGCGAGAAATCCGCCGCCCTCAATCCCGACACCGCCAACGACGCGGTACGGGCGGAGATTCTGCAAAACTTCAAGCGCTATGACGAAGCCGCAAGACTCAGCGCCAGCCTGGTGGCGCGCGAACCTCAAAATCCGCAATGGCACAAATTCCACAACGACCTGATGTACCGGCTGGGCAGCGACGATTACCTGAAATCCTTCGACCGCGCCCCCAGGACGATCGAACTGCTTTTGTCCAAGGCCTATTTCCTGTCGCATGAACAACGCGCGGAAGAAGCCTATCAGGTGTATCGCGAGGCGCTGGCGCTGGCGCCGGACAACAAAATCGCCGGCACCGGCCTGGGCAACACCCTGGCCAAATTGAAACGTTATGGCGAAGCGCAACAGGTGCTGGAAGAGCTGGTGGCGCGGCATGGCGAAGACCCGAACCTGTTGGTCAGCGTGGCGGAAGCCGCCATCGCCGATGGCGATCCGCAAAAGGCGGCGGCGTTCTGCGAAAGAAGCCTGGCGGTCCTGCCGCATGACCAGGTGGCGCTGGCGGTGATGGGAACGGCCTGGCGGCTGCAAGGTGATGAGCGTGACGAGATTCTCAACGGCTATGACTCCTTGATCCAGATCTTCGACCTGGAGCCGCCGGACGGCTTTTCCGACATGGAGAGCTTCAACACCGAACTCAACGTCTGGCTGGACCGGATGCATCCCCAGACACGGGAATATCTGGAACAGTCTCTGCGCAACGGCACCCAGACGGCCGACAAACTGTTCGCGCCGGGCCGCGACCTGGTGGGGCGGCTGCAACGGCGAATCAGCGAGGCGGTCGCGCGCTATGTCGAAGGCATGAAGCCGGATGCGCGCCATCCGCTGCTGTCACGGCGCGGCAGCGATTTCGATTATACCGGCTCCTGGTCGTCGCGGCTGCGCGATTGCGGTTTCCACACCAACCATGTCCATCCCGAAGGCTGGATCAGCAGCTGCTATTACGTGGCCTTGCCCAAAGCGGTGGAAGACACGCAGGGCCGACAGGGCTGGATCAAGTTCGGCGAGCCGGCGCTGGATGTCAGTTTGAAAGAGCCCATCCGCCGCGCCATCCAGCCCAGGCCGGGACGGCTGGTGCTGTTTCCGTCCTATATGTGGCATGGGACGATCCCGTTCCATGACAGCGAGCCCCGCACGACAATTGCCTTCGACGTGGTGCCTAAGGGGTGACGCGCACCTGTCGTCCAGACGCCGTGCCGGACTGAGGGCGGCTCAGTATCGCGCTCGAGGATAATGCACTGTCGCAAAGTGCGAAAGCTTCGAATGACATCACCGATGGCGCGGCCCAAACGATCGCGCGGAAAGTCCACCAGATCGTCGCGTCCTAGTTCAGGCTTGACGTCGCCGAAACGTCCCAAGATACACCGGATATGGAAAGGCCAGTGCCCACACTACCGCTGCCAAAACCGATTTGCGTTGGGGTCATCCACGATGCCCTACTAAAGGACGTGACGTTGACCCAGTTTGTGCCATCAAGACTTGTGTCGAAATATAGCGTTGTCCCGTCGTCCCGAAGTTGAGCCCAAAAAGATCCATGCGCTTGCGACATGCCCCAGTAATTGCTGGTGACCGTGCTATTGTCAGTCGTGACATTGGTGATTTTCTGAACGCGCGTTAGTGCTACCCCAACGCCAGCGAGATTGCCGCCGCTTTCGATGCCGGCCAACTTGGTGCCGTCATAGAAATACAAGCCTTTGACCCAAGCTGTTCCTGATCCCTCTGTTGCTGCGGCACCCAAAAGTAGGGCCCGCAACCGATACGGCGTGGCAGGGGTGTTAACGAACAATCCTCTCCAATTGAGAGAGGCAGACGGGAAGGTCAGTAATATCGGTGAGGTGCTGCCGTTACTTTGCAGCGCAGTGGACGTGCCTTGATTTACAAAGGTGAACGTGCCCAGAGCGGGCATCGTGTAGCCGCCGCCGCCCGTTCCGCTTGACGCAGCGGTGACCCGCCCCTTCGCGTCGACGGTGATGTTGGCGCTGGTATAGGAGCCGGCCGTGACGCCTGTGGTGCTGAGGGTCGTCGCCAAAGTACCGGAGGTCGTCACGTCTCCAGACAGATCGCCGTTGGTGATGCTGGAGCTGCCGGAGAATTTGGCGATGTTTCCGGACGCCGGCGAGCCCGTGGGCGTCACCGACGCGCTGGCGCAACCCGCCACGGTGTTGAAATTCGCCATCACCTGAGTGGCATCTGTCGGCGTACCATTGGTCAGGGTGTTGGGGACCGTGCAAGTGGCGGCAAATGCGGGCGCGGTCATGACAGAAGCGGGAACGAAGAGCGCGAGAAAAAATGCAAATCCGGTTTTCAATATGGAACTCCCTGCCTGGTCGCAGCGCATACCGTTGCGCGCATGTTTGCGAAGCCACCGCCGCTTTCACCCCGCCCCGAGAAAAATAGAGCGTTGCGATGTTAAGCCATCGATGACGTGGATGTGGAGTCCTCGCGCTATCTCTCGCCACGAATTCTACGAGCAACTGATACGCGGTTGTATACAGCGTTGACTGGACGTCATTGGATCAAAACAAGACAACTGATCGTCAGCCCCTGAGGCATTGCGCGATTCTTCGCCTCATCATCGCACTGCAAAGAAACCAATTCGCGTTCGTTAGTACCTTGGTGTGATCGCACTCAAAGAATCCTTTGGTGTCATTGACTCACTTCGGCAGCAGAGTCAGCGTCTAATACGAGCATTGCGCATCACGGGGGTGACAATGAGCTGGCAAAGTTATGGCCGGTCGGTCGGTTTGCTGTCCTTCAACCTAGTCGCAGCATTTGCCCCGGCTGCGGCGCAAACGCCGACCTCGGCCACGATCGCTTATGACGGCGCGGGACGCATCGCGACGACGCTCTACACCGATCAGACCTGCGTCGTGAACAAATACAACGCGCAGGGCAACCGGACAGACGTGGCGGTCACCAAGGCGGGCACGCCTGAATCCAGCGTTTGGGGAACCGGATCATGGGGATGTTCCAAATGGTCGCCGTGATCGCGTCCCCCGTCGGAAAACCGCTGGCCATTGCATTCGCTGGACTGGTCGCAGCCTTGCTGCCGGCGGTGAATCTCTCCCAAGCCGCCGGCTGGCAACCGGCCTGTGCAGGGCAAGGGGGCAGAGACGCGCCGCTCCATATTATCTGAGGTTCGCCATGAGATTTGTCATCCGCACGTTGCTGCATTTGATCTTCACGTTGTTCGTTTTGATCAACCCAAGCAAGGCTCAACCGACCGATGGGTGGTATGGTGTCGGCGTGGGATACTTCGGCGGAGACTATGTCGGTGCGGCAATAGCGAGCATGCATAACTCTTATCCCTGGACGACCAATCCGGATAAGGGACTGTTCTTTTCCAGCCCCACCAGATTCAACGCTTGCAGCTCATGGGTCGCAGGAACCAAGATTTGCGGCTGGGCAGACTTAATTTGCCCCAGCCCCAAAGTGTCCACACTTAATGGATGTTTGCAGCCCCCCAAAGGCTATCAGGGCCTGCCGTGCAAAAGGAAATGTGTCGGCGACCCGATAAATGTAACATCCGGGAATCTTTATGAAGAGACCAATGATGCGACTACGGCGCATCCCTCGCTAACCGCCCGGCGCTTTTACAACAGCGATATGACGTATGTCGGAAATCCATTCGCCGCCAAGCCCGGAAGATTCGGCTACGGTTGGCGAAGCGAATACGACAGGAATATCGTGTTCAACACCGCGCCCCCAGGCGCGACACAGTTGGATGTCTTAACCCCAGAAGGGACTCCGCTTCATTTTGTTCTTCAAAGCAGCGCCTGGATGCTCGCTTATTGGGATTCATCCACCAACGCTTGGTCCACGACGGTCAGACACGATATATATTACGTGCTGACGACCGATGGGACCTATTGGTATCTGAAAAGCCCGGACGATACAGTCGATAAATTCGACAATACGGGACGCCTTCTCACCACCACACAACGCGGCGGCTATACGCAGACGTTCACATATGACGGGTCCGGCAACAACACCAGTGTCGCAGACTCCCTGGGACGCCAGATATCGTTCACCTATTCCGCCGCAGGTCTCGCCACATCCTTGACCGATGCGAACGGCAAGATCACGCAATACACCTACCTTGACCGCTCCCCAGGCGTAGGCCCCAGCAGTCTGGCGGTGTTGCAAACTGTTGTATTCCCCGCCTCGCTTGGCACCCCGACGGTCACCTATCTTTATGAAAAGAGCGACGCGATCAATCGCTTTGCCCTGACAGGCATCACCGACGAAAACGGCAACCGTTTCGCGACCTGGACTTATGACAGCCAAGGGAGGACGACGTCGAGCCAGCACGCCGGCGGCGCCGATCTGACGACCGTCTCTTACGACGATGTCGCAAATACACGCACGGTCACCAATGCACTTGGCAAGCAGAGCGTTTATCACTTGGCGGCCTTCCAGGGCGAGAGCCAGGTCCAGAGCATCGAAGGGGTGGCCAGCACCCATGTCCCGGCCGACACTGTCGCCTTTCTGTACGACAGCAATGGATATCCTTCCCAAACCACCAGCGGCGAAGGGCGGATCAACACTTAATGTCAGCAATTCCACCGGCCAGGAAACCAGCCGGACAGAAGGCTATGGATCGGGCGTGACGCGCACCGTGACGACGACATGGAATTCCACCTGGCGCGTGCCGGATCAGATTGCCGAACCCAACATCACCACCAATTTCACCTATGACGGCAGCGGCCGGCTGTCGCAATTGAAGCTGACCGACACCATGGTCACGAGTGTCCCCTACAGCACCAACGGCCAGACCAGGATCTGGAACTACACCTATTATTCCAACGGCCTGCTGCACACCGTCGATGGTCCGCTGGCGGGAAGCGGCGATACCTCCACCTATGCTTATGACTCCACGGGCTTCGTGAATTCCGTCACGGACGTGTTGGGGCATACCACAACCATCTCTTCCAACAATGGCTGGGGCGCGCCCCTGTCCTCGACCGATGCGAACGGTGTGACGACAAACTACAGCTACGATTTTCGGGGGCGTACCACCGGGATCACCATCAATCCCGGCGCCGGCCAGGCGGTGTACGGCTTCACCTATGACAATGCCGGCAACCTGACCGTGGTCACCCGGCCCGATGGTTCAAGCCTGACCTATGGCTATGACAATGCCCACCGGGTGACCTCGGTCACCAACAATCTGGGCGAAAGCATCACATACACGCTGGACGCCTTGGGCGGGCGCACGGCGACAGTGGTCCGTACGGCCTCCAGCACCATCACCAAACAGGAGAGCGCCACCTTCGACGAGCTGGGTCGGGTCCTGACCAATGTCGGGGCCGCGTCCCAGACCACCAGTCACGGATATGACAAGGACAATAACGAAACCAGCACCACCGATCCGCGCAGCAAACTCTATGGCCATGCCTTTGACGCGCTGAACCGGCTGTACCGCGAGACCGACCCGGACAGCTTCCAGACCACCACGGCGTTCGACGCCCAGGACAATCCGGTGAGCGTGACCGATGCGCGGTCGCTGGTGACCACTTATGTCCGCAACGGCTTTGGCGAGGTGATCCGGCAGGTGAGCCCCGATACCGGGATCACGGACTTCTGGGTCGATGCCAATGGCGCGGTGACCAAACAGGTCGATGCCCGGGCGGTCGAGACGGATTTCAGCAACGACAATGCCGGGCGGGTGTTGACCCAGACCTATCCGGCGTCCTCGGCTGAGAACGTCACCTACAGCTATGATTCCACGGCCAGCGGCAACAAGGGTGTGGGCAAGCTGACCGGCGTCGCCGACCAGAGCGGTTCCACGGCCTTGGTCTATGACGCGCTGGGCCGAGTGTCGTCGGATACCCGCGTGATATCGGGCACGTCCTATGCGGTGGCTTACGCCTATGACGCCGCCGGCAATATCCTGACCGAGACCTATCCATCGGGGCGGATCGTGACCTACACGCGAGATGCTTTGGGGCGGGTTTCGGGGATCAGCACCAAACAGAACTCCGGCGCCAGCCCGGTCACGGTGGCCGGCAGTATCAGCTACAAGCCGTTCGGACCGGTGGCGGGAATGACCTTCGGCAATGGGGTGGCGTTGAGCCAATCCTTCGACCAGGACTATCAGCTCACCGGCATCGGCGCCGCCAATGGCGGAAGCACCATCCAGAACCTGACCAATGGCTTCGATCCGGCGGGCAATATCACTTCGATCACCGATGGAGTCACCTCCGGCCGCAGCCAGACCATCAGTTACGACAACCTGAACCGCATCCACACCGCCAGCGGCATCTATGGGGTGCAGACCTATGGCTATGACGGGGTGGGCAACCGATCGTCCCTGGCGGTGGGCGGCACGACCAGTGGTTACACCTACGCCTCCGCCGCCAATCAGATCACCGCGATCACCAATCCGGTGGCGCCGCCGGTGCCGGCGACAGGGAGCTATTTGACCAATGCTTTCCGGCAGCGGGTGCAGAAGGTCGTGGGCGCCACGACCACCCAGTTCGTCCATGACGAAGCAGGCCATCTGATCGCGGAATCCGACGCCAGCGGCACGGTCCAGCGCGAGTATCTCTGGCTGGACGACATGCCCGTGGCGATGGTGGATTCCACGGGGGTCTCTCCGGTGCTCTACTATATCCACACCGACCAGCTGGGCACGCCGCAAAAGATCACCGACGGCTCCATGAACGTCGTTTGGGACGGCGTGTTCGACCCGTTCGGCAATCCCACCACCGGCGCTTCGCTGTCGCTGACGAATTTGCGCTTCCCAGGCCAGTATGCCGACGGCGAGAGCGGCCTCAGCCAGAACTGGCATCGCGATTACGATCCGGCGACGGGGAGGTACATACAAAGTGATCCGATTGGGTTAAGCAGCGGTATCAATACCTACACCTATGTTCAAGGAAACCCACTTCGCTATCCTGATGAAACCGGGTTAGCGAGGGGAGATTGGTGGGACCCGCGGACCTATTTGCCCAACTATCCTAAAGCTTACGATATTGCACAGGAAGAACTCATAAAGTTTGGAGGTCATCACAATGATCCTGGCGATGCCATGCGTCACGCTGAATGGAGTTGTAGAATGTACAAGGAAGCGGGACCATTTACGGCCTGGTCAACGGGCGTTGGTCATGAGATCGAGGGTTGGATTAACGGACAGCCTTGGCGCGAAGGATTGATGGACTTACACAACAATTATGAGGGAAGAAGTGCCGCGAGTGCGTATAGATCGATTGATCCCCGTCACCTTCGAACTGGTCCAGCCCAATCAGGGGGAGCGTATTGATGTTCAGTCAAAATCATCGAGCGATGTTGATGTCTTCAATCATCGCGATATGCTTAGCCGCTATTTCGTGCTCTCGGGGTGATGTAACAACTGTGTCAATCGTTAATAGATCTAGTGAAACTATCGACACGTGCGTGATACGATTAAACAAGGACGAAGTCAGAATACAAAATCTACGCATTGGGAATACGTCCCCATCTAATCAGCTAACTGTTAAAGCAGATGCCAGCTACAACGTAACCGTTCGCTTCCATGGTGGCAGACAATTGCACCAACAGATCGGATATGTGACTTCAGGCTTCAACTACAAAGACACTTTAATCATTTATGACAATAGGATTGATCTCGCGCCGCAGGTCGTTTTGAAAAAGTAGCTCACCTTAGGAGCGGAGACTGGGGACCAAAAAATAGGCGCCTTCATCGGAACCAATACGAAGCCGCCGCGATTCCGGGGACAGCGATTCCGGGGACACAATACTCAATTGCTGCCTGCAAATTTTTGACTCAATGCGCCGGGGCGAAGGCGCTGGTCGCGGCGTCGGTCGCCTCCAGGGAATTCAGATATTGCGGCGGCACGCGGGCATGGCTGGCCTGCTCATAGGCATAACCCAGCGCCAATATCCTGGCGTCCGACCAGGCCGGGCCGATGAAGGACAGCCCGACCGGCAAGCCATGGACCAGGCCCATGGGCACGGTGAGATGCGGATAGCCCGCCACCGCAGCCAGGCCGGTGAATTCACCGCCGCCGAAACTGTTGCTGCGCACCGTGTCGTTGCGAAAGGCGGCTTCGGTGATGGTGCGGAGCACGGCATCGAGATGATAGCGCCCGAGAAGATCGTCCAAGGCGCCGGTCGCCACCCGCGTCAGCTCTTCATGCGCCTTGAGATAGATGGGACTGTCCAGGTCGCCTCTGGCCTGGGAGGCGATGAACGTCTCCTGGCCGAACAAAGCGGTTTCGCGCGGGCTTGCCGCATTAAAGGCGATCAGGTCCGACAAGGTGCGAATCCGGCTGTCCGGAAGACTGGCGAGATAAGCATTGAGATCGTGCTTGAAGTCATATTCCAGCACCAGCCGCTGCGAGTCGCCGGCAGAGAAAGAGGCTTGCGGCGGAATCCGGAAATCGGTGATCTCGACAATCTCGGCCCCTTGCGCCTTCATCGCCGTCAGCGCCTGGGCCAGCAAGGCATTGCTGTCGTCCGTCCCTTGCGGCGGCATCACCACGCCCAATCTCTTGCCCCGCAGCGAAGCACCTGACAGCGCCGCGAAATCGGTCTTGTTCGCGTCCGCTTGCGCCGTCGCTTCATCGGTCGGGTCGCTGCCCGCGATGGCGTTCAGCAGGATGGCCGCATCGCCGACGCTGCGGGCCATGGGGCCGGCGGTATCCTGATTGTGGGAGATGGGCACAACATGGGTGCGCGAGACCAGGCCCAAAGTCGGCTTGAACGAGGCGATGCCATTGAACGAACCGGGACAGACCAGTGAGCCATTGGTCTCCGTGCCGATGGCCGCGGCGGCCAGGCTGGCGGCAACCGCGACGGCACTGCCGGCGGAGGAGCCGCAGGTATTGCGGTCCAGCACATAGGGATTTTTCGCCAACCCGCCGATCCCGGACCAGCCGCTGATGGAATGGGTCGAGCGGAAATTGGCCCATTCGCTGAGATTGGTCTTGCCCAGGATCACCGCGCCGGCCGCGCGCAGCCGCGCCACCAAAGGCGCGTCGCGATGGGTGACATTGCCGGCCAAAGCCAGCGACCCCGCGGTGGTGGGCATGGGATCGGCGGTTTCGACATTGTCCTTCACCAGGATCGGTATTCCGTGCAGCGGCCCGCGCGCGCCTTTGGCCTTGCGTTCGCTGTCCAAGGCCGTGGCATCGGCGATGGCATTGGGATTGACGGCAATGACAGAGCGCAGCTGGGGACCGTTGCGATCCATCGCCTCGATGCGGGTGAGATAGGCCCGCACCAGTTCGGCGGAGGTGACGCGGCCCGCCACCATGTCCGCTTGCAGGCTGGGAATGTCCTTTTCCACCACCTGGTAGGATTGGGCCCGGGCGGCGCCGTCCAATCCGGCCGCCAATAGGAGAAAGCTGACCAGCAATTTCATCCGGGTCACACCTGGGAATAAGGCGCCGGAGTCAGGATCTCGTTGGTGATGTTGGACACCAAGCCTTCGGCGCTGTAGCGCGGCTGGGTGCTGAGCGCCTTCCAGGCGTGGTCGGCGGCAAAGGCGGTCCATACTTTCTCGCGCGCCGCCAGGTCGTCATAGCCCAGCATGTAAGTGAGCTTGGGCAGGCGCGTGCCGACCAGCGTGTCGGCAAAAAACACCGTCCAGGCGCCCACGCCTTGGAAGATCCCGGCCTCGCCCGCCTGCATCTGCTCCAGCTTGAGAAGATGGTCCTGCTCATTGGGGCTTTCATAGGTGCGGATTTCATAGAGGCGCGGTTTCTTGGCCAGCGCGGCAGCCGGCAATGTGAGCTTGGGATATTTTGGGAAAGCCTGCAGCAGCGAACCATCCATGCGCATGAAAGAGGGTTGGGTGGCGGCCGCGGTGAAGAAAGGCTTGGCCGCGGCCTGGTAGGCTGAATCCGCCATCAGTCTTTCGTCCAGCCGGACCAGGGTTTCCAGCGAGGCGCAGGGCAATAGCAGAATGGGATTGGGGCTGGTCAGGCCGATGGTGACATTGAACACCCCGACCGGTGCGATCTTCAGCCGGTTGAGCGCAGGCAGCAGGACATTGCCGAAATACTCGGCGGCATTGCGGGTCTGGGCACTGGAAAGCTGGTAGCGCCGGATCAAATAATATTCCGGCGCCGGGTCTGCGGCATGAGCACCTTCACTTGTCGCGCCCAGCACGGATGCACCCAAGGCGGATGCAAGGAATTCGCGTCTCTGCATGTTGCTCCCCTGCCCGTTTCCCGACTGCAACCATCTGCCAGGACCTGCACACTGTAAACCCTGTGGCGCCGGGACTTCGAGACGGACTGCGAGAAGCGGAATTTGCCGCAATGCTCTTGCGCATCAAGCAGTTGCCTGGGAACCGGCGGTTCCTGCCGGAACGCCGGGCCAAGCCACAGAACAACATGCAGACCGCGACCAACAGCGCCCAGGCTTACAACAATGGCTATCAGGCCGGCGTGGCGGCGGGCACCGCCCAGGCCAGCCAGGACCAGCAGCAAGCCTATAACGAAGGCTATGCGACGCGCGGCCTGCAGGACCGGCGCGTGGCCGAGCAGGCCTTTGACAATGGCTATGACGCCGGCGCCTCGCGGCACACCAGCGAGGTGGTGGAATTTCCCTGATTTTTTTGCGTGACAGAAGACGCGGCCGGGGCTTGTGCGTCCCGGCCGTTTTCGCAAAAAACCATGGATGCCGGAGCGTTTGCCCTTAAGCTCCACCAAAGAATGAACAGCGATTCCTGAAATCGCGGCGAGAGGGCATGCAGCCGGTCAGCGAAAGCCGCATTCACACCGCCATCGCCTGGCGCATTCTGCCCCTGCTGATGGCCGGGTGGCTGTTCGCCTATATCGACCGGGTCAATATCAGCTTTGCGCGCCAGCAGATGGGCGAGCAGCTGGGCTTCTCCGATGCCGTGTTCGGCCTGGGCGCCGGACTCTTCTTCCTGGGCTATTTCCTGTTCGAAGTCCCCAGCAACCTGCTCTTGTACAAGGTCGGCGGGCGGCGCTGGATCAGCCGGATCATGATCACCTGGGCGATCGCCAGCGCCTTGACCGCGCTGGTGCGCACCCCGCTGCAATTCTATGTCATGCGATTCCTGTTGGGCGCGGCGGAAGCGGGCTTCATTCCCGGCGTGGTGTTCTATCTGGCCGGCTGGTTTCCCGCCCGCCGGATGGGGCGCGTGTTCGGCATTTTCTATCTGGCCTTGGCGGGCTCGGGCCTGGTGGGCGGGCCGCTGGCGGGATTGATCCTGTCGACCTGTTCCGGCCTTTTCGGCGTGGCGGGATGGAAATGGCTATTGATTCTGGAAGCGATCCCGTCGCTGGTGATAGGCTTGGCCATCCTGCGCTTCCTGCCGGAGAATTTCTTTCCAGCACAGTGGGATCCGAAGCTTGGAATTCACGTGACTTGAAGTCGCGG
>JADMIO010983918.1_pt1 | contig 15528 bp, 9 predicted proteins | sample 8958161 | NCBI WGS metagenome assembly JADMIO01 (sample SAMN16585339, study PRJNA669376) | soil metagenome | isolation source: Crop rotation soil | place: USA: Cullars Rotation, Alabama | collected 2011
GCAACTGAGTGGCGCCCAGTCGCGCGAGACCATCACAAATGCAAACGGCTTCTATACCTTCAATGGTGTTGAGCCAGACAATTTCTACACCGTAACTCCACAACGAGCGAACTTCAGTTTCAATCCACGCGATCGTTCGTTCTCGGTTTTGGGCAGTCGCACGGAAGCGGCGTTTACTGCGGTGCCTGACTCAGCGCCGACAATGAACCCGTTGGACACCGACTTGTTCTTCGTGCGCCAACAGTACCTTGATTTCCTCGGTCGCGAACCTGATGCCGGCGGCCTTGCTTACTGGACCGATCAGATTAGGAGTTGCGGTAACGACGAAGCGTGCCGGCGAGCAAGACGCATCGCTGTATCCGCCGCCTTCTTCGATTCGGAAGAGTTTCAGACGACCGGATCTTTCATATATCGGGTTTATAAAGGAAGCCTGGGACGTCTGCCGCAGTTTGGTGAGTTCGCTGGTGACCGGCAGCAAGTCGGGGTAACGAATCTTGAAGCAGGTCAGATCGCGTTTACCGAGCAATTCGTACAACGGCCCGAGTTCGCGCAGCGATATCAAACCGGCACAACTGGGGAATCGTTTGTGTCGGCGTTGTTGGAATCAGTTCGACAATCCTCCGGCGTCGATCTGAGTGCCGAATACAGCAATCTCCTTAGCGCATACAACTCGAAGTCGGAGATCAGTCAGGCACGAGCCGCAGCATTGGCGGCAGTCGGGCGAGCTACAGCACTTCGTGATGCCGAGTACAACAACGGGTTCGTCTTGATGGAATACTTCGGCTACCTGCGTCGGGATCCCGATCTGGGTGGTTATGCGTTCTGGCTGGACGTGCTGAACGGCCGGCAGCAGGGCAACTATCGCGGGATGGTCTGCGCGTTTCTCACTTCATCCGAGTATCAGCGAAGGTTCAGTCCGGTCGTGACAGCTGCAAACTCCGACTGTAGATAGGGCCATCTTCCAAGACGGCCCATCCATGTCGAGCTAGGCGCAATAACACCCGAATTCCGTCCCTCCTAAACAAACTTGTTGACTTTTGTTGAAATTTCGGAATAATTTTCCTGGTTCTAAGTGGACTAAGGAGAGATGCGGTCGTAGGTATTTCTCTTTAACTCACCTAGACGTCACGTCCAAACCTCAATTCGCGACTTAGGACTTACCGATTCGAGGGCGTCGCAAACACCGAACCAGGGTCATCTCCGTATCCGCGCTTTTAGCCGGCTGAGAACTCGGTTAATTGCGAATCGTCGCCCAATCATCTGTCCCGCCCCGTAACCGGATCCACACGCCTGCTCAGGAGAAGCTTATGAAAACAGTTGAACTCTGTCGGACTTTGGTCTGCCGGCGCTCGCGCCTGGTCCTTGTTACCACCGTTGCTCTTCTGACAGCCGCGTTTGCAGCGGTAACTGGCTCCACACAGGAACCAACGACTGTAGATGATCCAGCTACGATGCAGGAGGCGACCGTTGCCCGCGTCGATAAGTCGGGGAAGGATCTGCGGACCAACAGTCCAGCGGAACAGGCAACGATACGGCAACCGCCAGGTCCTGAAGTTGCGAGCAACTACGGGTTCACTACGGCAACTAACGCGTCATTCGTTGATATGAGCACGGGAACCACACAGTTGCTGGCTGCGAACATCGACGATACGGCTTCAGCGCTGACTAACATAGGATTCGATTTTTACTTTCAGGGTACGCGGTTCACTCAGTTCTCCATCAATGAGAACGGCGTTCTGCGGCTGGGTGCAACTGCTCAGACCTCAACTCCCTACAAACCCTTGGCGCAGGCGGGATTATCGATCATTACCGCTTACGGCGCGGACCAGCGCACGCACGCTGGAGACGGGAAAATACATTTCAAGCTTATTGGCTCTGCGCCCAACCGATCGTTGGTTGTCGAGTGGCTCAACAACCAGTCGAACTTCAACACCGGAGGGACTGCGGATCTCACGTACCAGGTAAGACTGTACGAGACGACCGGAGTCATCGAGTTCGTCTATGGCAGCATGACTATGAGTACTATCGGCGCGGCTGATACGAATTCGCGCGATCCAAATATCGGGTTCTCATCCAGCAACATCGCCGGAACAGTAGGGTCCGTAACAGCGCCACAGAGTGGTACACCCGCGCCGACTTTCGACGGAACGTCCGCGACGCCGGTCGCAAATTTGTACACCGCGGGCGCGATCACTGCGTTGACCTCCGCCGTAGACGGATCGAGGAGGATCTTTTCCTTTGCCCCACCAACCCCGACGTCTCCTACTGGGTTGAACTTCACAGGTGTAGGGCAACTCGCGATGACGTTGAATTGGACCGATTCACCAAATGAAACGCTGTATGCGATTTACAGATCAACGGATGGTATCAATTTCGTCTTTGACGGCACTGCGGTCCAAAACGCGACTTCGTACAACGCTACCGGGCTAACTCCCGGCACCAACTATTTCTGGAATGTTTATGCAGTTTCCGAAGGTGCGCTGAGCACAGCGCTCTCCGGTAGCCAGACGACATCGACGGCGGGCAACATCGTATCAACCCCGGCTGGTGGAAATTGGAGCGCGCCGGCTACGTGGGTTGGCGGCGTGGTTCCCGGACCGGGCGACAATGCCACCATAGTCAGCGGCGCCACGGTCACGATTGATTCAAGCAATTGCCTTTCACTCACGGTACAAAGCGGCGCCGTACTTCAGTTTGAATCCGTTACTGCCCGCACGTTAACGGTTGGACAAAACGCAACAATCGACTTAGGTGGAATATTCCAAAGTGCGACAACGGGAACACAGACGGGACATGTGTTGTCCATCGGCGGCGACCTGATCAACAACGGCACGATCGACTTCAGCACCAATGGCAATACAGCTGGTGCGGGAATTGTTTTTACTGGAGCGAGTAATAACTCTTTCACGCTCGGTTCATCCAGTACCACCGATCTAAAACAAGCGGTTGGGGTAACAATAAACAAAGGCACGAATAACACGCCTGTGTTGACCTTCAACCCGGCGGGCACACTGACTGTTCTGGGTGCGAACGCGGTTGGTTTCCTGACCATCACCAACGGCACGTTCAAGATAGGTGGAACAGGCGCCTTCAGTAACCCACTGTTCAACGTCGCGGCTTACTCGATATCGGCAACGGCTGCTTTGTGGATGGACAATCCCAACGCACCGTCGTGGGACAGAATGGATCACCGACACTCACGGGTCTATTTAGAATGTCGCAGGGCACATTCAACATTGGGACGTCCACTGGCAACTCGATGGGATTTGCATCGGGAGCAAATATCAACGTGGAGGGCGGAACCATTAGCGCTGCTGGACGATTCGGCGTGGCAGCCTCTGGCAACTCGATTACTTACACTCAATCCGCCGGCACAGTAACGGTCTGCACGATTGGCAACGCTTCGACGACTCTAGCGAGCTTTGATTTGGGAACGAGCTCAAGTTCGGTGACGAACATCACTGGAGGAACGATAATCGTCCAACTTGCCAACACCAGTGCGTCTGGACCGCGTGACTACCGCAATCAGTCGGGAGCTGGAACGCCGAACGTAACGGGAGGAACGCTGCAGCTTGGCAATGCGGCTTCCGGAGCAGCGAAGCTATTTAGCATAGCCGGTGTAATTGCTAATCTGGTTATCGACAATACCTCGGCTGGGCACAGCGTCCAGTTCCTGGCTCCCGCAGTATTCAACAACATCACCCGCAACATTCTGATCAATCCTGGGACCACGATGAACATCGGCAACAATGTGTTCCTGATGAACGGATCGACGTTGACTAACAACGGGACGCTCACAGCGAACGGCGCTAGTTCAAACTTTGTCTGGTTCCTGACTACCGCTCCAGTTGTCTACACAGGAACCGGCGTCGTTACGGCTCCGGTTACGAACTTCGCGATGCAGGCCGATCAGGGTTTGACCATTGATCCGGCATCGCCGAACATCGTTACTACCGCTCTAAGAATCTTCACAGGCAGTATCACCAACGCTAATAAGATCACTCTGGGAAATGGCGGTGCGACAACGGGTACGCTCCAAATTGGCAATACCACAACACCGACGAACGCCGGCAATCTGGATGTACCTTTGACTTTCAACCTGGGCACCGGGGGACAGACCCTCTCGTACCTGAGGACCACAGCCTCAAGAAGCACTGGGCCGGAAGTAAACCCCACCCGCATCGTAACTACCCTGACACGCGATGACAACGATGCGACTCATACACTCACGATAGCGGGAGGTGATCTAACGCTTTCAAGTACGGGTACAGCTTTGACTCTCACTAACGGCAGGATCGTCACTGCAGCAAATACGCTGGCGCTTTCATCTGGCAGCGCGACAGTTACTCGCACGAATGGTCTGGTCGACGGGAATTTGAGGAAGAATTACGCGGCGGCGGTATCGAAGACATTCGAAGTTGGGACCGCTAATGGGTACTCACCGGTCACGGTCAACATAACCTCAGCGACGTTTCCAATCGACTTTACGGTTAAGGCGACCCAGGGACCGCAGCCAAATTTGCTTTCGCCACAGTTCGCGCTGCAAAGGTACTGGACCTTGACCGGAACAGGTGTGACTGCCGATCTAACATTTAATTATCTGGATCCAACCGATATTCCCGGGACTGCGATCGAAAACAACTTCGTAATTCAAAAGTTTGACGGCTCATTTTCAACCCCAGGCGGAAGCGTCAATACGGCAGCAAATACCGCGACCATAACCGGCGCAACTGGCTTTTCCGACTGGACACTGGCTCAACCCAACGCTCCGAGCGCACTGCCAGCTCGTATCAGTGGCAGAATTACGGACAACAACGGTAATGCGCTAGGTGGTGTCACGGTCCATCTCAGCGGTAGTCAGTCCGATCGCACTATCACGAACGCAAATGGAAACTACCAATTCGATAACTTGCTGACAGACCGCTTCTACGTTGTCGCTCCGCTTCTTCCCAACTACACCTTCAATCCTTCCGAGCGAACTTACGCGTTGCTGGGCAACCGAAGCGACGCGATGTTTACCGGTATAGGAGGAGAAACGATAACCAATCCGCTCACGGGCGGTGACTTCTTCGTGCGTCAGCAGTACCTCGACTTCCTCGGTCGCGAACCTGATCGTGAAGGTTGGCTCTACTGGACCGCACAAATCGCCGTCTGCGGAACAAACGAAGCTTGCATAAAGCAACGTCGCATCGATGTGAGTGCGGCATTCTTTGACAGCGAAGAATTCCAAAGGACTGGCTCGTTCATTTATCGCTTGTACAAGGCGGGAATGGGCCGGCGCTTCACATTTACTGAGTTCTCAACCGATCAGCCTCATGTGCTTGATGGTCCTGATCTGGAAAACAACCGAAACGCCTTTACAGAACAGTTTGTCGGACGTCCCGAGTTCATGCAGAAGTACGAGAACGCAATCAGTGCGGAAGCTTATGTCGACTCGCTATTGACGACGGTATGGCAGTCATCGGGCGTTGACCTGACTGCTAACCGCAACGCTCTGCTGGCGACATATGCGCGCGGCGGCAGCCTCAATGAGAGTCGCGGACTTGTGCTGCGGCAAATTGTTGACAGCGCAGAACTGAGGCAAGCAGAGTACAACCCCGGATTTGTGCTGATGGAGTACTTTGGTTATCTCCGCCGTGATCCGGATCAAGGTGGTTTCGATTTCTGGCTCGATTTGCTCAACAATCGACAGCAGGGCAACTATCGGGGGATGGTGTGCGCCTTTATAACGTCAGCCGAGTATCAGCGAAGGTTCAGTTCGGTGGTGACGGCCGCGAATTCTGATTGCGGCCAGTAGACATGAGTGATTGTGAGTGGGCTAAACTCGCCTTATCATCATGGTTACCCACGCATGGAGGACATCGCCTGAGTGATACGCAAGCTGATCGTAGCCGTCGTACGGTTTGCTCTGCGCATTTATTTTCGACATATCGAGGTCGTCGGTCTCGAGCATGTTCCTCGCGACACGCCCGTCATATTCGTACTCAACCATCCCAACGCACTGGTCGATCCAGTCTTTCTCCTCTGTCTTGCGCCTCGCCGCGTTTCGTTTCTGGCAAAGGCGCCACTGTTTCGAATGCCGGTTGTCGGCGCTTTTGTCCGAGCGCTTGATTCGCTGCCCGTGTATCGCCGGCAGGATGAAGGCGCAGACGTGTCTCGCAATGAGGAAACATTTGCTGCGGCAAGATCGCTCCTCGCCGGAGGAGGGACCATCGGGATCTGTCCCGAAGGTGTTTCACATAACGAACCACGCCTGCGACCAATCAAAACGGGAGCTGCGCGGATCGCCCTCGGCGCTCTCTCAACCGGTGAGGTCCACGACCTGAAGATTGTTCCCGCCGGGCTCTACTACACTCAGAAGACAATGTTCCGTAGCGAAGTGCTGCTGTACTTCGGTTCCCCAATTGATGTTAAGCGTACCGAGATGGAGTCAGATGGTAATCCATCCAGGTCTGCTGTACGCGAGCTGTCCACTCAGATCGAATCAGCACTTCGTTCAGTCATGTTGGATGCCGAACACGAAGAAGCCCTTCACACAATCAATCGAGCAGAGCGAATTTTTTCCTCGGACAAACGTGAAGACGAGGACGGCAGTCTGGCTGCAGAGCTTCAACTATTGCAGCGGTTCACCAGGGCCTACTCGGTATTGCGCAACAAAGCTCCTGATCGTTTGCGTACGCTCGAACTACGCATGATCAAGTTCGAGCGCCAGCTGAGACAGGCAGGACTAGACGCCGAAGAGCTTATGCCGCCAGGCTCAACCTCGGATGTGTTCCTGCACTTGATTACGCGCACTCTCATTTTTGCGTTGCTGGCATTACCGGCTGCGCTTGGCGCCGTGCTTCATTACCCAGCGTACCGGTTGGGCGGTTATCTCGCGACTAGATTGTCTCAGGATTCAGACGACGTAATTTCGACCATCAAGATCGGCTCAGCGCTGCTCTTGTTCCCTGTGAGCTGGTTGATTATTGCGGTTGGTGTTTACTTCGCATTCGGATGGATCGCTGCGGTAATCGCCTTGCTTATCGTCCCTGCGCTGGGATATTTGGCGATTATTTTCTTCGAGGAGATAGATGAATTCTTCGGCGGAGTTCGCGCCCTTAGCTTCTTTCTAATGAAGAGACGCTATTACGTACGATTGTTGGCAGAGCGCAAGGCTATTCGAAGCGAGATCCTCGCTTTGGGTGACGAAGTCGGACTGGCAGCGCGTTGAGTTAGTGTGCGGGTTAGAGGGAAAGGGGGAAGTACATCCGGGCGTATTTTCCGCAACTGCTACTTCTTCCGCGATTTGGCCGAGCCTTTGGTTGTCTTTCGTCGAGAGTTGGACTTGACGGTTCTACCTCGCCTTCCTTCACTCTGAATCTTGCCCACAGACATCAGCTGCTCATAAGCCCCGCGTACAACATTACGGGCGACCTTCAGTGATTCAGCGAGTTCTCTTTCGCTGGGAAGAAAAGTTCCCGCGGCCAAGGTGCCCGCATTGATCAGTTGGTCAAGCTGGTCCCGAATCTGTTTAGTCATCGATTCCGGCCGCTTACGATTGACACGTACATTGAGTTTCGTCACGCGACTAGCCTCCCTCCTTAAAAATTTTTGCGTCGATGGTTCGAATTCTAAGCAGCATGGATCATAGTGTCAAACAATTCTTACTTCAGGTGGTGCATCGAAACAAAAACGTGATGGTCCAGCGAGACCAACATCAAGGAGTGGCTGATAGAGCACCATGACGTCGCAGGATCTCGAGGGTCTTTGGAATGGGTAAGGCTTCCACTGTTCTGCCACGCCCGGTTGTGGTCACAGCGCGAAATAGCGAGTTGTAAATTGCTTCTTCGGTCGCTTCGATGACCGCGAGGAACAACGGCGACATAGCATCGTTTGGGAGGGTCTTGATTGTGGCGGCAGTTCTATTCGGCTGGTCCGACACTATCCGAGCCTCGGGTGAAGCCGAAAAGGCAATTGCGTAATCGCCACTGCCATTACTCCCGGTAGCGCCGGTTCGGGCCAGGCCGAGCATGGCTCGAGCAGCCATTCGCTTCAAATTCCGCGCATCCACCGGCGCATCCGTAGCAATGACAATGATGATCGAGCCGTCCGGACTATTCAGTCCGCCGGTTGTACGAGTAACGCCGCGCGGCGTTCGACTTTGGTCCAATTCTTGTTTCAGGTAGTGGCGTCCGAGCTCTACGCCGACTGGAGCACCATTGATCGTAAGAATGCCTCCGAAGTTGGTCTGCACCAGAACTCCAACGGTGAAACCTCCGAGATTTGTTGGCAATCTCCTGGAAGATGTCCCGATGCCGCCCTTGAAGCCGAAAGCGACTGTTCCGGTTCCAGCTCCGACGCACCCTTCGGGCACTGCTCCGTCTTTCGCGTGCTTGATCGCCGCCAGAACATCGTCGGCAGTGATCTGGCGGCTGCGAATGTCGCTGAGGTAACCGTCGTTGGTCTCGCCTACCAATGGATTTACCGATTGCACCTGTTCGTTACCGGGCAACGAGAGCATGTAGGAAACAAGCGCATCGGCTACCTTTGGAACGCTGAGCGTCGAGGTCAGCAAAATCGGCGTCTCGATCTCTCCTAACTCGTCGACCTGAGTTGAACCGGCAAGTTTTCCAAAGCCATTGCCGACAAAAACAGCGCCGGGTACCTTTTGACGAAAAAGGTTACCACCGTGTGGAAGAACCGCTGTGACTCCGGTCCTGATGTTCTCGCCGCGAACGATCGTTGTGTGACCCACGAGTACTCCGGCAACGTCTGTGATTGCGTTCAGTGGTCCGGTCGGCAATATTCCGGGTTTGACTCCGAGATCCCTGGCTCGTGAACGGTCATTTTTTGCACCACTCATATCTTGAGCGGGCGAGAGGCCCGCGCTCCCAGTGAAGATAATGACGACACATGCCGTAGCAGTTAGTAATCTCATCAACCGTCTACTGTGATCTGTCCGGATTGCGGGATGGTATCGTTGAAAATTGATTTTGCCTAGGTGGTCTAAAAAGCCTCACAGTCCGAATTAGGCTTGACAGATTGGGCGCGATGCCTGAGATTGCTGACGTTCCACTGTCGTTTGGGTTGTAACAACGTTCCTGAAAGCACCGGAACCGGTGGAGAAGCTTATTAATTTCGTTCAATTTCCTGGATTGATTTTTCTGACTGAACCGTGGAACAAACAGTAATCGGATCTGAACATGCGGCAATCCAAAGCGTGGCGCAAGCTGCATCCGGATCTGTATTTGCAGCCGACCTTGGCGGTACCAATTTACGCGCTGCAATCGTCCACGAAACAGGAAAGCTGACCTTCCGAGTCAAACATCCAACGCCTCACACAGACAACCCCGAAGAAATATTAAAGGCCATCGTTGCTGCTGCTCGCGAATGTGAAGCTTCGGTCGTACGCGCTGGAGGGATCATCCGCGCAGCGTCGGTGCTCGTCCCTGGGACAGTCGATATCTTCGGCCAGACCATCATTCAAGCTCCAAATCTTCCTTCTCTGGATGGCTTTCATCTCACGGCGGAACTAAACAAACAATTGGGATGGACGGTACTGATAGAGAACGATGCCAATGCAGCTGCAGTAGGTGAGATGTGGCTGGGCGCCGCGCGCGGAGCTAAATCCATAATCTGCGTCACGCTCGGAACCGGTGTAGGCGGCGGAATCATTCTTGATGGAAAGTTATGGCGTGGCGTCGATGGATCGGCCGGTGAGATTGGACACACAACTGTTGATCCCTTTGGTGGCGTTCGCTGCAAGTGCGGCAACATTGGTTGTCTCGAACAATTTGCCTCAGCTACTGGAATTGTTCGGATGGCGCGAGAAGAATTGGCAAACCATCCGGACTCAATCTTGACGGCAGATCAATTGAGTGCTGAACGAATCTACGAAGCGGGAATGCGGGGTGACAAACTGGCGCTCAAGGTTCTCGAGAAGATGGGAATGTACCTCGGCACAGGCCTGGCGAATCTGGTAAATCTGCTTAATCCTGAAATAATAGTGATTGGCGGCGGGGTCGCGAACGGCTGGCAACTGTTTGAGAAATCCATGCGCGCAGAGGTTGAGCGCCGGGCGTTCCCGGTGCCTGCGGGACGTGTGAAGATTGTTCCGGCAAAGTGCGGCGACGATGCGGGCTTGTTAGGGGCAGCGCATCTCGTGTTGACCGAGTGCGGGCGATAAGCCAATACGAATAACAGACGAAAGGCACATCGAAGCTAAGAGAGTCGTTCTTCTCTTTGCTTCTTTGTGCTTTATTATCTTTAGGCTAACAACATGACTGCTTTGGTAATACACGGCCATTTTTATCAGCCTCCACGTGAAGATCCGTGGACTGGACAGATCGAGCGGCAGCCGAGTGCGGCTCCGTATCACGATTGGAATGAAAGAATTCATGACGAGTGTTATGGTCCAAACGCCTTTGCCCACATCATCGGGGCCGCCGGTGTCATCGAACAGACCGTAAACAATTATTCGAACATCAGCTTCAACTTTGGTCCAACCTTGCTTTCGTGGCTCGAGACGCATCACCCCGTTACTTATAAGCGCATTCTGGAAGCAGATAAGATCAGCTCGGAAAACCGTAATGGACATGGAAACGCGATTGCGCAAGCTTATGGCCACGCGATTCTGCCCCTCTGCGACGATCGCGATCGCGAGACTCAGGTAGTCTGGGGGTTAACCGATTTTCGTTTTCGGTTTGGCCGCGAACCCGAGTCGTTATGGTTGCCAGAGACCGCGTGCGACGATGCCACCCTGCAGTTGCTGATAGATCACGGGCTGCGGTTTGTGATTCTCGCGCCAGAACAGGCTGCGCGTGTAAGGCCTGTCGGAAGCTCTGAGTGGCTGGACGTGACTGAGCACGGACTTGATAGCTCGCGATCCTATCGCTACGTCGATCCGCGCAACGATAAAAAGTCGATTGCGATCTTTTTTTACAACGGTGCGCTAGCACGCGCTATTGCGTTCGAGCGCGCCCTGTCTTCGAGTGAGTTCCTGGTCGGGATGTTCCGGCAAACAGCGACGCTCGGACCGCTCGTAAACGTCGCAACGGACGGCGAAACCTACGGTCATCACTTCAAGTTCGGCGATCTTTGCCTGTCCCATGCGCTGGAGATCGAAGCGAAAGAGAGTGGCTTCTGGATCACTAACTACGGAGAGTTCCTCGAACGATATCCTCCTAAATACGAAGTTCAGATTCGCGAGGTCAGCTCATGGAGCTGTGCGCACGGTGTGGACAGGTGGCGCAGTGATTGTGGCTGTCAGACTGGAGGTGAGCCCGGATGGAACCAACGCTGGCGCATGCCGTTACGAATTGCGCTCGAATATCTACGCGACTACTCAGGAGATATCTTCGATGCATGCGGCAAAGAACTTATGCGGGATCCCTGGAAGGCGAGGAACGACTATATTGAAGTGTTGCTCGGCCGATCCACTGCGGATCAATTTCTGGCACGTCATGAAACTGAACCTATGTCGGAAGGTGACAAACGAAAAGCGTTGGACCTGCTCGAGCTGCAACGAAACTCTTTACTGATGTTCACGAGCTGCGGCTGGTTTTTCACCGAACTATCGGGTATCGAGACCGTGCAGATCATGAAATATGCAGCAAGAGTGATCGAGCTAATCGATCACTTGGGTTTCCCATCACCACGAACAGGATTCCTCGAGCTCATGGCTAAAGCGCGCAGCAATATTAAAGACAAGGGCACTGGCGCCGACATCTACCTTCGTGAAGTTGAGCGCCAGCCACTCGATTCCGAAGTACTCGCCTGATGAGTGAACCGCGGCAAAAAACCCGCTCACGCAAAACCTCGTCAAGGTCGGCGAGACGAAAAGAATCAGACGCTCAAGGCGATCCGATCCCTGGCATACCCTCAACTGATCTCCATCGCTTGCTCTCGTTAAGGCACACCGATCCACACCACGTTCTCGGAGCTCACTTCGTCGAGGGCGGAGTCGTCGTTCGCGCGTTTCGACCGGGCGCCGATAAAGTTGAGGTGGTTATCGGCACACGCAAACCCATTACGATGGAAAAAGTCCATGACGCAGGACTGTTCGCAACGTTTATACGCGGCTTGGACGCAGTGCCTACGTACCGGTTGCGAGTACATCACGGCGATTCTTCGTTCACTCAGCGAGATCCTTATTCATTTCTTCCAAGCATCAGTGACTTTGATCTGCATTTGTTTGGCGAGGGAACGCACGAATCCATTTACGAAAAGCTTGGCTCGCACTATCGCAAGATCGGGCGAATAGGTGGAGTATCGTTCGCGGTCTGGGCGCCGTATGCGGACGGTGTGAGTGTTGTCGGCAATTTCAACAGCTGGGACGGACGGCATCATCAAATGCGAATGCTGGGGAGCTCGGGAGTGTGGGAGATTTTTATTCCCGATCTCCAGCCCGGAGAGATATACAAGTATGAGATTCGCGGTCAGTATCCGTTGCCGTTTCTTAAGGCCGATCCATACGCTAACTTCACCGAGATACCGCCGGCGACTTCATCTGTAGTTTTCAATTCGACCTACAAGTTCAAAGACGGTAAATGGCTCAAGCGTCGCGCTGAGCAGCAGCACTTCCGACGTCCACTCTCCATTTATGAAGTCCACTTCGGTTCATGGCGTCGGGTAGCCGAAGAAGACAATCGTCCCCTCACTTATCGTGAAATGGCTCCGGTGTTGGCCGAGTACGTAAACCAGATGGGGTTCACACATGTCGAGTTTCTCCCCTTGAAGGAACATCCTTATGGGCCATCCTGGGGATATCAAGTCAGCAACTACTTCGCGCCATCAGCTCGGTACGGCACGCCCGATGATTTCCGCTATCTCGTTGACTACCTGCACCAGCACGATATCGGGATCATCATGGATTGGGTTCCGGCGCATTTTCCGAAAGACGCCTTTGCACTAGGACGATTCGATGGCTCTGCTTTGTATGAGCATCTCGATCCAAGAAAGGGAGAGCATCCCGATTGGGGAACCTACATTTTCAACTACGGACGTAACGAGGTCCGCAACTTTCTAATCTCGAACGCACTTTACTGGTTCAAGGAATTTCACCTCGATGGGTTGAGAGTTGATGCGGTTGCGTCGATGCTCTATCTCGACTATAGCCGGAAAGAAGGGGAGTGGGAGCCAAATGAACGAGGAGGACGAGAGAATCTCGAAGCGGTTTCGTTGTTGCGCGAGCTAAACCAGGTGACACATCGCATCTGTCCGGGTGGGATGATGATTGCCGAGGAATCGACTTCGTGGCCTCAAGTCAGCCATCCGGTTTATGCGGGCGGGCTGGGCTTCGACTTCAAGTGGAACATGGGATGGATGCACGACACGCTCAAGTACTTTCAAACCGATCCTTTGTTTCGCATCTATAACCACAATGCGCTGACCTTCGGTTTTCTGTATGCCTGGAGCGAAAACTTTATTCTGCCGTTTTCCCACGACGAGGTCGTGCACATGAAGGGAGCACTCCTTAACAAGATGCCCGGAGATGAATGGCAGAAGTTTGCGAACCTGCGCGCACTCTATGGATACATGTGGGCTCATCCGGGAAAGAAGTTGTTGTTCATGGGAGGCGAATTCGGGCAGTGGCGTGAGTGGAACGACAGCGAGAGTCTTGACTGGCACCTAATCGAAAATCGTTTTCACAGAGGGATACAGAACCTGGTGCGGGATCTGAACACTTATTATCTCGGCGCAGATGATTTGTGGTCCATCGACGGGGAACCGAGCGGATTTCAGTGGATAGACGCAGATAACGCGGCTGAGAACATCGTATCGTTCATTCGCCGCTCGGCCCAGGGAAAAGAAATGGTATGCGTGGGAAATTTTTCGCCCGTAGTGCGCGAGGGGCATCGGCTCGGGTTACCTCGCGCGGGAGACTACAGATTGGTTTTGAATACTGATGCCGAGGTGTATGGAGGGTCGAATGTGGATGTAGGCGAGTCGATAAGTGCTGAAGAGACGCCGTTCAACGGACAAGCCTATTCCGCCTTCATAACTCTACCACCCTTGGCTACGTTGTGGTTTGAAGCGCCAGGTCTTTGAAAGCTCAGACTCAAAATCAACGGAATGTCCTGCACCGTTATCAAAATATAAACTGCCGTAGTGACATCATCAGCTCATTAAGCGGTTGAGGTTTTAGGTAAAGGAGTCTGGGTGCCGAAACGCGTTTGAATGGAATCTTTTGCTGCCGCAGAATCTTGAGGCGAAGCTCGACTACGGCATAAGAGCGCTCGGGGAAACATCAAACAGTAATGAGTATGATCAACTGGGACGATATTCGTAAACAATTTCCTGTTACTGATTCCGTCGCTTACCTCAACACCGCAGCGGCAGGACCACTCGCTCGCTCCACTCGTGACGCCGGCACAGCTTACTACGATCAAATGATGACGGATGGCGATGTGCATTGGGACGAGTGGCTTGGCAGGCGTGAAGAGGTACGAAAATCAGTTGCCGCATTCATCAATGCCGAGCCCGATGAGATCGGACTTACGACCAACACCTCGAGCGGCATGAACCTCATTGTAGATGCGCTGGAAAATCACGGTGAAGTCATTTCTTGCGATCTCGAATTTCCCGTCACGACCATAACGTGGATGAATCGACGTATCCCCGTCCATCTCGTGAAGTCTGTTGCGGGTGGAGTGCGGCTGGAGGACGTCCAAAAGCTGATGAACGTGCGAACCGGGATCATCTCACTTAGTCACGTCCAGTTTTCGACGGGCTTCCGTTTCGATCTGTATGCGCTTGGCGAACTCAAAGGAAAGCACTCGCTGGTGATCAATGCGAGCCAGTCGGCAGGTGTGTTTGAAATCGATGTCAAACGAATGAAGATCGATGCGCTATGCGCTACGGGTCACAAGTGGATGCTGTCGGGTTACGGCAGTGGTTTTGTTTACATCAGCCGGGAGTTATTGGGTCAAAGCAAACCACGCGCTATCGGCTGGCTGAGTGTTCAGGATCCTTACGGTGACGGTAATAACGAGGTGCACCTGCGACGCGATGCGTCCGCGCGAGCAGAAATGGGTTGCCCGCACTTTGCAGGGATGTTTGCATTAGGAGCGTCAATTGATCTGCTCAGGAACGTTGGAACGCAGGCAATCCAGGAGCGCGCGCTCGAGTTAAATCGGTATTTGACCGCGCGGCTAGGTGAAGAAGGGTGGAATGTGCTCTCGCCACTGGAGAACGAGAATGATCGTTCGGCTGAGACGTTAGTGCAGATTGAGAAGCCTGCGAACATTGTGAAAGCATTGTCTGAGCAAGGCGTGATTGTCACCGAAAAACCTCAAGGCATTCGCGTGGCAACAGATTTCTTCAACAACAAGCAAGACATAGATCGATTGCTCGAAGGACTGAATCGGCTTCGGACGGCCGCCAGCGTTTGAAATGTGCGTAAGCAGTCCCATCCCGATCACTCCCAAGACACCACACGCTTCAGCGTCGTGGAGCTTCACCTTCAGGCTAAGGAACTAGCTTTTTCGATCACTCTCAAGACACCACACGCTTCAGCGTCGTGGAGCTTCACCTTCAGCCTAACGA
>JADMIO011014798.1_pt1 | contig 15528 bp, 17 predicted proteins | sample 8958161 | NCBI WGS metagenome assembly JADMIO01 (sample SAMN16585339, study PRJNA669376) | soil metagenome | isolation source: Crop rotation soil | place: USA: Cullars Rotation, Alabama | collected 2011
CCATGATCACGGCCGCTATTCCGCCGATGCCAAGTGCACCGAAGCTCGGGACGAATGCTTCGGCGGCGGCGAAGCTGATGCCCAAGCCGATGAGCGCAAGCCCCGCATAATTTATGGGCAACAGGTGCAGGGCAAACAGGGCCAGCAGCAGCGAGATGGCGCCCAGCACGCCGGGCAGGACCATGCCGGGGCTTGCCAGTTCGAACAGCAGCCCGTAGATACCTATCATCATCATGATCATGGCGATGCCGGGATCAGTGATGACGATGAGCAGCTTCGCCCGCCAATTGGGCTGCAGCTCGATCAGTTGCGCATTTTTTGTGGCGAGCGGTTGTTCTGCATTCTGGACGCGAACGGTGCGGCCGTCGACAGCCGCAAGCAGATGCGATAACGAGGGCGCAACGATGTCGATTACTTCGAGATCGAGCGCTTCGCCGGCGGTAAGGCTCACTGCCTCGCGCACTGCGCGATCGGCCCATTGGGCGTTGCGCCCGCGCAGGTCGGCGAGGCTGCGTATGTATGCTGCTGCATCGTTGATGCGTTTTTCGGCTGCTGCGCCAGCGTCCTCGTCCTCAGTCTTTTTCTCCTTCGTGCCGCCGCCGATCGTAATCGGCGTCGCGGCGCCGAGATTGGTGGCCGGTGCCATCGCCGCAATATGGCTTGCATAGAGAATATACGTTCCGGCGCTTGCAGCGCGTGAGCCTTCAGGCGCGACGTATGTGGCCACCGGCACCGGCGACGCCAGGATGTCCTGGACAATTGCGCGTGTCGACGTGTCCAGTCCCCCTGGGGTATCCATCCGCAAAACGACCAGCTGCATTTGCTCGGAGGCGGCGCGGCGCAGCCCCTGACTGATATAGTCGGCCATGCCCGGGTTGATGACCCCATGAACCTCCAGCAGCAATGCCCTGGGACGGTCGGCCGCCTCACCGGCGATCGCGACCGATACGGTCAGCGCGCATAGCCATCCGAGACACAAACGGGCGAAATGCATCCAGGGCCTTAGCTCACAAGTGTTTGCGCCGGGCGACCGGCTAATTTGTGCCGATCGATTCCGGCGCGAATATGAGTCCCAGCAGAATGAGCGCTGCGATCGCAACGACCGCCAGCAAAAGCAGGTCAGCACGCGCAAAAAATGACTTGGGCGGAGCGTTTTTAGGGGCGTCTGCCACTACGGGGACCACGTGGTAGGTACGGTCATGCTGCCGGCACAGATGGCTGCGTTCTCGCGGTGCGGGCGCAGCCTGTTCTGATGCCTGCGCTACCGCTGCGTACCCTCGCAATCCTTGTGACCGCAGCCGCATTGGCCGTCACTACCCGCCGTCTTGCAGTGATCGCTGCAAAACTGATCTCCGGGTCGCGCGTTGCACGAGCATGAGGGGTGCGCACACTTGTCGGCACTACTTTGGGTTTGATTACTTTGGGTTTGTTCAGCCATGTTCATCTCCTTTGGCGGGAATGGTTAAAAGATGCCTTCGGGCATGATGGTGGAACGTCGCGAATTAAGGATCACTTAACACGCGGTTGCAGGCTCGCCTGATACAGCGTTAACCGTTCTTTAAGAAGCCGCCGTATAGCATGTGACGCTCCAACGAATGAGGGCTGGCGTATGCAAAACAGATGGCTCGGAATCATTTTTGGAGTTCTCGTGCTTCTGGCGCTGGGAGCGATTGTCAACGCGAATGTTGACTTTTCCGGCTGGAAGAAAGCAGGCGATAGCTTATCCGCGGCGGCGGCGAGCTCCGAACCAGCAGCGTCAGCGCCGGCAGCGCGAAACCTGCCCGACTTTACAGGGCTGGTGCAGAAGTATGGTGCGGCCGTAGTCAACATCAGCGTCGTAGGCAACGCCGTCAACGCAGGGCCATCCACCGATCAAAGCGATCCGCTGTTCGAGTTTTTCCGCCAGTTCGGCATTCCAGCTCCGCGAGGGCGCATTCCGCCACAGGGGTTGGGATCCGGCTTTATCATCAGCGCGGACGGAACCATCATGACCAACGCGCATGTCGTCAGCAACGCCTCTCGTGTCACGGTGAAGCTCACGGACAAGCGCGAATTCGAAGCGAAAGTCATTGGAGTCGACACGCCGAGTGATGTAGCCGTCATCAAGATCAGTGCCGACAGCCTTCCGGTAGTGAACATGGATACCGCAGATGATGTCAGGCCCGGTGAATGGGTGGTTGCGATAGGCTCGCCATACGGGTTCGACAATTCAGTCACGTCGGGCATAGTGAGCGCGACCGCCAGAACGCTGCCGGGCGCGTCTTATGTTCCATTCATCCAGACCGACGTCGCGGTCAATCCGGGAAATTCGGGCGGGCCGTTATTCAACATGCGCGGCGAGGTGGTCGGCATCAACTCGCAGATCTATACCCGCAGCGGCGGCTATCAAGGTCTGTCCTTTGCAATTCCGATCGGTATTGCCCTGCACGTCAAGGACGAGCTCGTGCGCCATGGTCACGTCACGCGCGGCAAACTCGGCGTTGTCATTCAAGATGTCAATCAGGCACTCGCCGACTCGTTTAACCTAGAACGGCCCCGCGGCGCCCTGGTAAGTTCGGTCGAAGCCGGCGGACCGGCCGCCAAAGCCGGCATCCAAAGCGGGGATGTGATCGTGCAGTTCAACGACACGCCGATTGCAAGCTCGAGCGAGCTCCCCGTCCTGGTGGCGCAAACCTCCCCCGGCACCAAAGCGAGCGTGCAAGTCGTGCGCGGCGGGAACAAGCGCACTTTTAACGTGGTTGTGGCCGAGTTAGCACCCGCGGCAGCGGCTACAACCGCACGGTCGGGCGGAAATGGGGGCAAGCTCGGCGTCGTCGCCCGCGCGCTCACGCCGGAAGAACAGCGGCAGGCCAACACCGACGGCGGCGTAATCGTGACAGACGTAAGTGGCTCGGCTGCTGCGGCGGGAATTGAGCCCGGCGACCTGATACTGTCCGTCAACAATACACGGATCAAAAGCCCCGAGCAGCTCCGATCATCGGTAAACCGCGCCGGCAAACATGTTGCGCTGCTGGTACAAAGGGGTGATGCGCGGCTGTATGTGCCCGTCGACCTGAGCTGATCGTCTTTTCAGTCAGGGTCGCATTCTCCCGTGAACATACGGTTGCCCCACAATAATGAATCGGTCCTTATATCGAAAGCCGGTTGCATCAATCGCTACGACAGGAATTTACTTCATGAAACGTTCATCGACTGGCACCAGAGGTCGACTGCCGGCATATTCCGGGATCGGCGGGTGGCGCAATGGCTCATCAGTCCGGACACCAAGATGAAATCCCTTCAAGGCAATTCGCTCCCGCTTTACCGGCAACGGGCGGGCAGCAACCAGGAAGGCAACGAAGTACAGTCTAACGAAAAGGGGAGATGTTGAAAGCATCGAAACGACGAATTCCGCTGACCAGAAGCTGATGATTTTCGCCGCTGCGCCGAACGATGGAGAAGCCAGAGGTGCGGGAATACTGGCAGGTATAGAAGGTATCGCCGACCGCAAACGAGTTGAGGAGGCGGTCCTGGCCGCGGAAATAAACGAACGATGCCGACTCTCACGTGAATTGCACGACCAGATTGGGCAGCCGATCGCTGCTTTACTGCTGAAAATCGGATTGTTGAAAAGCAAGCGGGAGGCGCAATCATCATCGTTTTCACCGCACATCGAGGCCATCGAGCAAATAGCAAGACACCTGGACGCTAGTGTCGATTCTCTTGTATGGCAGCTCCGACCACCCGTGCTGGATGAGTTTGGGTTGATAGACGCTCTCGTAAGCTATATCGAGCAGTGGAAACGGTTCAATGAAATCGCTGTGCAGATGGACTTCAGCGGCCTGCTGGACTACCGGCCGTCCCGGGAAACCGAGGTCGTCATTTATCGTATCGTGCAGGAAGCGCTGTCAAATATCGCAAAGCACGCAAACACCCACCGCGCGAACATCGTGCTTATGAGGCGGGCAGCCGATCTTGCGATCATCGTCGAAGATAATGGCCGGGGCTTCGACGCAAAATCGAGTCCACGGGGATTGGGTTTGATTGTCATGCAGGAGCGTGCCGCATTGGTCGGAGGATCGATCGATATCGAATCGGCACCAGGCGCCGGCACTACAATTCGCGTGCGAATTCCCGTCAACGCCGAGTAGAGCTCACCCTGTCTGCCATCGCTGTCGCGCTGCGCGTGTATGTGCTCGTCGATCGGAGCTGAAAGTGCTCGGCGAGCCGGCTACGGCCGCGCTCTCGCATCACCACGGTCGTGGAGCTCGATAAATACATGCTTCACGACCGGATACTGGCGACGGATGTCGCCCTCGAGCTCCTGGATCATCTCCTGCGCCAGTTGACGCGAAACCTCGGCCTCGACCTCTATGTTCAGATTCACCAGCACGAACTGGGGCCCCATATGCACCGTGAATACCCTGCCGATCGCTATGATCTTCGCGTGTCGCTGCGCCAAACGGCGAATACCGTCCACCACCTCACGGTTGGCGCTCTCGCCTATCAAGAGCCCCTTGCTTTCATGAGCGAGCCAGAATGCGGTGACGGCCAGAATGATGCCAATAATGAGCGATGCGCCCCCGTCATAATAGGCTTGGCCGGTCACTTCTCTTAGCCACACACCCAGAAAAGCCACTATGAGGCCGAGCATTGCTGCAGTGTCTTCGAACAGCACCGCAAACGTCATCGGATCCTTGGAACGACTGATCGCTTCCAGGTAACCACGATTTCCGCGTCGCCGCTGGAATTCGCGGTAAGCAAACGTCCAGGATCCGGCTTCGAATACAGCCGAGATACCCAGGACCACATAGTTCCAGAATGCGTTTTCCGCCGGGCGCGGGTTGATCAGGTGTCGTACACCTTCATAGAATGAGACGCCTGCGCCCAGTGCGAAAACGAGCAGCGCCACCACGAACGTCCAGAAGTAAATTTCCTTTCCGTGTCCGAATGGAAATTGATCATCTGCCGGTGCCTTTGCCCGCTTCCGTCCATAGAGCAGGAGCAACTGATTTCCGGTGTCGACGGTTGAATGGACACCCTCTGACAACATCGCGGAACTGCCGCTGAAGGCCGCGGCAACGAATTTGGTCGCCGCGATTGCGCAGTTACCCGCAAGCGCGGCATAGATGACGATCTTGGAGCCCTGCTCATGTGAACCTTTAGCTGTGCTGCGGCCTTCAGTCACGACGCCTGCCTTCGTCCATCATGCCGTGCCTGGATATGTTCGCGCAAACGCAAGCGGCACCAGTTTAGGCGTCCGAGCGCAAGCGTCGCAACAATTCATCCAAGGCACCGCTGGCTGCGTGTAACAAGTTCGAATTATCTATGGCGGCGGTTAAAACACCCTTAAGTGAATGATCTCAATGCTGTGTGGCCGGGGAATTGCTGGTGGCCGGTAAGACGCAAACCTGCACGCCTGCCTCTGTAATCTCGGTAGAGCATGCACGGCCGAAATGCGGGTGACGGTTAATTCTGTTTGCTCGACAGCCATTTGCCGAACCAGTACGTGGTCGCGACGAAGAACACGACGACGCCGCCCAGGATCCAATAGTTGATGCGAGAGAAATCCTCCAGCGCCCGGCTGATTTGGTGGCCGAAAACAGTCGTTGCCAGGACACCTGGAACGATGCCGAGAAACGTGCCAGCTAAATAGTCGAATAAACGAATGCGCGCCGCCCCACATACCAGGCCATCGACGGGGAAGGGGGTGATCGGTGTCATCCGCAATGCAAAAACGGCCAAAAGTCCGTGCTTGCGCGTGCGCGCGGTCAATTGATCGAACCCATCTCCTGCAATGCGCTTCACGCGCTCCTGCGGCAATGAGCGTCCCCCCAGATAAAGGGTGAGCGCAGACAGCATGATGCCGCTCATGCTGTAAGCAAACCCCAGCCATGGTCCAAACGCGACGACCGCGAAAAGAGTGAGCAGCGGCCGCGGGAACATGACGATGGATGCAGGCGTGTATACCAGCACGATGGCGACGGGCATCCATGCTGTACCGCGAGCGGCGCGTGCCCAGCCGGCGATGTGTTGGGGCGTCAGAAACTCGGAAAGCGGCGTATAACGCCATGCCGCCGCGAGTGCCGCAGTGGCGAGCAGGCCCGCGACGATCTTCCCCCACGCCGGCCGCGAGCGCGTCGTTTTTTTGTGCCTCATCGCCATAACTTGCTCGTTCATGTTCCGGAAGCATGTCGGGACTACGTCAGTCCGGAAAATCTATAAATTGAACGATAGGGAACAATTACAAACTCTCCCCAGGATCCCGCAAGTCTGCCTTCGCTGAAAATGCTGTAGTCGACAGCAGGACGCTGTGGAGCCCATCGCCCATTCAAAAGCAAACACGCTTCGTGCTGCGGGTCAAACAATGGCGCGCTGTGGCTATCGCTTGAATGATATGGGTATTCGCGTTACGTCTTCCGGCGGCGGTTTCGTTTTGGGCCGTTAACGCTAATTTAAGTCGCCGCTGGTTAATGTTGCGATCGTAGGTATTGACGATGGAGATAACCATGAAGTCCTTTTTTATCCAAACTCTGGCTGGCGTGGCCGTTGCGCTTGGCGTCGGCCTCATGCCGGCGGGCGCAGCCCAGCAAGCACCGATGAAATCCCTAGCTCAGCACGACAGCAGCTTCGTCGAGGAAGCGGCGCAGGCGGGCATGGCCGAGGTGATGGCAGCCAAGCTGGCATTGGATAAGTCGCACGACGACGCAGTGCGAAATTTTGCGCAGCGCATGATCGACGACCATACCAAGGCGAACGACAAACTGAAATCGATCGTGAAAGCGAAGAATATTTCTGTTCCCGGTCAGCCGTCGAAAGAACAACTGAAAAAGATCGACAGCCTGCACAAGGTTTCGGGCGACAAGTTTAACCAGCGCTACACGGAGTTCTTCGGCGTGCCGGCACACGAGAAGGCAGTAAACCTTTTTGAGCGCGAGGCGAACAGCGGATCCGACGCGGATTTGCGCGACTTTGCTCAGAACACGCTGCCGACACTGCGCGAGCACCTACAGATGGCACGCGACCTGCAAGGGCAGATGAGCGCCATGCAGACGAGACCGCCGCGGGCGGACCGGCAATGAAGAACGATTCCAATTCGCTGACACCCGCTCGGGTGCAAGGGCAGTTGTCGCAGCCGCAAATGATGCGGCGGCGGCTGCTTACCGCCGGCCTGGTTCTTCCCGTCGCTACAGCCGGTGCGGCAGTCATCACGCGTGAGATGCCGTGGCACGAAGGCGAGGCTGCGCGGCCGGAAGCTGCGGCGACGCCTCAGTCCAATGCCTACAGCTTCTTCAACGGCGCCGAGTCGGCTTTTGTCGAGGCGGCCGTTGCGCGCCTAATTCCAAACGACGAGCTGGGGCCCGGCGCGCTGGAGGCCGGCGCCGCCGTGTTCATCGACCGCCAGCTTGCTGGTTCTTATGGCAAAGCCGAGCGCTGGTACATGCAAGGCCCGTGGGCGGAAGGACTGCCGACGCAAGGCTGGCAGACGCGGCTCTCGCCTGCACAGCTTTATCGTGCGGCGATCCGCGAGATCGACGAGGCAGTAGGTAAAGAGGGCAAGGCAACTGCTTTCGCAAAGCTGCAGGGTGATGACCAAGACTTCTGGCTGCACCGTATCGAGGACGGCAAAGTAAGTCTTCCAACCGTGCACGGGAAGACGTTCTTCGAGCTCCTGCGTCAGAACACGCTGGAGGGATTTTTCTGCGATCCCATCTACGGCGGCAACCGGGACATGGCGGGCTGGAAGCTCATCGGATTTCCGGGTGCGCGCTACGACTACTCGGCCTACGTGAAGAAACATGGCGAGCGCTATCCGCTGCCACCGGTCGGAATCGCCGGCCGTCCCGAGTGGAATCAGATGAAAAGCTGAGACGCGCAAGCGAGCTCAAGAAAGGATGACGCATGGCCGAAAAACTTCCCTCTGTTGACGTCGTGCTGGTGGGATTCGGCTGGACCGGGGCGATCATGGGGCTCGAGCTCACGAACGCCGGGCTCAACGTGGTGGCGTTCGAGCGCGGGGTATGGCGCAACACACAGGCCGATTTCGCACCAACCTTCGCCCAGGACGAGATTCGATACCGCTGGCGCCATGAGCTGTTTCAGCCGCCGGCGCACGAAACGCTGACCATACGCAACAACCCGGGGCAGACTGCGCTGCCGATGCGCCGTCTCGGCTCGTTTCTTCCCGGCATCGATGTGGGAGGCTCCGGTGTGCACTGGAACGGCCAGACGTGGCGTTTTCTGCCGTCGGATTTCATCGCACGCACCCACAACCTGGGGCGCTACGGCAAAAAGATGATTCCATCCGACATGACGATCCAGGACTTCGGCGTCACCTACGACGATCTGGAGCCGCATTACGATACATTCGAATACGTGTGCGGCATCAGCGGTAAGGCGGGCAACCTGCGCGGGCAGATCCAGGAAGGCGGCAATCCATTCGAGGGGCCGCGCCAGCGCGAGTATCCGAATCCGCCGCTGGACATGACCTATCCCCCGACATTGTTCGCAGAAGCTGCACGCTCGCTCGGTCACCATCCGTTCCCGCAGCCCGCGGCAAACATGTCGCGCGCGTACACAAACCCGCTCGGCGTGCAGCTCGCCCCGTGCACCTACTGCGGCTTCTGCGAAAAGTTCGGTTGTGGAAACTACTCGAAGTCAAGTGCTGAGACGACCATTCTTCCCGTTCTGATGCGCAAGCCGAACCTCACACTGCGCACGCAATCCGAGGTGACGAAGATCAACCTCGATTCCACCGGCAAGCGTGCGGTGAGCGTCACTTACGTCGACGCCGCGGGCAAGGAATTCGAGCAACCCGCCGAGCTCATCATCCTCACGGCCTATGCCCTGCACAACGTGCGCCTGCTGCTCGTCTCCGGGGTTGGCAAGCCTTACGATCCGGCGACGGGGCAGGGGGTAACGGGCAAGAACTACACCTACCAGATCACCTCGTCAGTGAATGTCTTCTACGACGACAAGATTCTGAATCCCTTCATCGGCGCCGGCGCCCACGGCATGCTGATCGACGAGTATAACGGCGACAACTTCGATCACTCGGGGCTGGGATTTATCGGCGGCGGTTTCATCGGCACCGTGCAAACCGGTGGGCGCCCGATCGAGCAGCACAAGGTCCCCGAAGGCATTCCATCCTGGGGCAAGACGTTCAAGAAAGCGCTGCACGATAACTATCTGACATCGACCTCCGTTTCGACGCATGGCGCGGTTATGGCGCACCGCGAGAATTACCTCGATCTCGATCCGACTTATCGCGACGTGTATGGGCGTCCACTGATGCGCATGACATTCGACTTCAAAGACAACGAGCACAAGATGTCCGATTACCTCACGGATCGTGCCGCGGAGCTTGCACGGGCGATGAAGCCACGCGAGATCAAGGTGAACCGCCGCAAGGGCAGCTGGGATGTGGTGCCGTATCAGACTACGCACAATACCGGTGGGGCGATCATGGGCACCGATCCGGCCACGAGCGTGGTCAACCGTTATCTTCAGGTATGGGATGTACCGAATCTGTTCGTAACGGGCGCCTGCCTGTTCCCGCAGAATCCCGGCTACAACCCTACCGGCACCGTCGCCGCGCTTGCTTACTGGTCGGCAGCCGCGATCAAGTCGCGTTACCTGAAGTCTCCGGGACCGCTCGTATGAGGAGAGCGTGATGCGCAGAGCCCCCTTTTTGAGCAGCATATTCCTGGGCGCTGCCATCGGCGCGACCGCGTTGGTGTTCGGGCAACCGAAGATAGTGCCGCAGTTGCCGCCGGCGGCATCATCCACGGCGCAAGCGAGTCCCGAAGTCGTCGAACGAGGGCGCTACCTGGCGGTGGTCGGCGATTGCATGGCCTGCCATACGGAGGAGGGTGGCGAGCGCTTTGCCGGCGGACGGCCCCTAAAAACACCGTTCGGCACCGTGCTGTCGGCCAACCTGACGCCCGACCCGGAAACCGGCATCGGGCGCTACAGCGCGGACCAGTTCTACCGCGCGCTGCATGATGGCGTTGACAACAAGGGGCGGCAGCTCTATCCGGCGTTTCCCTACGAGTACTTCACCAACGTCACACGCGACGATAGCGATGCGCTGTTTGCCTATCTGATGAGCTTGCGGCCGGTCCACAAAGAACTCGATCGCAATCAACTGCCTTTTCCTTTCAATATCCGTCCAGGGGTCGTCGCATGGAACTGGCTGTATCTCGATAAAGGTCCCCTGCAACCGGTGCCGTCGAAATCGGCGCAGTGGAACCGCGGCCGGTATCTCGTGGAGGGCCTGGGGCATTGCCAGGCCTGCCACACGCCGCGGACTTTCATCGGGGGGCCGAAGCACGATCAGGCCTTCCACGGCGGCACCTTTGCTGACCTTTTCGCGCCGGATATTACGCAGAACAAGCGCAAGGGCATCGGCGGCTGGGAGCGCGAAGACCTCGAACAGTTTCTGCGCCAGGCACACAACGAATACAGCGGTGCCTCGGTTGAAATGGGAGAAGTGGTGACATTCTCGACTTCCCAGCTCAACGACGCAGACTTTGAGGCGCTCCTCGACTACCTGGTGGATGTGCCGGCGTCGCCGGCGACAACGGTCAAAGCGCCGGAGGCAGCGGTAATGCAGGCAGGTCGCGCCATCTGGGAAGATGATTGTTCGGCCTGTCATCGCATGGATGGCGAAGGCGTCGCAGGTATGTTCCCGCGACTCAAGGGCAATCCGAACCTGCAGCAGGACGACCCGACGACGGTTCTGCACTTCATCCTCGCCGGTGTCCGACGCTCCGCGACTGACAAAGCGCCGACGCGGTTCGGTATGCCCGCGTTTGCATGGAAGCTTGATGACGCCCAAGTGGCGGCGGTTGCGACATATGCGCGCAATAGTTGGGGCAACTCTGCGCCTGCGGTGGGTGCGGACCAGGTCGCCGAGCTGCGCAAAAAGGTCGACCTTAAGGCAGGGCGCCATGAAGTCGTGCACAAGAGCGATATGAAGAATCCCGGTTCCGGCACTTGGGCGCCGGCGGGTACCGACAGCCGCGAAAACGGCACGCCACACGCCGGCCAGTTGGTGCCGCCCGATGAGTCAGTTGCCGGCAAGCCGTCAGACGAGAGCAACGGAAAAAATCGCTCTGGCGGCCAGAAAGGTCATCCTGCGAGCGTCCCGACCAGTTGAGTGTGAGGGCATGCGGCAAAACCAGCGCCGTTTCGACGCCCATCGCCACTCGGCTCGCTTGCGCGCGGCACGCCCGGGGTTAACGGCGACTTAAGCCTGGGCTGGCTAGTATCGAAGTGTCCCTTCGATTGATTCGCTAAAGGAGGTCCTTATGAAAACACGTTGGCAAGACTGGATGATCCTGATCCTCGGCGTATGGCTGGTTTTGTCTCCTTTCTGGATGGCCGGTTATGCTTCGGCGGTCAGTACGGCGGCATGGAACTCTTACGTGCTGGGCGTTGCGGTCGCGATATTCGCCGCAGCCGCGCTGGCGAATCCGCGGCGGTGGGAAGAATGGTTTCAGCTCGCGCTCGCCATCTGGCTGATCATTTCACCGTTCGTCCTGTTGTTTTTCGACAACGAGAACGGCGCGGCATGGAACACGATGTTCGTCGGCGCGCTGATAGGCGTGGATGCCGTCTCCATCCTGGTGCAGCGGCCGGCAGTCCCCGCGTAACCGCAGTCGCCCAGTCAACGAATAGTGGTGAATATGAAGAGCGCCAGGATGACCACAGCGAGCGCTGCACACGCTAAGGTCCATGCGTCCAGTCGTTTGAAAGGCAACCTTCGTCGAGTATTCTCGACTGCGTCGCCTGACAGCGGTTCACGCAGCATTTAACCTGCGCTACGACCGCTCGCTTGGCAGTCTTTGTGCCCGCAGCGGCAGTCTCCATCGTGGGCTGAATTTTTGCAGTAATCGCTGCAATATTCCTCGCCTGGGCGGGTATTGCAGGAGCACGACGGATGCGCGCACTTATTGCCGGAAACACCGTGTGGTTGCTCGGACATGGTGACCTCCCGATCGCACAAGCCTACGTCACCCGCAAGTGCATTACTATAGGGTCTGTCTTACGTAAGCTCAGGTGATTTGCGCAATTCATACGGGGGTTTTGCGGTGAGCCCCGATATCCTTGGGGCGAGCCGCCCATAAGTACAGCACGAGACCAATGACCGAGAAGAAAAGCACGATGATGGGAAATGCCCATTTGATCGCTGGGGGCAGCATGGTATTGACGCGGTATTCATCGTGGAGCGCCCACATGGCCGCCGCGGCCCCGAATGCATACCATGGGACGACGAAAGCAGGGTGCGCAAGAAAAGCGATTGCCTCCATGCTGATCGCTCGTCCGCTTTGAGCTTACTTTCGCCGCCCGCGCCGCTACGAGCCCTTCTCGGCTTTCTCGCCGCGCGGCGTCACGAGATACCATTCACCACCGAATGCTTTAATGTCCTGGCCTTTGGTATCGCCGCTGCGCTTATCGTTGACGTAGTAATAGAGGGGCCAGCCGTTATACGTAACCTGTTTCTTGCCGTCCTTGCGCTCTGTTGTCCCGAGCTTGGACTGGTCCGCCTGTGCTTGAGCTCCAGCGCTTTCCGCGAGCAGCGGCGGCCATGCCCTGGCACAGGCGTCATAACAGTTGCTGTTAGCCCGCGCCCGGTCATTACCCTGTTTGTCTGCTTCGAACATATATAGAGCGCGTCCCGTCGAATCGGCAATGTACGTGCCGTATTGGGGGCTTTTCTGCGTCTCAAGATTCGCCGAATCCGGGAATGCGGGGGCAGCAACACAAAGGGTCGAAGCGATACCGATGAGTGCGAGCGTAGTCTTACGCGTCATGGCTGGTCTCCGGCTAAAGAATTGCGTGATGGGCAGAATCTCTGCAGGCGGGTGCCCCCACCCCGGGCGACCATGGGCAGAGGAGTACCCATGGCGCCCGCAACATCAGAAACTGCGGATGAGCGACGGCACAAAAGGCCGCCTCATAACGGCAATGCGTCTTTAAGTTGAGCAGCTGCCTTGGGTTCCGCATTCACCCGGCCGTCGAACAGCCGGTCCGCCGTGATTGTGGAATCGTTGTAGTAAGCCTCGTTTTCGTCATCGTCCCAGGCCACATCCATCACGTTCAACGCTGCACCGCCGAAAAGCCCCTCGGTATCGGTCCATGCGACGACGTCGCCGTTGGTGTTTGCCTGTCCATGTGCGGAGTAGTTGATGATGCTGAGGTCCGCATCCGCTCCCAGCGAAAAGTTGTTTTCCTGCTTGAACCGGTTCACCGCTCTGTCTGTCATCAGCAGGAACGCAACCGATCCCATTTCGCCTCCGGCCTGAAATCCCACGCTTGCTCCACCGACGTTGTAGAACGCAGGGTTGCTCCATTGCCCATCAGGTTGCTTCACCATCATCACTCCTTCACCACCCCGTCCGCCGATGCCGAGCGCTATGCGCAAGTAGTCGGGGATAATCAGGATGCCCCGTGCGCGCGCCATCAGGCCGCGCAGCTCGGGATCGCCCTGCATCTGCCGTACAACGCTGAGCGCGTCGGTTACCTGCTCTCTCGCATCGCGGAAAGTATCATTTTCCCGCCCCATCGCATGTGCGCTGCGCATGCTATTCGAAGCTGAGTGCCAGTCGGCGTAGGACGCGACAGGCGTGGCCATTGCTGCGCATAAGCCGGCAACGAATACCGCGCGAACGACCGGTCGTAAATGATTTTGACTAAACATAAGAGATCTCCTTCAGTACACACATCACGATTGTTATGCTAGACCTCTACGCTTAACTGCCAATTAACGTGCAAAGTGCAGACCGGCGCCTGGAGATGATCAGCGGCGGCTGTAGAGACGCTCCGCAAAGTGCATGGTCATGGGCTCGCCATGCGAAGGTCGGACGGTCACCGAGAAGTGGGCGGTCATGCGATTGCCGCGGATAGGCACGTTTCCAAGATAGGAGACGCGGTCGTTCGCCACGGCGGCATGCATTTCGATGTCGTGGCTGGAGCCGGCTAGCCTGCGCATCTGCACCTTCAGTCTGACGGGCACGGTTGCACCTGGTACATCTGCCGTGTCGTCGAGTACAACGACACTCAATACTGCCTGGTCGTCGGCACGCAACAAACCGTAGTCGTTCAGTTCGCCGGCCGGCAGTGACATGCTGGATGCAAGATTTGCGCGCACGGTATAGCGGCCGAAGTCGACCTCGTGCACCTGCGCGTGCGCAGCGCGCGCGCAGAGCGTAAGAACCGCGACTGCAGTGAGCAACACGAGCACGGCGCGGCTACATGAGCGGATGCACATATGTACAGGTGCGCATGGTCGGCACATTGCAGGATCGAGCGTCGCGCGCTTCAAAAGACGATCATGCCAAGCATGAGCCCGAACACTACGACGATCAGGAATATTGCGACAGCGATGACGAAAAGCCACTTGGCGATCGTGCGGGACGTGCCCGCCACGCCGGTGAAACCAAACGCGCCGGCAACTACAGAGATGACGAAAAAGATGATTGCGAGTTTAACCATATAATTCTCCGTTTACACAGCGCACACCGTCGGCCCGGTGCGACGGCCACGGGCGATCAGTGACGCAGATAGCGCCTGATATCTCCCACCACCGGACCGACCTTGGCGACCGCCTCCTTCAATTGATCTTCGTCGATACCAAGCTTCGAGCTCCAATATCGCAATTCCCACGGTTCGCTCACGTCAATACGCGAACGGTCGCGCGGGCCGTGATCTTCCAGATTGTCTGACATAAAAAATCTCCCCGTGATGGCTAGTTTTGTCGCTCCTCACGGTAAACAGCCGCGAATGGCTCCGATCCTTCGCCGGCCGGCTCTATGGTAAGAAGCCGCTGACTCCATAGGGCTGATATTGCAAGCATCACCCTGAGTGCCGTAGCGAGTCGCGAAACATGATGGTCAGGGGCACCCAATTCGGGGGACGTGCGCTGATGATAAAACGCGTGGTGGAGCGCTCGTGGGGGACGGGGATTGCTCCCACATAGGCGATGCCGCCATTTTGCACGGTCGCTCGCATGTCGATGCTATGGAAGGATTTGCCGGCGTTTCGTATCCGCACGTTGACCGTTGCGGGGACTGACTTGGGCGCGACGTTTGCCAACTCGTCCAGTACGAGCACGGTCAGAACAACGCGGTCCGCGCTCGGCGCGATCGCATAGCGATCGATGTCCTTCACCGGGATGGCGGTGCTTGGCGCAAGGGTTGCACGTATTGTGTAGCGGCCGAACTTTGCTTCGTGAAGTTGCGCTCCTGCAAATGCAGGCAACAAAAGCGCCATAAAAAAGACGAACCTCACTCGATGTGCAAGCATGTCTAGGCGGCGAAGGCAATGTGCGACGTCAGGCTGGCGATGCTGCCTACGCTACCTCGTGCACGATTAAGACCTGATTAACGTGCTGCCCGGGCGGTTTGGCGGTAACGGATCACCAGCAATGTGACTGCCACCCATAGTGAGTCTGCTGAATCTTATTTGCCAGGAGCTTAAGGCGGACTTAACTTTCCAGCACAGTGGGATCCGAAGCTTGGAATTCACGTGACTTGAAGTCGCGGC
>JADMIO011216411.1_pt1 | contig 15527 bp, 14 predicted proteins | sample 8958161 | NCBI WGS metagenome assembly JADMIO01 (sample SAMN16585339, study PRJNA669376) | soil metagenome | isolation source: Crop rotation soil | place: USA: Cullars Rotation, Alabama | collected 2011
ACGCCGGTGAAGTCGCGCACCTCGCCCCGTCGAGCCCGTCGGTACAGCCCCTTGGGGTCGCGGCGCTCGCACACCTCGATCGAGACGTCGAGGTAGATCTCGACGAAGCGCTCCGGCGCGACCAGCTGGCGCGCCCGATCGCGGTCGGCGCGGTACGGCGAGATGAACGAGGTCACGCACAGCACGCCGGCGTCGGCGAAGAGCGCGGCGACCTCGCTGACCCGCCGGATGTTCTCGGTGCGATCGGCCGGCGCGAAGCCGAGGTCGCTGGACAGGCCGTGGCGCAGGTTGTCGCCGTCGAGCACGTAGGCGATCCTCCGCTCCCCGGTCAACCGGCGCTCGAGCGCGTAGGCGATCGTCGACTTCCCGGAGCCCGAGAGCCCGGTGAGCCAGAGGATCCCGCCGTGCTGACCCAGCAGCCTGGCGCGCTCGGCGCCCGCGACCTGGCTCGGATGCCGCACGATGTCGCGCGAGGCGGGCATGGGCTCAGCGCCGAGCCTCGGCCTGCCGTCGCCGTCGTCGCGCCGCGATCAGCGCGAGGGCGAGGGCCGCGGCGCCGGCGCCGGCGCCGCCCGACCCACCGCCGCGGCATCCGCAGCCGCCGCCGCCCTCCGGGAGCCGACACGCCTGAGCGTCGCCCAGCGCCCGGCACTCGAAGTCGGCGGGGCACTCGGGGTGGCCGTCGCCGCACTGGACGACGCAGATGTCGTCGTCGGGATCGCAGGTGCCCTCGCGACAGTCGTCGGGATCGTTGCAGGCGCCGCCCTGGATGCCCGGCGTCGGGCCGTCGTACTGGCACACGTGGCGCCCGTCGAGCTCGACGCAGAGCCCCAGCGGCGCGCCGCAGGCGAGCTCCCCGTCGGCCGGGTCACACTCCTGCGAGCAATACTTGACGGTCGACGCGTCCGGCGCCGTCAGGCAGACCCGGCTCTCGCAGTCGAACTCGTCGTCGCACTCCTCGCCGACGCGCGTGCCCAGCGGGCAGTCGAGATCCGGCGCCGCGCAGTCGGTGCCGCACACCCCGTCGAAGCCGCAGATGTCGCAGTCGGGATCCGGCGTGCGACACCCGTCGGTGACGCAGGTGCCGTCGGCCTGGCAGGGCCCGTCCCACGCGTCGGTGACCAGCTCGATCCAGTCCTGGTAGAGATCGGTGCGGGTCACGAAGGAACGCGCCTGGCAGTTGTCGCTGCCGAACGAGCTCACGCCGACCACGCGCTGCTCGCCGTCGAACGTGGCGAACGTCGGTCCGCCCGAGTCGCCCTGACAGATGTTGGAGCCGGCGGTCCCCAGGCCGAGGTGGAAGTAGGTGAGCTCGTCGAGCGTGAGCGCGACCTGCCGCTTGGTCCCGCCCCCGGTCTGGTTGGCCCCGTCGGTCACGCCGAAGCCGACGGTGCGCAGCTCGAGCCCGAGGTAGTCCTCGGTCAGGTGCTCGTAGTTGATCGCGATCGGATCGATGTCGGCCGGCGCCTCCTCGTCGAGGCGCACCATCGCGAGGTCGTACTGGAGGAAGGCGGGCGGCTCGTAGAGGCGGTACATCACCATGTCGCGGACGCCGATCGTCGCGACCCACGGACCTCCGCCACCCGGGCCGAAGTGGACGATGCCGTCGCCGCTCTGACCGTTCTCGATCGCGTCCGAGACGCAGTGTCCGGCGGTCAGGATGACGAGGGGCGACACCAGCGTGCCGGTGCACAGACCTCCCGCGGTCTGCAGCTCGATCACGGCGGGATCTCCGCTGTCGACCGTGCCGCCGACGATCGCCTCCCGCGTCCGGTCGGTCTGGTCGACGGCCTCGCACCCGATGGCGAGCGGCAAGACAAGGAGCAGGGGCGAGGCGCGCATCCGCGCGAACTTGCCATCCGGGACGCGGCCCGCCAAGTGGGGGCGAGGGGGGCGTCTGTCCGAGCTGGGCCCACCCCGCCAGGTGCCTGCAACCCTGCGAAACGAGACACCCACGTCGATCGACCAGCGGCTTGTCGGCACCGAGTCTTGCGAGATCACGCTGGCCGTACGACTGTTGATCCACACGATGACGGTCGGCGCGATCCAGGTCGAGCGGGCGGTGGTGCTCTACACCGCGGATCCCGAGCGTCTGGCCAGCTTCTATCGCGACACCCTGGGCTTCCCGCTCGAGCCCGAGACCGATGCGCCGCCGGCCGAGTTCTCGTGCGAGCTGGGCAGCGTCTGCGTCTCGGTTCGCGGCGTCGACGACGAGGCCGACGCCCGCTCCCGCATCGGGGCGATGGTGCTCTCGCTGGCGGTGGCAGATCTCGACGCCTACCTGAGCGCCCTGCGCCAGGAGGGAGTCGAGGCGGGACCAGTCCTCCTGCCCGATGGCGCGCGCGGCGCGCGGTTGCGCGATCCCGACGGCAACGAGCTCGAGCTGGTCGAGGCCGACTCCGGCATCGAGGCGCGCACCGCCGGGTGGTTCGAGGTCGTCAGCGCCCCGCCCCCGCGCGGCGGGAACTAGATCTCGCTGGCGGCGTCGCCGCCGTCGCCGTCGTCGTCGTCGTCGGAATCCGGATCGGATTCGTCGTCGTCGTCGTCGTCGGCCTTGTCGCTCGATCCGCTGGACGAGGCGCTCTCCTCGTCGTCGTCGTCGTCGAGCGGGCTGTCCTCGTCGTCGTCGTCGTCGTCGTCCGCCGAGGCGGAGCGGGAGCCGGCCGGCACCGCGCCCTCCCGGTAGTCGAAGGCCGCGCCCTCGTCGCTGCTGCGGACCGGGCCGGTGTCGGCAGCGCCGCCGCAGCCCGCGACGGCGAGCCCGAGGGCCACGAGAACCAGGACGACGGCGATGGTCGCGGCGCGCATCCCCCTTGGTGTACGACGAATGCGCCCGCCACGCGAGCACCGTCCGTCGGTGTATCGTCACCCTTGGGGGACAGGGATGCAGATCGCGTATACGTTCAACCGCCAGACCGCCAAGGACGAAGCACAGGCCGAGTTCGACACCCCCGAGACCATCGCGCTGCTCGAGGGGGCGCTCCGAAAGCTCGGCCATCAGGTCACCTCCATCGACGTCGGACGTGGGGTGCGCGAGCTGGTCTCGGCCCTGCATGAGGCCCGCCCCGACCTGGTGTTCAACACCGCCGAGGGCGGGTCGGGTCGCGCGCGCGAGGCGTTCTACCCGGCGCTGTTCGATGCGCTCGGGCTCGCCTACACCGGCTCCGACGCCTACGTCTGCACCGTCACGCTCGACAAACAGCTGACCAAGGACGTCCTCCGCCGCCACGGCGTGCCGATGGCCGCCTCTCGGCTGGTCGTCGCCGGCGATCCGCTGATCCGCCTCGACCTCCGCTTCCCGGTCATCGTCAAGCCGAACTTCGAGGGCAGCTCGATGGGGATCACCGAGCGGTCGGTGGTCGAGTCCGAGGCCGAGCTGCCCGAGGTGCTGGCCGACGCGCTCGCGCGCTTCCCGGCCGGCGTCGTGGTCGAGGAGTTCATCGTCGGGCGCGACGTCGTGGTCCCGTTCCTCGCCGCCGCCTCGCCCGCCACCGGCGGCGTGCTCGAGCCGGCGGAGTACGTCTACAAGCAGCCCGGGCGCTACGGCATCTTCGATCTGGCCCGGAAGATGCGCGGGTTCGACGACGTCGAGGTGCGGGCGCCGGCCCGACTCGACGAAGCCCAGCGCCGCCGCGCGATCGCCCTGTCGCAGACCGCGGTGCGCGCGCTCGGCGTGCGCGACCTCGGTCGCATCGACTACCGGCTGGCGGGCGACGGCGAGCTCTACTTCCTCGAGATGAACGCCATACCCAGCCTCGAGCCGGGCGCGTCGATCTACCTGTCGGGACGGCTGGCCGGTCTGTCCGACACCGCCGCCGTGCTGGGTGCGGTGATCGCCGGCGCCCGGGCGCGGTTCCCGTCCCTGGCGGGAGTGAGGTAGCCGACGCCCCTCGGTCGCCGCTCGCCCTGTGGCAAGATCGATGGATGCCCGACGTCGGAGCCGACATCGAATCGATCTGCGCCAAGTGCGGCGACGTCTGGCACGTCGTGGTCGCGGTCGTCGGCACCAAGGTCGCCAAGGTCCAGTGCAAGCAGTGCGGCGCGTACCACCGCCACAAGAGCGGTGCCGCGGCCAAGGCGTCGGCGGTCAAGCGTCCGCGCAAGTCGACGCTGCGCCCCGGCGAGACGTCGGCCCGCGCGCCGGCCAAGCCGGTGATCGATCCGGACAAGCCGATCAAGCCGTACAAGATGTCGGACGCCTTCCAGACCGGTGATCAGATCCAGCACCTGCGCTTCGGCGTCGGCGTGGTCGAGAGCGCGGCCGAGCCGGGCAAGATCGCCGTGCTGTTCGACGATGGCCGCAAGTTCCTCGCCGTGGCCAAGGCCGACACCGGGCTCGCCACCGCCAACGACATGGTGCGCGCCGCGCGTCGCGCCGCCGGCGACGCGGTCGAGTAGCGGCGCTAGCGACGGCAGCGCGCCGCGAGCTCGGCGGGCGATCCGGCGGGATCGGCCCCGACGCAGAGGTCGAAGCCGGCGCGCGCGATCGACCGACCCGATCGGCGCACGTCGACCTCGACGTGGAACGTGCCGGGCCGGGGCAGCGCCAGCTCGAGCGCGACCCGGCCGTCGGCGCCGAGCCGGGCGCGTCGCCGGACCTCGTTCGGGTCCTGCGCGTCGCCGAACCGGAGCGACAGCTCGAGTGGCGCGCGGAAGCTCCGGCGCAGCCGCGCGTTGGGCACCAGCTCGAGCTCGAGCGCGAACGTGGCGCCGGGCTCGATCACCCGCGGACGGATCCACGCCGTGACCTCGAGCCCGCCGCGGCGTGCGAGCAGCTTCCAGCCCGGATCGGGCGGCGGCGGCGCGGCGTCGCGCGCGGGTGCGGCGTCGGCCGCGAGGGTCAACGTCGCGCCGGCGTCGCGCGAGCCGTCCGCGCTGGTCGCCGCCACCGACGGTCGTCCGGCGCTCCAGATCGCGAGCCCACCAGCGGCGAGCGCCGCCGCGAGGATCAGCACGATCGCCGCCCATCGTCCGCGGTCGGCGCGCGGCGCGAGATCGAGCGGTTCGTCGAGCTCGTCGCCGAACGCGAGCCCAGCGCCCGCCACGCGTGGGCGGATCTCGCCGCTCACCGCCGGGCCTCGGCCGGCCACGCGCCCGCCGTCGGTCACCTTGGGGCCGCGCTGCGTGATCTCGCCCGTCTCGGCCGCCGGCGCGAGGCGCGCCGGGTCGGTGCCAGCGGCGCGCAGGCGATCGTAGAAGCTTTCGTCGCTGCCACCTCGGGCGCGGTGGATCGCGGCGCCGAGCGCGGCGATCGAGGCGAACCGCCGGTTGGGTTCCTTCTCGAGACAGCGCATGACGATCGCCTCGAGCTCGCGCCAGATGCCGCGCTCGGGTGCGCGCTGCGACGGTGGATCGGGGCGGCGGATCGTGTGGGCGTGGACCACCGCCATGAGGTTGTCGCCCGAGAACGGCACGGTGCCGGTCAGGAGCTCGTAGAGCATCACGCCGACCGCGTAGACGTCGGCCCGGCCGTCGACCTCCTCGCCGAGCGCCTGCTCGGGCGCGATGTAGTCGGGCGTGCCGACGAACGTGCCGGTGCGGGTCAGGCTGGAGTCGGTCAGCGCCAGCTTGGCGATCCCGAAGTCGAGGATCTTGGCGACCTCGTGCCCGCCGCGATCTCGCGCCAGGAAGACGTTGGCCGGCTTCATGTCGCGGTGCACGACGCCGGCGGCGTGCGCGGCGGCCAGCCCGTCGCACAGCTGCTCGACGATCTCGAGCGCGAGGTCCTGGGCGACCTCGCCGCGCGACAGCCGGGCGGCGAGCGTCTCCCCGTGCAGCCACTCCATCGCCAGGTACAGCCCGCCGTCGGCGGCCCGACCGAAGTCGACCACGTGCACCACGTTGGGGTGGCCGAGGGCGCTGGTCGTTCGCGCCTCCCGCCGGAAACGCTCGACCGCGCTCTCGTCGCGGGTCAGCTCGCGGCGCAGGAGCTTGAGCGCGACCTTGCGACCGAGGTGGATGTGCTCGGCCTCGAAGACCTCGCTCATGCCGCCTTCACCGATCTTGCGGACCACCTGGTACCGATCGATCGTGAGCGGCGTGCCGCCGTCGCTCCCCGTCGGGTCGGGCGGGTCGTCGGTCAGGCGGCTACCGTCCTCGGGACAGTAAGCGCCGCCCAGGAGGCGCCGGCCGCAGGTCGGGCAGGTAGCCACGCCCTACTCTAGCGGGCCATCCGGAAGGGAGAAGAAACGCGGCCGCTGCGGACTTTTCGCGCCCGCCACATCTCTGTGGCTGGGGGGGGGTTAGGCGCGAATTGGGGGGGCCATCCGCAGCGGCCGACGTTGCGGAGGAGGTTGGAGCAAGGTGCGTGCCCCCCGAGAAGCACCCCCGAGCTGTACGTCACCGCACAACCGACTCGATTTCGGCTGCTCGGGTAGCCACCGGTCGCGAACCCGGGGCATCAACGCGGCTAACGCGATGGCCGGGTGCCGGCGGACACCGAGGCGAATTCAGCGAAGCCGTGCGAGGCGTTCTTCGACCATCTTGTTCGCGATGATATGGGTCGGCGTCATCGCCCGCGCCGCGCGATCGGCGATCTCGAAGATCGTGTCGTAGATCTTGAGCGTGCGCGTGCGGGCCTTCTCGGCGTCGTAGCCCAGGACCTCCTGGGCCACGTTGACCAGACCGCCGGCGTTGATCGCGTAGTCGGGTGCGTAGAGGATGCCGCGCTGCATGAGCGCGTAGCCCATCGACCCGTCGGACAGCTGGTTGTTGGCTGCGCCGGCGACGATCCGGCAGCGCAGCCGCCCTACGGTCGCGTTGTTGATCGCCGAGCCGAGCGCGCAGGGCGCGAAGACGTCGCACTCGGCGTGGAAGATCTCCTCGAGCGTGGCGACCTCGGCCTTGAACTCGCGCTGGGCTCGCTCGGCCTTGAGCGTGTCCACGTCGGCGACGATCAGCTTGGCGCCGGCGCCGTGGAGCTCCTTGCACAGCTGGTAGCCGACGTGGCCGACGCCCTGAACCGCGACCCGGAGGCCCTCGAGCGAGCTCTTGCCGAGCGTGAACTGGACGCACGCCTCGATGCCGCGACGGACGCCGAGCGCGGTGAACGGGGAGGGGTCGCCCGAGCCGCCGGCCGACGCCGCGACGCCGGTGACGTGCTTGGTCTCGCTGCGGATGACCTCCATGTCCTCGATCGAGGTGCCGCTGTCCTCGGCCGTGATGTAGTGCCCGCGCAGCTCCTCGACGAAGCGTCCGAAGGCCTTGAACAGCGCCGTGCGATCGAACCGGTTCCTCGGCCGGAGGATCACCGACTTGCCGCCGCCGTGGTTGAGCCCGGCCAGCGCGGCCTTGTAGGTCATGCCGCGCGCCAGGCGGAGCGCGTCGATCAACGCCTCCTGCTCGGTGTCGTAGTGGATGAAGCGGCAGCCGCCCAGCGCCGGTCCCAGGCGGCTGTCGTGCACCGCGATGATCGCCTCGAGACCGCTGGCCTGGTCGCGACGGAGGTGGACACCGCCGTAGCCGTGCTGGCTCATCAACTCGAACACGCCCATGTCGTCATCAGACCCTGGACGGTGGCCGGCGCTCAATGGTCGCCCGCGGATTTCGGCGGCTAGAACCGGCTCTCGTACTCGAGCGACAGCCAGTGTTCCGGCTCGGGGATGCGGGTCAGCGTGCTGCTCCGCTCGTCGAGGTAGTTGTAGTGGTCGTAGCGCAGGCGGAGCCAGTCGCGCGCGCGCACCCGGTACGACACCTGCGCGTATCCCCACACCGAATCCTCGCGGTAGTCGTCGGCCGAGAGATCCTCGTTGAGGTACTTGATCCGGCCGCGCACCGACAGCTCCGGCATCGGCCGCCAGGTCCCGGCGAAGACGACGGCGCCCTCCTGGCGGAAGCGACCGCCGTCGTCCGGATCGGCCGGATCGGGCGCGTAGCGCGGGTCGTCGTTGAGCTCGTGCTGGTACTGCAGCGTGAAGCCGAGCTCGCGGGTCGGGTTCCACCGCACGCGGGCTGCCAGCGTGGTGCCCTGGCCGCTGCACGGGATCCGCTCGCCCTCGATCTCGGTCACGACGTCGAAGCACTCGCCGCGGCCGCCCGAGCCGAGGTCCTTGTCCTGGTGCTGCAGCCAGCCACCGACGCCGTACTGCCGGGTGAGCGAGTAATCGGCGCGGGCGTAGCCGAGCAGGTTCCAGCGCTCGGTCGTCTCGACCTGCCACAGGTCGAGCGTGCCGCGTACACTGAGGCGCCGGTCGAAGTTGCCGGCGTAGCGCAGGCGGACGCCGCGCTCGTCGCGGGTGCGCAGGCCGTCGAGCTCGTCGGGCGCGGCGATCGCGCGGGCGTAGGGGTTGGCGAACTTGTCGTCGTACCAGCGCAGCGATGCCTCGAGCTCGTCGCGCTTCGACAGGCTGGTCACGGCGCGCACGATGGCGCCGAGGCCACCGCCGTTGTCGGGGTTGCCGTCGAAGCTGCGCGTCACCTCGGCGAAGACGTCGACCTGGCCGATCCCGACCGCGCCGTCGACGCCGATCGCGCCGAACCGACCACCGCGCGGGTAGCGCGAGAACTCCTGGAAGTCGAGGTCGGCGCCGTCGAACAGGATGTCGGTCGAGCTGGTGTAGCCGGTGACGCCGACGTGGGCCCGTCGGCCGTAGGTGAACGCCGCGTTGCCGCCGACCGTGGTCTCGGCGAAGACGTCGGGCAGCGTGACGAACGAGTAGCGGCTGGTCTGCTCGAGTGGATCGTCCTGGCGGCGGAAGACCTGCGGCGCGCGGCAGCCGAGCTCGTCGTCGTTGGTCGGGTCGTCGCAGGTCTCGCGGTCGTAGAGCTCGTACTGGTAGAGGTCGCGCTTGTTGTACGAGGCGAAGCCGAAGGCCTGGACGTGGCCGGGCCCGACCGGCAGCTTGCGCGCACCGACCGCGACCCCGAGCAGGGCGTCCTGCCAGCGGAAGTCCGGGGTGACGTAGACGTCGCCGGCGACGCCGTCGCACGGCGACACGTCCAGCTCGCCGGCCGACTCCTTGCATCCGCGGGTCGGGTCGATCTGGCGGAAGATCTGATCGTCGGCCTGGATCCCGTTGGGCGTGTAGAGGCGGGTGTTGTCGAACGTGAGGCGCTGGCCGAAGCCGATCCGGTAGCTGCCGGCGATCGCCGAGAGCGCCGGGGTCTCCCAGCGGGCGTAGAACTTGGGTACCGAGACCCGGGTCCCCTCGCCCTCGGCGGACAGCCCACCGCGGACCTCGTCCCAGCGGACCTCGCCGAGGCGCTCGTGGGTGATGACGCCGGCCGCGCCGATCGTCAGGTGCTGCAGCGTCGTGATCCGGGCCTGCAGCGCGGTCGCCGGAGCGTTGCCCAGGCCGAAGTACTTGCGGTCGCGCGCGATCTTCGGGTTGTCCTTGTCGACCGTGAGCGCCCCCATCGAGCGCAGCTGGGCCCGGGCCCAGCCGTCCGTCGCCAGCAGCGGCGTGCCGCGCCGCGCGATGACCAGGAAGGCCGCGATCGACTCGAGCTTGGCCTCGGTGATCACGCCGGCCTCGACCAGCGCGGCGGGGTCGTCGATCCAGCCGGTCTGCTCGCGATAGGCGAGGATCGCGTCGACGTCCTCGTAGGTCAGTTCGGGCAAGGTGTAGAGCTCGTCGCGGTTGGCCCCGTTGAGGTCGATCCCGCGCTGGTACAGCTCGACCAGCGTCTCGAGCGTCTCGTCCGAGATCTGCCCGCTGGCGGACAGGTCGTAGAGGTCCTGCTCGTCGTCGATCGCGATCGCGACCTCGTACTTGGCCGCCCGCGCGGGCGCGGCGATCGCGAGCGCGGCGAGCGCGGCGCCCAGCGCGCCGGCGATCCGGCTCAGTTGCACGGGATGTCCTCGCAGGCCGCCCACAGGCCGCGCTGCTCGGCCCGCGCCGTCGCCTGGAGATCGGCGAACTCCTGGGCCCGGTCGCGCCCGTTGGGCGGGATGTAGAGCTCGCAGGCGTAGCCGCGCTCGACCAGGAGCGCGTTGACCTCGCGATCGCCGACGCTGACGTAGGCCAGCAAGCGGTCGTAGCGATCCTCGCACTCCTCGTCGTAGACCAGCGCGACGTCGCGGTCCTCGACCAGCTCGGCGTTGTAGGCCTTGGCCTCCTCGCCGAAGCACTCGTGGGTCGTCGTGCTCTCGGGCGTGTCGACCATCAGGTAGCGCACCCGCTCGCCGCTCTCGAGCTCGATCGTGTCGCCGTCGATCACGCGCGCTACCCTACCGGTGGTCGGCCCGCAGCGCGACCCGGTTGCGCCGTCTTCGCAGCCGATCGCGATCGCGACCAGGGCGAGCGCGATCGACGGGACGACGCGGACCACGAGAGACACCGCCACCTGGTCAGGGAGGGCAGTCCGGGTTGGCGTCGCCGGGCGTGCCGAGGTTGTGCTCCATCGCGCCGCCGTACGGGATGTCGAAGGGCGTGACACAGGTCGTCGCGCCGTCGGGATCGAGCTGGAAGCTCGAGCCGTCGGTCGGGGTGGGGTAGGTGAGCGAGTCGATCTCCGTACCGGCGATCGAGAGCGACAGCGTCCCGGCGGAGTTGGTGAGCCCGAAGGTCTTGATGAAGTCGGGGGTGGGGAGACCGCCGTTGCCGGTGTTCCCGTGCGCGAGCAGCACGAAGTCGCCGTCGTTCACCTCGAGGCAGTCGACCGAGGTCAGCGTCTGCTTGATCGTGCCGTTGGCCACGAGCTCGAGCCCGTTGAGGTCGAACGATGCCTCCGCCGAGAGCTCGAGCCACTCGTGCTGGGGATCCACGGAGGTATCGGGTGAATCGTTCGACGGGTTGGCGAGCAGCTCCGACACCCGCAGCTGGCCGGCGGTGGGCGAGACGATCGGGCGGAACGTGCCGCCGTCGTTGCACTGATTGGCCGGGGTCGAGCAGGTGTCGTTGGCCGATCCCGGTGTGCCGAGGTTGCCGCTGTCGCCGTAGGGCGCCTCGCACGACACCCAGTTGCCCTCGTCGTCGTTGGCGGTGGGGTCGAGCTGGTCGGAGGCCAGCGCGGTCGAGGCGCCGTCCTCGCTGCTGCTCCAGGCGATCTCGTCGAGGACCTGGTCGCCGACACCGACGAAGAGGGTCCCCGAGCTGTTGCCCATGTTCAGGGTGAAGGTGGCGACCGGCTCGGGCAGGCCGCCGTTGACCGCGCCGTCGCCGTCCTTGGCGAAGATCACGTAGCTGCCCGCCGCCACCGTCACGCAGTCGTCCGACTCGACCACGGCCTTGGGCGTGCCGGCGACGGCGCCGGCGTTGACGCCGTTCAGATCGACCGTCGCGCCGACGTAGACCTCGAACCACTCGCCGTCGGCGTCGTCGATCGGCGTGGCCGGGTTCGGCATGATCTCGCTGATCACCAGGTCGCCCGGGCCGGGCGAGACCGGCTCGCGCGGGGTGCCGCCGTCGAGGCAGGTGCCGGGCACGACGACGTTGCACGCCTCGTTGGCCTCGCCGGGAGAGCCGATCACGCCGGGCGCGACGCTCGACTCGCCGGTCGAGGTGCAGAGGTTGTCCTCGTCGTCGTTGGCCATGTGATCGGGCGCGATCGCGCCGTCGAGCACGGTGCTGGCGCCGTCCTCGGCCTCGGGGTAGGCGAAGGCGTCGATCTCGACGGTGCCGCAGCGGACCACGATCTCGCCACCGCCGTTGACCAGGCTGCCGAGGTCGTTGCCGAAGCCGTAGTCGACCCAGCTCGGCTTGAGCTCGGGCAGGACGTCGCCGAGGACGACGTACTCGTCCGGCTGCACGACGAGGTCGGTGATCGCGTGGGTCTTCTCGGTGCTGGCGTCGCCGACCTTCCGCACGACCAGCTCGATCCCGGTGAGGTCGGCGGCGGTCGACGCGGCGTCGTAGAGCTCGAACCATTCGTTGCCCGAGTCCTCGCCCGACGGGTTGGCCTGGACCTCGGTTAGCACCAGGTCGCCGGGCACGAGGTCGGCACAGCCGCCGTCGTCGTCGTCGTCGCCGCCCGAGCTGCAGGCGGCGAGCAGGAGCGAGAGAAGCAGGGGCGCGAGGCGAGGCGAGAGGTCGAGGTTCATGGACCAGCCGTGTGCGGCGGGGGATCGAGGCCGGGGACCTTCGAGCCCACCACCTGAGAGGGGAGGGAGACGATGAGCTGCAGCTGCTTCCGGCCGGTGCGCCTGTTCTCGTATTCGCTCACCACGCCGGACACCTTGATGAACTCGCCGACGTACCGCGCCACCCCGGAGGCGGCGAAGACGTCCTTGTCGAAGAAGACCACCGCGATGTCGTCGAACAGCTTGCGGCTGAGCATGACGCGCGCCGGACCGCGGTCGCCCGGCGACGCCGAGCTGACCAGCCCGAGCACGGTGACCAGGCGACCCTGCTTGGCGCCGAGCCGCTCGCGCGCGTCCCAGTGGGTCAGCACGACGTGGTCGTCCTTCCCGGCCGCCTCCGCCTCGAACCGCTTGATGAACTCGGCGCGCGCATCCCACCACACCTTGCGCTCGGCGTAGTCGCGGTAGCCCTGGGCGTCGGGCGCCCAGATCCCGCGCTTGGCCGCGCGGGCCTCGGCCTCGGCGGCGACGAACTCCTCGTGGAACCGGCGCGAGTAGCTGTACTTGGTGAAGTACGGGCTCATGCCGGCGCGGACGCACTCGACGTTGTAGTTGACCCAGCGCCCGCCCTTGTCGACGAAGACGTAGGCCAGGTAGCGGTTGAAGCGATCGCGGATCTCCTTGGGGTGATCGCGTTCGAGGCGGACCGTGGACACGCCCTGGAAGAACTCGATCGCGAAGTGCTTGGCCGCCTCGCCCATCGGCGTGGCCGCCTTCACCGGATGACGCGAATCGCCGCGCTTCTCGCGGAGGTACCCCTCGAAGTCGCTCTCGATCTCGATCTCGGCCTTCCTCGACTTGACCGATTCCTCGGCGTCGAGCGCGAGCAGCCGCATCGTCGCGTCGAGGCCCTGCACGCGGATCGTGTCGCCGTCGAGCACCGGCTTGCCGGCCAGCGCGAACTCACCGATCACCAGCCCCGGAGTGTCGACGCTCTGGAGCCGCTCCTGCGCCGCCTTGCGCGAGTACCGTCGGCTCTGCGCGCTCGCGGTGCAGCTCGCCGTCACGGCCAGGGCGGCGAGCACCAAGGCGGCGATCGTCGACGGAGCGGAGCGTGGGTGGTGCGTCACGAACATGGCGGGTTGGGCGCGCCGGGGGTGCCGCCGGCGCCGGCCGAGGGATCCTGGTCGTCGATACGGTCGTCGACGCAGAACGCGGTCTCGTCGTCGTTGCCGCTGGCGCTGGGCGGATCGAGGTCGCCGTCGAGCGCGAGGGTGCCAAACTCGGTCAGCGAGCGGTAGATGAGGCGATCGACCCGGACGCCGCAGGAGATGAGATCGATCGCCGCGGTGGTGTAGAGGTCGTCGTCGAAGTCGCTCTGGTATCCGTAGGCGGCGAAGCCGGGCGTGGCGTCGGGCGGGAAGCGTCCGAGCGCGGCGTAGCCGTCGGTGTTGGTCCTGGCGTCCTGCCGGACGATGAGCTCACCGGCGTCGGCGCCGTTGGCCTGGGTGAGGACGACGCGCAGCCCGGCGAGATCGACGGCGCCACCCGGGGCGTACACCTCGATCCACTGACCCCAGGGCCCGTCGTCACCGACCTGCGGTCCGCGCAGCTCGGTCACGACGAGATCGCCGACGCCCAGCGAGGGGCAGGCGTCGTCGAGCGGCTCGTGTCCGCAGGCCGCGCAGACCGCGGCGATCGCCATTCCCGCGCGCGGGAGTCCTGCCGGCGTCGACACCGCGCGCACTGTATCCCACAGCACCCCTTGTCGAGCACACGGATCGAAGGCACCGCCGACGGGGATCCCCGCCCCAGGGACGCAGCGCGCGGCGACGAGGTCGACGCCAACCCGTTGAAACCGCGGTCCGCGGTCCCGCGAGCGCCCGGAACACGGCTTGCTTCGTCTCCAGACGCTAGGATCATCGACATGCCATCGAGCCCAAGGACGTGGTCGTCACTCGCGCTGGTCGTCCTCACGGCGTGCGGCGTCGGCGGCGTCAAGGGTGGCGACGACGACGACGACGACGGGCAGATCGACCCCGCCGACGCGGCGCCGGATCCGATCCAGTGCGCGACCAAGTTCGCCGCGACGGGCGAGCTGGATCACGAGATCGCGCCGGTCGAGGGCGGCTCCTGCGACGGCGCGGGCAGCTGGACCGTCACGCTGGCGACGCCCACCGCCGACGAGGACGGTCATGACCAGTGCACCGCCGCGCCGGCCGAGCAGACCTTCAACGTGACCGTGGTCGCGACCGACCGCGACGAGAACAACCTGCCGATCGGGTACAGCGTGACCGACGACGACGACGGCGCGCGGACCTGGGAGATCAACGTCGACGACAAGAGCGGGTCGTGCTCCGGATCGTTCCAGACCCAGGCGCCCGACGGAACCACCTGGTCGTGGCACGCCACCGAGGACGGCGCCGACGGGCCGCTCGCCGGGCAGGGGTTCTACGAGGAGCGCGACGACGTCTGAGCGCGGGCCGGTCCGCCGCCAGGTACGGAAGATCGTTGGGTCGGCGCCGGGGTTGCGCCGAGCCCGTTCGTGCCCATGGTGTGCTTCATGGGTACCGCGCTGCCAACGCCGAAGTTCGAGTCGGGGCAGATCGTGAGCCACAAGCGGTTCGGCTACCGCGGGGTCGTGCTCTCGGTCGACGACCACTTCGAGGGCACCGACGAGTGGTACGAGAAGTCGGCGCGCTCGCGGCCGCCGCGCGATCAGCCCTGGTACCACGTGCTGGTCCACGACACGTTCCAGGAGGCCTACGTCGCCGAGCGGAGCCTGACGCTCTCGGCCGAACCGGGGCCGATCGAACACCCGCTGGTCGGCGTCTTCTTCGACGACGTCGTCGACGGGCGGTACGTCCGCAATCGCCCGATGAACTAGGTCCTGGTACCTGGTACATCCTGCAGGCGTGAAGGCGCCCGGCGCAGCGGAGGTCGTCGTGATCGGCGGCGGGTTCGCCGGCGCGGCGATCGCGTTCCACCTCGCGCGCGCCGGGGTCGACGTCGTCGTCCTCGAGCGCGAGGCGACCGCTGGACGTCACGCCAGCGGCCGCAACGCCGCGCTGTGCCGGCAGCTGGCTCACGACGACGCGATCACCGCGCTGTGCCGGCGCGGCGCGGCGCTGCTGCGGCGACCGCCCGCGGGGCTCGACGAGGTTCCGCTGCTGCGCGAGTCCGGATCGCTCCTGCTCGGGGATCGGCCGGCGCGCGTCGCCGCGCTGGCCGCGGCGGCGACGCGCGCCGGACTCGAGCACCGCGCGATCGACGCCGATCAGGCGCGGGCCCGCTGGCCGCTGCTCGCCGGCGCCGCGATCGCCGGCGGGATCGAGATCCCGAGCGACGGCGTGATCGAGGTTCGCGCGCTCCTCGACGGCCTCTTGCGGGGCACGGTCGTGGCCGGCGGGCGGGTCGAGCTCGGCGTGGACGTGACCGGCCTGGTGGCCGGCGACTCGCGCGAGGGCCGGCTCCGGCTGATCACGAGCGCGGGCGACCGGTCCGCGCGCGTCGTGGTGATCGCCAGCGGCGCCTGGGCCGGAGACACGGCGGCGCGGATCGGCGGCTC
>JADMIO011403914.1_pt1 | contig 15525 bp, 8 predicted proteins | sample 8958161 | NCBI WGS metagenome assembly JADMIO01 (sample SAMN16585339, study PRJNA669376) | soil metagenome | isolation source: Crop rotation soil | place: USA: Cullars Rotation, Alabama | collected 2011
CCTCGCATCATCGCAGGGTAGCAAACACGCTCGCTTCCCGTTTGCAACACTTCCGTAACAGGTGCCTTCGGCAACACAGACACCAGGAAGCGGTATTCGCGGCTAACTTCAATCGCGTGAAGTGAAGGGATCGACCCCGTCGCTGGTTAAAGGAGGGCGCGATCGCGCTCTCGTATCAGGATCTCCGGGAATTGGGGTTAACCCGAACTTGACATGGATATCGGGCTCACCATTTTCGGAGAGACCTTGGCTGCCTGGCGGGGCAGCCGCTGAACTCCCTCCATCCGATTGAAAAAGGAAAATCTCCCCCCAAGAGTCCTCTGTGATATGCGTATCCCGCGCTCGTTCGATACAGCGAATGTCATTGACAGCTCGCTCCATAGCCGAGTCGCGAATGAAAGATGTCGTTTGATTATTCTGGGGCGCTGGCCATTGTTGACAGTCGTCTCGATCCAACGAATTGATCGCGCCGGTGTGGCGCCCGACTGAACACGTCAGTCATGCTTCCCGAAATACTCACCTTCGATACCGGGTTCCAAATCGAACGGCCGGAGCTGCACGTTGGGCTTCTCCCCCAAGAATTCTGATCAATTGACAAAACTTTGGAAGCTGCTTCGTCGTTTTCCCAGTATTCTTATGAGATTTTCAAATGGCCCCTTACGTGCTTGAACGCACACTCCGCGGCTTTCTAATCCGAATGTGGAGCGTATATGAGCCTTCGACCCTGGACGAGATTCGTGTTCCTTTGGTTGGCTCTGTTCCACGTTTGTGCCGCGGCAAGAGCCGACGTGGCGAATTTGGGGATCTTCTCCTTTGACCAGTTGAATCCCGGCGCAGTCAATAGCTTTACGATCATCAACTTCACTTTCGATTTCTTTCTACCTCCTGATTTTCCTGTAGCCGATGCGATTACGTTTCAGAATGCCAGAGTGACATTGACAGACAGTAACGGCACTGTTTTGGCGCCGATTCTCCTCGGTGACCTCGGTGCCGGCGTGACAACCCCGTCATCATTGGATTTTCTCAGCACTGATTCATTCGACTCCGCGGAGTTCACGGCTAGTCTCAACCCGTTGTCGTTTGTTTTGTCGGACGGAACGACGTTCGTGGCTGACACCAACCTCATCGATACCATTCTTTTGCCCGCTTTCGGTTCAACTTTGGTGGCCGGGTCGGATCTGGCTGTCATATCGGTTAACGGCTCAATCCAAACAACGGCTCCCGTTCCGGAACCTTCAACCTGGCTGTTTTCATTGACATCGATTGTCTTGATTTCGGCCATCAAGAAGCCGAAAGAATCGAAGCGGATTCGGCAATCCCAGGTCTAGTTCAACATTTCAGCGGCACGTTACGATACGATTTCGAGTACAAGGAATCCGGCACTAACAACACGGGGTCTGCCTTGGCGCAGAGCGCTCCGGTTACGGGGGTGGAATTCGCATGTTTCGTTTTCTCCAGCTCTCTTTCGCACGACCCTTCCTTTGCACCGTCCTTTCCCTCTTGATTTCTCCTGCAGGGCAACTGTTGGCCCAGGCCGGTCCGGCTCCCGTCACGCTCGCTACGACGACTGCGCCGACCGCCGCAGAAGCTGGGGTCACGCCCGTGAACCTTACGGGTAGCGGTTTCCCCAGTGGGCAGATCGATCCGGGGGCAGTGCAGGTGACTCTGCAGCCCAGAGCACCCGGGTCCGCACCGGCGATGGTGGCGAATGTCAGTTCGATTGTGGCGGTGATTGGGAGTACGCGACGGGTCACGTTTACAGCCTCACCGCTTGTTCCAAATAACAATGTGCCCGCACCGACAGCCTATGTGGTTTCGCTGTCGGGCGTCACGACTGGTGGCGTGACATTCGCGAGCTCCAATACGTCGGCACTGACCATCAATCCGCCCGCAACCATTTCGCTGAACCCGTTCGGCGGGACGCCAGGACAGAGCTTAACGGTGGCGATAGCCGGAACTTTCAGCGCCTTCTTCCAGGGCGCAACGCAGGCTCTTTTTGGACCTGGAATCTCTGTGGGAGGTGCCGCGGCAGGAGGATATGGTCCCGTCAACGTAACCAGTGCCACGACCGCAACGGCGCAGGTGGTAATCGATCCGGCAGCGGGGGCGTTCAGCCGCGATGTCAGTGTCAAGACCGGTGCGGAGATTGCGACCCTGCGGAACGGCTTCACCGTGACCAACGGGACGCCGGTGCTGACGACCGTCAACCCGAACACGGGACATCAGGGTCAGGCCAATGAAAGCGTCAGCCTGGCGGGGCAGTTCACGCACTGGGTGCAAGGGACCAGCACCGCCTCGTTCGGGGCTGGAATCACGGTAGCGACTTTGACGGTCAACTCGGCGACCTCTGCGACCGCCGTGGTGAACATCGATCCGGCGGCCGCGGGCGGAGCACGCAATGTGTCGGTGACGACCGGAACGGAAGTGGTCACGCTGACCAACGGCTTCACCGTGACCCCGGGCGCCTCGATCTTGTCGATTGTTCCGAACAACGGAGTTCAGGGCCAGGTCAACCTTCCCGTCACAATCACCGGGCAGAACACGCATTTCAGCAACGCCAGCGTCATTGACTTAGGCTCGGGGATCACCGTGGGCAATGTTGCGGCGGCGGATGTAACGCATCTTTCGGCGCAGTTGACAATCGCCGGAGGCGCTAACCTGGTCCAGAACGGCAGCCTTGAGGATTTGAACGGAGCCTTCGTCAATACTTCGGCAAACTACATGGCTCTAACAGGTGGAGCGACGGCAATTGCCGGGTGGACCGTTACGCCCACGACCACCGGTTCCATCGTCTGGGGCAAGAGTCCCACTACTGACAACCACACGGCCTCGAGCGGCACGTTTTTCGCCGACCTCAGTGGCTTTGGCGCAACTTCTCCGAATGGCGGTATTCAACAGCAACTTCAGAATTTGATCGCCGGCCAGCAATACACCTTCTCGATAGATACCCAGGGGCCGGCTCCTCTGGTTACGGTAGGAACGGCAACAGTATCGCTGTCGGCGGGCACTCCATTCCAAGTCGGGTCCGACACCTGGACTCCCCAGGCGGGGTCATTCATCGCAGGTTCGACGAACCCTCTATTGACGATCGCCAACCAGAGTCCGGGCCAACAAGTCAATTTCATCGATAACATCGTGATCACTGGGCCTACGACGGCTGCGCTCGGATCGCATAACCTGTCGGTCACAACGGGCCCAGAAGTCGTGACGCTCGCCAGTGCGTTCACTGTCAACCCATTTCCGCTGCTGCTGTCGGTTACGGCCAACATCGGCGTGCAGGGGCAAATCAACGTGCCGGTGACCATCGCCGGCCAGAATACCCACTTCGCAACGAGTTCCGTAGTGACCATTGCCGGCACGGGAGTGACAGCGGGCGTGCCGACAGCAGCCTCCGCTACCAGCCTGACCGTGCCCGTGACAATCACGGCGGGAGCGGCGCTCGGGGCTCGCTTAGTCCAGGTAGTCACCGGCGGGGAGACGGTGAGTCTGGCGGGCGCTTATACCGTGAGTGCGCCCACGCCCGTGTTATCCACAGTCAATCCCAACACGGGCGCGCAGGGTCAGCAGACTGAGAGCGTCAATCTTAGCGGCCAGTTCACGCACTGGGTGCAGGGGATCTCCACAGCGTCGTTCGGTGCTGGAATCACCGTAGCCACCCTGACGATTACCTCAGCAACAACCGCCACGGTCGTGCTGAACATTGATCCGGCGGCGACCACGGGAACGCGCAACGTCAGCGTGACAACCGGCGCCGAAATAGTCACGTTGACCAACGGCTTCACGGTCAATTCGGGGACGCCCACGCTAACGACGGTGAACCCCAATACGGGTGTGCAAGGCCAGCAGAACGAGAGCGTCAGCCTGACTGGGCAGTTCACGCACTGGCTGCAGGGAACCACCACCGCGTCGTTTGGCGCAGGCATCACGGTAGCCACTCTGACCATCAATTCGGCGACCACCGCCACTGCCGTCATCAATATCGACCCGGCGGCGACCGCGGGTGCCCGCAACGTCAGTGTCACCACTGGCTCGGAAATAGTCACGTTGACCAACGGCTTCACGGTCAATTCGGGGACGCCCATGCTAACGACGGTGAACCCCAACACGGGTGTGCAAGGCCAGCAGAACGAGAGCGTCAGCCTGACTGGGCAGTTCACGCACTGGCTGCAGGGAACCACCACCGCGTCGTTTGGCGCAGGCATCACGGTAGCCACTCTGACCATCAATTCGGCGACCACCGCCACTGCCGTCATCAATATCGACCCGGCGGCGACCGCGGGTGCCCGCAACGTCAGTGTCACCACTGGCTCGGAAGTAGTCACGCGGAACAACGGCTTCACGGTTAACGCAGGCACCCCTGTGCTGACGACCGTGAACCCCAGCACAGGGGTGCAGGGGCAGCAGAACGAAAGCGTCAGCCTGACTGGGCAGTTCACGAACTGGCTGCAGGGAACCACCACCGCGTCGTTTGGCGCAGGCATCACGGTAGCCACTCTGACCATCAATTCGGCGACCACCGCCACTGCCGTCATCAATATCGACCCGGCGGCGACCGCGGGTGCCCGCAACGTCAGTGTCACCACTGGCTCGGAAGTAGTCACGCGGAACAACGGCTTCACGGTTAACGCAGGCACCCCTGTGCTGACGACCGTGAACCCCAGCACAGGGGTGCAGGGGCAGCAGAACGAAAGCGTCAACCTGACCGGGCAGTTCACGCACTGGGTGCAGGGAACCAGCACAGCGTCGTTCGGAGCAGGAATCACGGTAGCCACGTTGACGATTAACTCGGCTACAACTGCCACTGCCGTACTGAACCTCGATCCGGCGTCAGCCACGGGCGCGCGTAACGTCAGCGTCACGACTGGCGCGGAATTGGTCACGCTAATCAACGCCTTTACGGTTAACGCGGGCACGGCAGTGCTGACGACCGTGAACCCGAACACGGGACAGCAGGGGCAGACCAACGAGACCGTCAACCTGGCCGGGCAGTTCACGCACTGGGTGCAGGGAACCAGCACAGCGTCATTCGGCGCCGGAATCACCGTAGCCGCGCTGACGATCAACTCGGCGACAACCGCCACCGCGATGCTGAACATCGCACCGTCCGCGGCCACGGGCGCGCGCAACGTCAGTGTCACGACCGGCGCGGAAGTGGTAACGCTAAACAACGGCTTCACGGTCCTCACCGGCGCAGCGTCACCCACGATCTCGTCGGTATCACCCGGTTCCGCCCTTCAGGGCCAGTCGATCCAGGTACTCATCAGCGGCCAGAACACCCACTTCTTGCAAGGAACCACTAAGGCTAACTTTGGACCGGGGATCTCTGTCAATGGCGGAATCGCTGGAGCCCCCGGCGTTGTCCAGGTCACTAGCCCTACTACGGCCACCGCACAGATTAGTGTGCCGGCAACTTCGGACACGGGTAACCGGACCGTTGTGGTGACAACCGGCTCCGAAGACGTGTCGCTGGTGAATGGCTTCGCTGTGAAACGAACCCCCTACCTGATTTCCGTTTCTCCCGCATCCGGTCAGAAAGGGCAGGCGCTAGCTGTCGTCATTCAAGCAGGCTTCACCAACTTCCAGCAAGGAATCACTCAAGCGACCTTCGGTGCCGGTATTTCCGTTGGCGGCAACGCTTCCGGCTCGGCCGGTCCGATTACGGTGACCAGTCCGACGACCGCAACCGCACAACTCTCGATCGATGCCGCCGCATCTCCGGGGTTGCGTAACCCCTTCGTACAGACCGGATCCGAGCAGGCATCCTTGCCCGGCAGCGGCTTCCTTGTCCTCTCGACCGTTACTGGCCCGCCACCAGTAGTGAATATCGCCTCCCCTTCGGAAGGCATGGAAATCACCGTTCCAACCGCAGTAACAGGGACCATAACCAGCCCAAATCTTGCAGCTTGGACTCTCGAATACCAGTCGAGTGGAGCGACCGTCTTCACTGCCTTCGCGCACGGCACCACTGCGACTGTTAGCGGCACCCTCGATCCGACCCTCCTACTGAATGGACTGGCTCAGATTCGGCTCACAGCCGTGGATCTCTCCGGACAAACGACCAGTCAGACATTGAACGTTGTCGTCAACCGGGACGTCAAGGTCGGCAACTTTACGCTGTCCTTTCTCGACCTTACGCTTCCGCTCGCCGGACTCCCCATTCAAATAACGCGTACATACGACAGCCGCGCAAGGTCCGTTCAGGACTTTGGATTCGGCTGGGCCATCTCGCTCAAGACCGTGAAAGTGGAGACGAACGGCCTACTCGGGGATAACTGGCAGGGCACGAAAAGCGGTGGTTTTATACCGAATTATTGTGTTCTGCCCACCAAGCAGGTTGTGACTGTCCGGTTGCCGGACGGAGCCGTCTTCCAATTCCAGCCGACCTTAGGCGGAACCGCTTGCAGCCAATTGATTCCACCTGAGTTCGTCGATATGAGTTTCGCCCCAATCGGCAGCACGCCCGCTAACGCGAAGCTCTCGGCGCCGGGAGGCGCTGGACTATTTGTATCCGGCTCGTTTCCGGGACCCATTCAGCTGCTCGATTTGGACACCCTCGAGCTCTTCGACCCCGATCAGTTCGTGCTGACTATGCCAGACGGCCGCCAGCTTACTCTCAGCCGCACCTTCGGCCTTCAACAGGTCACCGATCGCACTGGCATCACGCTGACCTTCGGATCGAACGGCATCACCTCCTCCGTAGGCAAGGGTGTCACGTTTACCCGGGACGCACAGAATCGAATCACCATGATCACCGACCCCAACGGAGCGAGCCTGCGCTATGGTTACAGCCCCGCCGGTGACCTTGCAGCCTTTACTGACCGCGTCGGAAACGTGACCACGTTCGGCTATGATGGGAGTCACCACCTCCTCAGTGTCACAAATCCCAAGGGCGTGCAGGCCGTCAGGAACACGTATGATGATAATGGGCGCCTGCTCTCAACAACCGATCCAACCGGCAAGACGGTCACCTATTCTCCGGATCTTTCTGCCCGCAATGAGCTGATTACTGATCGACTCGGCAACTCGACGCTCTTCGAGTACAACACCAATGGAAACATCACACGCGTTACCGATGCCCTCGGAGCCGTGCTGGCAGCAAGCTATGACGCCAGAGGGAATAAGCTGACAGAAACGACCGCCCTGGGAAAGACTCTTTCCTATACGTACGATTCCAACAACAATCGCCTCACGGAGACGGATTCGTTGGGCCGCGCATTCACATATACGTTCAACACCAACAATCAGGTGCTCACAATTACCGATCCTATGGGGCACTTGACGACGAACACGTACGACGCCGCCGGGAACCTCCTGACACTGAAAGACGCCTTGGGAAATGTGACGACTATGACTTATAACCCCCAGGGCAAGCTTCTCAAGAAGACGGATCCGCTCGGTAACACCACCCAATTCCAATACGATAGTTTTGGCAACCCGACCCAGCAGATCGACCCTTTGGGCCACGTCGCAACCTACACTTACGATGCCAACGGCAATCGGCTCTCTCAGACCGTAACCAGGACAAATTCCGCCGGTTCCATCGAAAATCTTGTTACATCCTATCTGTATGACGCCGAAAACCGCCTTATTCAGACCACCAACCCGGACGGTTCGACCACAAAGACCGTATACAACTCACTGGGGCAGCCAAGTCAGACGATTGACCCCCTCGGGCATGTCACTCAATACTCCTATGACGACAGCGCGCGCCTTGTTGGAAAGATCTATCCGGACGGCACCAGCGACTCCTTCGGTTATGACGCCGAAGGGCGCAAGATCAGCGCTACCGATCGGGCTGGACGTGCAACCACATACGATTACGACGCTCTTGGCCGCTTGACAAGAACGACGTATTCCGACGGCACGAGCCTGCAGAACGTCTACGACTTGATGGGTCAACTGACGCAAACCGTAGATCCGCTGGGCCATGTGACACGATACGCCTATGACGATGCATCGCGGCGCACCTCGGTGACGAATGCGCTGAACCAGGTCACCGCATTCGGCTGGGACGCTGCCGGTAATCAGATCTCTGTGACCGATCCAAACAACCACACCGTGCAGTTCGTCTATGATCCTGTTGGACGCCGCACGCGCACCAACTATCCTGACGGTACGTTCGAAACCACCACGTATGATAGCAACGGTCAAACGATTGCAAAGACCGACCAGAACAACAAAACGACCCAGTACTCTTACGACAAACTCGGCCGTTTGGTGGGGGTCACCGACGCGTTGGGGCAGGTGACGGCGTATGGCTATGATGAGGTCGGCAACCGGATTTCCCAAACCGACGCGAGTTTGCGGATCACACGGTACGCCTACGACAAGCTTGGTCGGCGGACCTCTAGAGTGTTGCCATTGGCCCAGTCGGACTCCAGTGCGTATGACGCGGACGGGAACCTGGTGTCGAGAAGTGATTTCAACGGACACGTGACGACATATGCGTACGACTCGATGAGCCGTCTGCTCTCAAAAGCGGCGGATCCGTTTTTTGTCGCTAACCATTTCGGAGCGGGACAAATTGCTTTTGCTTATAACGCAATCGGCAAGCGCATATCGATGATGGATGCCTCCGGTCTATCGACGTATTCTTACGATTCGCGTGACCGGCTGCTGCAGAAAGTCTCGCCGTCTGGAACATTGAGTTACCTGTACGATGCGGGCGGTAATCTACTGTCTGTGCATTCGGCCAATCCCCAAGGTGCGAGCACCACCTACGCCTATGATCAACTTAATCGCCTGACCTCGGCCTCGGAAGTCACCGGCTCGACTACATACTCATATGACGCGGCCGGTAATCTTGCCGGCTTCGTCTATCCCAATGGTGTGCAGACTAGTTACACCTATGACGCGCTGAACCGTCTGACACAAATGGGAACGATCAAAGGGGGGACGCCCCTCGCCACCTATTCGTACACACTGGATGCCGTAGGCAATCGTCTTTCTGCGGTGGAGTTGAGCGGGCGCACAGCGCAATATACTTACGACGTATTGTACCGGTTGACGGGCGAGACGATCGCGGGGGCCGGAGCACAAAATGGATCAATCGGATACACATACGACAAGACCGGCAATCGATTGGCGACAACCTCCAGTGTCGCCCCTATTTCACCAGGCACTCTCAGCTACGATGCCAATGACCGGGTATCCGCGGACGGCTATGATTCGAACGGCAACACCGTTTCGAACCAGGCTGTTTCCAATACGTACGATTTCGAAGACCATATGGTGGGACATGGCCCTGTCACTATCGTGTACGACGGCGACGGAAACCGCGTGGCCAAAACTGTGGGTGGCGTGACGACCCACTACCTTGTAGACACCAACAATATCTCCGGTTATTCCCAAGTGCTTGAAGAACTGGTAAGTGGTGTCGTGGTGCGGTCGTATTCGTTCGGCCTGCAATTGATCGCGGAGCGGCAGACCATCAGCGGATCTGCCACGTCTAGTTTTTACGGATTCGACGGCCGCGGAAGCGTCCGCTCGCTGACCAATACGGCTGGGACCGTGACCGATACCTATGACTACGACGCTTTCGGTAATCTGTTGGGATCTACGGGAACCACACCTAACAATTTCCGTTTTGCCGGCGAGCAGCTCGACCCGGATCTGGGGCTCTACTATAATCGTGCCCGGTATCTCGATCCGCGACGGGGCCGCTTTTGGACCATGGACCCTAACGAGGGCGGTGATGTTACTCCGGCGAGCCTCCATAAATACCTTTATGCCGGAGCCAATCCGGTCACACGGACCGATCCATCCGGTTATGCCTATCTGTCCAATTGGATTTTTGGAAACATCGTACACAACCGAATTGGAGACCAGTATGAGGCCGCCACGGGAGGTTGCTCCGATACGCAGATTCTGAGGTTGATTACCGGAGTTTGCGACAGCCGGATCGTCGGTTTGAGGTCGCCTCAGGGGGCGCGTCCGGATCTTGCCGATCCCTTTCTTTTGGGGCATATCTATGAAGTCAAGCCCATCAACAGCGCAGCGAACGGGTTAGCGGAGGTGATCTGGTATCTGGGACTGCTTAAACTGTTGGATTTCAGGGTTCCGCCCGCCGGATTCCGTTGGCACTTGGGAACCGCTGCGGAATTCACTCCGGCGTCACCGATTCCCATCAATGCGGTGACCCAAGCTTACGTTGCGCCGCCGGTATTTGGAGTAATTGTGTACTACGTGGTGGGCATTGATGACGTGGTGGCTGCCGCGGCCCTCTCGGCTGTGGCAATTGAAGCGGCTTTGGGTGCTGGTGCTGCTGCCGCGGCTGGGGCTGCTGAAGCGCTGCAGTCGGTCGCGGCTCTCATCCGCTTGGCTCTCGCCGCCTCGTCTTTGGAACTGGATGTCGATTTGGGAGCAGTTGCTCTTGAGGGCAGCCTCGGAGTAGTCATATGAGCTGACCATGCGCCATGGGTCCCTTCTGCTGAATCGATGGAGGATGACCAATGCGGTGCGCTGAGGCCAAAGGCAGTCTACGTCCGGCGCAGGATGAATTTGCACTTCGCTACTATCGCTGGAGTGTCCGGGCGAGCGACGCGGAATTACACCAGGGGTTCCCCCGTGTGTCGCGTGTGAAATCATACCTGGTGTTCCTGTTCCTGGACTTTGCGGCAGGCTGTACAGCCGCGGAACTCGGAAACCTGATGAGGGGTGGAATCAAGCGATTCAACCCGCGGGGCGCCGAACTGGCGAGGGAAAGTCCCACCGGGGACGAAGACGCAATTCACCAGAAATTTGTTGCCTACTTCTCCAAAGAAATTGTGATTTATGGACAAGTCATGAAGAGCATGCGGATCGCCCCACGTGCCATGGAGATTCAAAACGAGACTCTTGCAGGTCGGACCAGCCTGCAGTTGAATAAAAAGCAGTTGTTGCGAACCGTGGGTCAGACCCTGGAGCCGTTGTTGTCCCTGCCTGAGAGGTCATCACGATCTGGTCTGCACTACTGCCTTGGGATTCCACCGTGGCACTTGCTAACGAGTATCGATCTGGGAGGGAGAAAACAGTTGACCTACAGTCATTGGTTGTCCCCCAGACGTGGAATCGACGATTGCGCCACCGATTTGAGTTCCGGTGTCTCGCTGCTGAACTGGTGTGGAATTCACCGCTCCACTGCCTTCGATTTGATCCAGGACAATGAAATCGAGAGTTTAGGGGAATTGTTGCGGGACGTGTGCGAATATTTCATAAAAAGCCTGCCTGACCTCCTCTCAGGACTAGACCATAACATTCCCGAAACTTTGGAAGATTCGAAAGCTTTACAAGTCGACGCGGAATGATCGAGTTTCCGAGTGCGGTGCCTTACCCGAATCGCCGATAGTGCAACAAATCGGGTCGGCGGAACGCTGCGCCACGCCGTCTCGCATCCAGTCAAAGGAGCGACACTCAGCTTATAGCAGACCCTATCGAGCTCGATGATCACCGGCGCGTGTCCTTTCATCGCGGGCAGCACCGTTATAATCAATGGACTAACACTCTCGAACGGATTCAAGGTGGCCTCGTTGGCTTCGGTCGTGGCGCCGGCCGCGCGGGAATAGGCGGGGAGAGCAGGATGGTGAGAATCCCCTTGTAACGATCCTTGGCAGCGCCCTTCAGGCCGCGGCCCTCGACCATGACGTTGAATTGTTCCAGGAAATGGATTGTGACGACGTCCTAACTCGACATGCGGAAGCGAGGAGGGGATTTGGCCCCTCCTCTTGGCCCCTAATGACGCATTGTTCAAACCTGGCGAAAGGGCTTGACGGGCGGCAACTTCGGCGCTCGCGAAGACTTTCCCACCTTCGCTCTCCAAAAATGACCCGCCGAACTTGATTTGAGTGTCCTACCGGCGGATAAGGGCGTAGCGATGATGAGTCACGATGCCCGCTTCCCGGAAGAGACCCTGTTCCATCTGCCGCCGCTGGTTCCGTCCCCATCCGCGGGTCGGAGTGCGTCAGCGGGCATGTGGTAAGCCGGAGTGCCAGGCGGCGCGACGGAAGAAGACTCAAGCTCAATGGCGGGCGAAGAACCCGGACTATGCCGCCGGCTATCGTATCCAGCAGCGCAGTGTGCAGGAACGAGAGTCGGAGCCGTTGCGAGTGCCCGCGCCTCTGAACCGACTTCCCTGGGACGTGGCGAAAGACGAGTTGGGCGGCAAAGTTACTGATTTCCTTGGCGTTATGAGCGCACTTCTGGTGCGTTCCGCGAAAGACGAGATCCGTCTGCATCTGCTTGAGCCGAAGAGAGTTCGGCATGCACTCCCGCCACGTGACGGAAAAGACCCGTGCGCCCCGGCGGCATACTGACCGGGAACAAAGCGGCGAGGCATGCGATTGGAGTTTCACCAACTCGAGCGGCGGGGAGAGCATCTTCGGGTGCGCCATCCAGCCCGGCAGCGGCGGCTGCTAGCGTCGCTGGCCACAGCGGGGCAGCAGACGCCCATCGTAGTCGTGGCGGTGGAAGGCCAGTCGGATCGTTACCTGGTGATCGACGGCTACCAGCGCATCACCGCCCTCGAACAGTTGGGTCGGGACACGGTGGAAGCACTGGTGGGGCCGATGAGCGAGGCGGAAGCTCTTCTGCTGGACGGTTCACTGCGCTGGGCGGAACAGCAGAGCGCGCTGGAGCAAGGCTGGTTGCTGGCCGAGATGGAACACCGTTTCGGCTATGGGTTGGAAGAGTTGGCGCGACGGTTTGATCGCAGTGTGAGCTGGGTGTAGCGGCGTCTGGCGTTGGTGGAACTGCTGCCGGAGGTGGTTCAGCAACTGGTGCGGGAAGGCAAAGTCGCGGCACAGGTGGCGATGAAGCATCTGGTGCCGGTGGCGCGGATCAGCCTGGAAGGCTGCCAGCGGATGGCAGCGGCCTTCGCTCAGCACCACTGCAATACGCGGGAAGCCGGGCAACTGTATGCCGCCTGGCGGAGCGGTTCGCGGTCGGTCCGCGAACGCCTGCTCGCCTCTCCGGAGCTGTTTTTCAAAACGCAGCGACGGGCACCGACTGCGGAGACGACGCAGTCGGCCGCACTCGAGCGTGATCTGGAGATGGCCGCGGCGGTTCTGCGGCGTGCCCGCCGCCGGCTGACGGAAGCGTTGCCGGAGATGGGTCCGGCGCAACAGCACAACGCCGAGTGTCATATCGCCGGCGCACGCCGGGAACTGGAGCGAATGGCGGAACAGATGGGAAAGGAGAAGGCAGCCAGGCATGCTGACTCAAGCGCAAAGGACCACGATTTTGGAACTGCACACCCAGGGAGTGAGCAAGCACGAGATTGCGCGCGTGCTGGGCATCTCGCGCCCGAGCGTGCGCAAGGTCCTGCGGTCGCAGACCACGGAAGTGCCGGAGATCCATCGGGCCGAGAAAGCCGAACCGTATCGGCAGCGCATCCTGGATCTCTTCAGCACCTGCAAGGGGAATCTCGTGCGAGTCCATGAGGAACTGCTGGCCGGCGGGGCGGCACTGTCTTACCAGGCGCTGACGGCCTTCTGCCGCCGGCATGGTATTGGGCAAACGCCAACGATGCCGGCAGGCCGTTACGACTTCGAGCCGGGGGAGGAGATGCAGCATGACACGTCGCCGCACGAGTTGGAACTGGCGGGCAAGAAGCGCAAGGTGCAGACGGCGTCGGGGGTGCTGTGCTACTCGCGGATGCTGTTCTTCCAGTGCTACCCGACGTTCCAGCGTTTCGACTGCAAAGTGTTTCTTACCGACGCGCTGCGCTACTTCTGCGGGTCGCCGGCGCGGGTGATGATCGACAACACGCATGTGGTGGTATTGCGGGGCACGGGACGGGACATGGTCCCGGCATCGGAAATGGCGGCATTGGGAGAGCGCTTCGGCTTTCGCTTCGTGGCCCACGAGATCGGCGATGCCAACCGTTCCGCACGCGTGGAACGGCCCTTCCACTTCATCGAGTACAACTTTCTGGCCGGGCGGAGCTTCTCCAGTTGGACGGATCTGAATCAGCAGGCACGTCAGTGGTGCGACCGGGTCAATGGCACGTACAAGAAACATATTCGTGCCGTGCCGCGCGAGCTGTATGCGGTGGAGCGACTTCGTCTGCAACCCCTGCCGGCCTGGATTCCCGAAGTCTACCGGCTGCACCAGCGCATGGTGGATATGGAAGGCTACGTAGCGCTGCATACCAACCGCTATTCGGTGCCCATCGGCTGGATCGGTCGGCGGGTGGAAGTGCGCGAGACCAAGGACAAGATTGAGATCCAACTGGATGCCCGCAATCTGGTGAGTCACACGCGGATCGCCGAGGCCGAGCATCAGCGGATTCTGCTGGCGCAGCATCGGCCGCCGCGGGGTCAAGGGATCTCGCGAACGCAGCCGCATCCGGAGGAGAAGGCCATTCTGACGGCCGTTCCGGAGATCGCCGACTATGTGGCGGCGGTCAAGCAGCGAGGCCGGAAAGTGCCGGGGCTTGCCCTGCGGCAACTGCTCCGTCTGGTGCGCGAGTATCCGCGGCAGCCGCTGCTGGGGGCCGTGCGGGAAGCGGCCCGCTACGGCCTCTACGATCTGGACCGGCTGGAACGGATGATTTTGCGCCGGGTCGCACGTGAATACTTTCTGCTGGACGACGGAAATGAGCCCCACGATGACTGAAGAACTGGAACAACTCTTGAAGAACCTGCGACTACGGCGCGTGCTCGATATCTACGAAGACCAGGTGCGCGCCGCCGAGAAGGAAGATGTGAGCTACACGGAGTTCCTCACCCGCCTGGTGCGCGCGCAGTGGTACGCCCGCCAGGAGGGCGCTCTGGAATGGCGGATTCGGCGGGCCAATCTGCCGGAGCGGTTATCGCTGGAGACCTTCCCCTTTGCCCGCCAACCCGGGGTGAACCGGAAACAGATCCGCACCTTCGCGGAGTTGAAGTTTATCGCCAAGGCTGAAAACATTGTGTTGATCGGGTCGACCGGGGTCGGCAAGACGGGACTCTCCTGCGGGCTGCTGCTCAAAGCTTTGGAGAGCGGCTACCGCTGCCAATTCGTCAAAGCCCAGGATCTGTTCGATGAGATGTACGCTTCGCTGGCGGACCGGTCCACGCGCCAACTGCTGAAACGCCTGTCGCGGCTGGACGTCCTGGCGATCGACGAATTTGGGTATTTGAATTTGAAGCCGGAGCAGTCCAACATCTTCTTCAAGTTGATGGAGGAACGCTACCGTCACCATGCCACCATCATTACGACCAATTTGGAGTATGAAGAGTGGCCGAATTTCCTGGGCAACCGGCCAATGGTGGAAGCGCTGCTGAGCCGATTGCGGCACTACTGTCACACCGTGCGCATCGAAGGCCCGTCGTTGCGAGACCTGCAAGGATGAGCCAGTGGAAGAAGATCCCCGCACGCAGGAAGAATACGTCCAGCGGGTCCTCGCCGCGTACCGCGCCACGCCGGGGACCACAGGCACGATACGCCGGCCGGACCGAATCCTGGCTGGCCCGAAGTGTTGCAAACGTACGAACGCGAGGGCGGGGTCCGGATCTTAATGATTGTTTCTGAGTTAGACCACAGTGGCGAGTCCGAGCAATCCTGCAA
>JADMIO010970599.1_pt1 | contig 15524 bp, 16 predicted proteins | sample 8958161 | NCBI WGS metagenome assembly JADMIO01 (sample SAMN16585339, study PRJNA669376) | soil metagenome | isolation source: Crop rotation soil | place: USA: Cullars Rotation, Alabama | collected 2011
TGCTTTGTTTGGGGAGGGCGAGCGGGGGGGGCGGGGGGGGGGTGGAGGAGAGGGTGGTCACTTGTGCCTCGGGTGGATGGACGGACATTATATCAGCTGTGGTCCTCATGGGACTTTAGCTTGAGATTAGTCGAAGGCAAACGGGATGCCCGTTTTTGCCACCAAGACACCAAGACACCAAGAATTTGTGGAAAAGGGGGGTTATGGGTATGGTTTCTTGGATGCGGAAGATACTGCTTATTTTTGTTGTGGCTGGCGTTGCGGGGTGTGGTGGGGGGAGTTGGGGGGGGAATGTGAAGCGTTCGCCGGATTTGGTGGAGCATGGGCCTCCCCCTGGGGGGCAGGCGTCGGGGCCGAACGCGTTTACGAAGATGGGGGATGCGACTTGGAATGTGGTCAGTGCGCCGGCGCGGTGGGTGGCGCCGAAGAAGAAGGTGGCGCAGGAGCCGGAGACGTTTGAACCGGCGGATGCGGTGATCATTGTGCCGGGCGGGGGGGGGCAGGCGGCTACGCGGCCGGGGGAGTGATGAGTCAGCGAGTGAGTGAGTGTGCGAGTGAGCGAGTTGATGAATTGACGGATTGACGAATGGGAAGAAGGGGAAGGCATGTTTGGTTACCAGTGGTTGTTCTGGATGTTCATATGGGCGGGGGTGCCAGCGCTGGTGTGGTGCGTTTGGTGGGTGGTGGATGCGGCGTTGCGTAGCGCGCCCAAGCGGGAGGCGAAGATGTTTGGGGAGTGGGGCTCGATGCTGGTCTTTTGGGTGGTCAGTGGGCTGGTGCCGGCGTGGGCGCTTTCGCGGGTGAGCGAGCGGCTGCTCTTGGGTTCACGGATGATGGGCGATTCCGATTTTGCCGAATTGTCGGCGATGTGGGTCGGCTTATTGGGGGTGTTTTTTACGACGACTGTTGGAGTTCGAGTTGGGAGGTCAAATGCGCCGCGAGCCGGGGGCATGTATGGGTGGAGGATTATGTTGGCGCTGGCGGTCTGCGTCGTGATGCTGCTGTTGCCGGAAATATTGCTGATACGGGTGGTGGATCAGTGGCTTGTGTTACGTGGAGACATCGGGAATTTCAGCAGTGGCGCTGAATCGCGTATGATCGGATTCAAGGCCGAATCGTGGATGATGGTGATGTACTTCGTGCCGGCGTTGGCGTGTTCCTTTGCGGCGAGCGTGTTTGCGGGGGCGTTGTTGCGCAGCCGGATTCTGGTCGTGGCGTTGAGTTGGGGATTCGGATTTCTGGTGATGTGGTGGGCGCTGAATGTCGGCGGCCAAATGTGGTATGGGTTGGGGCCGGAGATTGAGTACGGCGATCCGAGTGCGTGGCGAACTTTTCTGGGGCTTGCGATTGGCGCGGGGATGGCAATGCTGGCGGCGGGATGGTGGGTGAAGCGGTTGGGGGTGAGGCCGATTTCGTTTATCGAGATTGGGCGGAAGTGGTTGAGGCCGGCGGTGGCGAGTTGAGGGCTCGGAACTTTTTTGGAGTGCCTAGAGATGTTGAGTAATGCGCAGTTGTGGGAGCGGTATAAGAAGTTTTTGTGCGTGTGTCCGTCGATTGGGATGACGGTGGATATTTCGCGGATGAATTTTGGCGATGATTTCTTTGGGCGGATGGGGAAGGGGATGGAAGCGGCGTTTACTGCGATGGATAAGCTGGAGGGCGGGGCGATTGCCAATGCTGATGAGAAGCGGATGGTGGGGCATTATTGGTTGCGGGATGCGGCGCGGGCGCCTTCGGCGGAGTTGCGGAAGGAGATCGAGGGGACTATTGCGCGGGTGAAGGCGTTTGCTGCGGATGTGCATTCGGGCAAGATCAAGGGGCAGTTGGGGGAGCGCTTCGGGACGCTTTTGGTGGTGGGGATTGGGGGGTCGGCGCTGGGGCCGCAGTTTGTGGCGGATGCTTTGACGACGCCTGCGGACAAGATGAAGGTTTTCTTTTTTGATAATACCGATCCGGATGGGATGGATCGGGAGTTGGGGCGGATTGGGAATTTAGGTGAATGTTTGACCGTTGTGATCTCGAAGAGCGGCGGGACCAAGGAGACGCGGAACGGGATGCTGGCGGCGGGGGCGGCGTATAAGAAGAACAAGCTGGATTTCGCCAAGCACGCGGTGGCGGTGACGGGGGAGGGGTCGGAGTTGAATAAGGTGGCTAGCGGCGAAGGCTGGCTCGCACGCTTTCCCATGTGGGACTGGGTGGGGGGACGGACCAGCGTGTTGTCGGCGGTGGGGCTTTTGCCGGCGGCGCTCCAGGGGTTGGATATCGATGCGATGCTGGCGGGGGCGCGGGATACGGATTTTGTGACGCGGATGTATGACACGATGAAGAATCCGGCGGCGTTGCTGGCGCTGATGTGGTATCAGGCGGGGGAGGGTCGCGGGAAAAAAGACATGGTGGTGCTGCCTTATAAGGATCGGCTGTTGTTGTTCAGCCGGTATTTGCAGCAACTGGTGATGGAGAGTTTGGGGAAGGAGCGGGATCGCAAGGGGAACGTGGTGCACCAGGGGATCGCGGTGTATGGCAACAAGGGGAGCACGGATCAGCATGCGTATGTGCAGCAGCTGCGCGAGGGGGTGAACAATTTTTTTGTGACGTTTATCGAGGTGCTGAAGGATCGGGCGATGGGGTTGAATGATGCGACGGCGGGGATGGAGGTGGAGGCGGGCGTGACCAGCGGGGATTTTTTGAGCGGGTTTTTCCAGGGGACGCGCTCTGCTTTGTATGGCAATGGACGGGAGAGCATTACGATCACGGTGGAGGAGTTTTCCGCGCGGACGGTGGGGAGTTTGATTGCGCTGTTCGAGCGGGCGGTGGGGCTGTATGCGGAGCTGATCGATATCAATGCGTATCATCAGCCGGGCGTAGAGGCGGGGAAGAAGGCGGCGGGGGCGGTGATTGCCTTGCAGAACAAGGTGGTCGCGGCGCTTAAAGGTGGGGCAAAGGGGAGTGCCGAAGAAATTGCGGCGGCGATTGGGGGGAAGGACGATGTGGAGACGGTGCATTTGGTTTTGCGGCATTTGGGGGCGAACGGGCGGGTGAGTGTGGAGGGGAGAGGGGTGGAAGCGCGCTATAGAGCGAATGACCAATGATCAATGACCAATGCCCAATGAATGAAGCAATGGGGCAATGGGGCAATGACGGCCGCTTCACTTGGTGACAGGGAAGCCCGGACGAATCTGTTTGCGCTTGCGCAATGCAGCCAACATTGCGGTCAGCCCTAAGACGTCAGCGAACATCACCACCTCCCACAATCGGTAGGTGGTATACCGTAGGCTCGTAGCGAAGCATGCCTCACCGTGACTAATCCACAGGCTGCAGGACCCAAGATCAAAATTCAGCGTGCCTCGGTAGAACACCCCAATAGTCGCGACGAGCGCGATCAGGAAGAACAAGATGGAAATGATCATGAGGACGATTCGCATGGGTTCTTCTCTTTCATGAGAGCGCAGGTGAGTTACGCTGCAGCCGCGACGGTGCCGCCTTGGAGGTTGGTGGCGGTGAGGTTGCTGGCGGGGCCGGTTTGTTTGCGGGTGTTGAACCAGACGGCGGCGAGGTAGACCCTGGTGCCCGCGGCGAGGCTGTTGGGGAAATTGAGCTCGAGGAAGTTTTTGCCGGTGATGGTTTCGAATTTCCATGCGGTCAGTTCGCTGGGCGGTTCGCTGCCATCCGGGCTGGCGTAGCTGAAGAGCATGGCGCCCACGACGCCTTGGGGTTTGCGGACCAGGTCGTTGTCGCGGAGGTTGATTTTGATGGTCCAGCCGCGCACGGAGAGGATAACGATCTGCGGCGCGGTCGTCGGGATGGGTGTGGGGGAGGCGGGGCGGCGGAGGGCGATGCCCAGTTCGATTTTTTCTGCTTCCGTGACGGTGGCGGTGCCGGAGATCAGCGTGATGAGGGTGGAGGCTTGTTTGCGAAGTTGGGCGCGGGCGGTGTTTTTGGTGATCGTCGCGGCTTTGGAGCGGATGTTGGGCTCGCAGGCGAGCAGGGCCTGTGCGTAGGTATCGTGCAGAATACCGTAGGCGACGGCTTGTGCGGGGGTGATGCCGTAGGTGGCGGGACTGGAGTTGAGGAGTGTCGCGAAGTGATGCGACCAGGCGAGGAGTTGTTGGTCGCCGGTGGGAAGGGAGCGTCTAGCCATGGGAGTGCCTCCTGTGAGTGGTCAGTGGTCGGTGGTCAGTGGTCAGCAGGTGAACCCCACTGACAACTGGCCACTGGCCACTGACCACTTCGTCGGCGTCGGGGCGGGAGGACTTAACGGGAAAGAGCCGAAAATGCGGTCGCGTCCGGGAAAAACGCGGTGTATCGGCGGAAAAAAGCAGATGCGCGGGAGAGAAACATGTGTTTTGATTGCTGAAACACGTGTTTCAGGAGTTGCGGCACGTGTTTGAGAGATTGAAACAGGAGTTGCGGGTTTCAAGACACGTGCGTGCGGAACTGAAGCACGTGCGCGGGAGCTTGGGACATGTGTTTTGGAATTTGCGGCACGTGTCGGGGAGTTCGAAACACGTGCGGCGCGGTGTGAAGCACGTGTGTTGAGAATGAAAACATGTGCGCGAAGGCTTCGCGTGTGCTCGGACTTGGCAGGGTCAATTTAGTTTAATGGGATCGAGCGTTCGAAATGAAAGCTGCGGTAGTCCTTCAGGCCGGGACCGCAGATGATCATTCCGTAGGCGGCCACTTGGAAGTAGCCGCCGGGGTAATCTTTTCGGTAATGCTCGACATCCGCAGATGGAACCAGAACCAGGTCGATTCTGTAGAGCTGATTGTCGACAAAATACTCTGGTTTACCGGGTGTGGGAGGGATGATGACGGCGGCGGTCAAAAGTGGGACCGGCGGTTCGAGCGCTGCGACGGGAAGCGAGGCCACGAGTGATGGACCGCTTTTCTTTTCAAATTGCACCGCAGCGGCCACATCCTGCGCAAGCAGCATCGGCAGATCCGAGGTGTTGCGGAACGTCAGGATTATCAATTTGCCATCGGGCACATCGAGGGCGTTCGCGGAGAATTCGACGGCGGCGACATCCGCGCATGGCCCGCACGGGGTTGCAGAGCATCCGGCCAGAAGAAGCATGATCATGCAGACAATGTATTTCATGGCGTGCATCCTCCGTCGAAATATCGTCGCAGCGGTGCCATCACGAACATCTTTTGTTACGACGTGCGCTCGCTTCGCGAGCGATGGTGGGACTGCATGGGCCAAGTGAAGTATGGGGAAGGGGGGGAGCCAGGTTGGGGAGTGTGAGGGGAAGGGGCGGCGAGCCCATTCCCCTCGCAGGCGAAACACACCGGGAAGCGGCATCAATACCAATAGAGTGACGGGAGCAACCACCAATCGAGTGCGGCTAGCGCGAACAGCAGCACGAGAATGAACAGCTTTCTGCCGCTCCAAGACCGGTGCACGATCGCAAATGCCAAGGTCATAACTATAAGAGAGACAACCGAGGCGAATGCCAACCAGCCAAAGAAAAGCCCCATCACCAGGAGCTCCTTGACCAGTGACTTGTGATGGAACATGCCCACAATCGTCACGATGATTCCCGAGAAGTGAGAGAAGATCAGTAATGACCAGGCGACGAGGAGCAAGCGTCTTTGCAGCACTCGTTTCGAAGCGGATTGATGGTAAGAAAGATCGTGTCTAGTATCGCTCACGAAGCCTCTTGGCAAAAAGAAACGTGTTACTCAATGTACGTCGCCGATCCATCACTGTTCTCGAACTCGACGAAGTTTTCGCGGGCGATTGCGACGGCAGGTGAAGGGCCTACCCCCCCACGCCGGCCCTTCCCCCGCACCTGATGGTGTCCGTAGTCGCCGGTGGATTGGCGGATTACACCGATCAGCCGCCGCGGTAGGGAAGGGGCTTTAGCGGTGGCAGGGCGTGTGCATCGCGGTCCCTGATCCACCAGAACGACGCCTTGCCGAACATGAAATGGTTGGCCCAATACGCGGGAAGCTCGCGGTAGATTTCATCTTCGCCCGCAACCGCCGGGACATCCGCCCACGACTGGTTAATGCGACCGATTGCTTCTTCGCGCGTAATCCCGAACGACCGCATCATCGTTTCGACGATGTCCCGCAGGTACGCAACCGACTCTTCATCGGTGGCAAAGCGGAAGTCGGAAGCGGTGACCGGGATGGGCATAACCAGGATTCCCTCGCGCTACCAACCGAATATCACACGCGACGAAAGTTGAGCCGGATGGCCACATGCCGATCGCTGCCGCTAGGCGGAGCCCGGCGGCCAACGCCGCAGGATGCGACGAAGGACTTCACGCACGTGTTCCGCGTTGATCTGGTCAGTCTCGTGCCACCCGCGCGCGGTGTCAAGAATCCGCGCGAGCTGGGCGTCTGAGACCTGCGCGGCGTGGAGCTTTTCGGGCGTGATGTCGGCAAGCCCGTAGACCTTGCCGAAAACCTCGTACCCGTCGTGCGGCCCGGCTCCGTGCTCGCACAGCGGCGAAATCACTGCGCAATACTCCTCGCCTAAGGCGGTGGTGAAGTCGATGTAAGTCTGTTCATCCACGAGCGTCCTGCCTCCATGTTTCATCGTGCAGGCTTGGAAGCCTGCACCACAATTAAATCTCTGCGTGGCTCCGCGTGCTCTGATTGTCCGCGACCAACCGGCCGTTCCTCAACGTGGCGGTTTGTTTGTCGCGTATGGCTCATGACCTTGTCGAGCGGGAGCAGGGATGAGAGGAGCTGTGTGAAGGCTCGCGTGGGGGGAGGTTAGCAGATCTTGCGCGGCGTGGCGGATTTTGTGGTGGGGCTGAGGTTCCCGGGCGAGCCCGGGGCTATATCGCGGCCGAAAATGTGGTTCGGCCTTGGGTTTGCATTTGGGTTTGGCGGCGGGCGGTGTGGGGTTTCGAGGAGGTGATTTATGGTGGCACAGTTGGATATGCCGGCGCGGATGAGCTCGAAGGTGCAGACGGTGGCGCCCAATGTGTACCGTTTGCCTACGGGGATTTCGAATGTTTATTTTGTGGCGCTGGATGCGGATGAATATGTGCTGGTGGATGCGGGGGGTAAGGGGTATGGAAAGCGGATCGTGGAGACCGCGGAGGAATTGTTCCCCGGGGCGGGGGGCGCGGAGGGGGGGCCGAAAGCGATTGTTTTGACGCATGGGCATTTTGATCATGCGGGCGGATTGCCGGAGTTGATGGATGCCTGGCCGGGGGTGCCGGTGTATGCGCACGCGATGGAGCTGCCTTATTTGAATGAGGGGAAGCGTTATCCGCCGGGAGATCCGACGGTGGGGGGGATCATGGCGGAGATGTCGCGGCTGATGGATACCAGCCGGCCTACGCGGGTGCCGGTGCGTGTGCAGGCGCTGCCGGAGGATGCGGGTGAGCTGGAGTTCATGACGGGTTGGGAGATGCGGCCGACGCCGGGGCATACGCCGGGGCATGTGAGCTTCTGGAACGAGGCGTCGAAGATCCTGATAGCGGGGGATGCGATTTCGACGATGAACCAGAATTCGCCGGTAGCGGCGATGACGCAAAAGCCGATGCTGTCGGGGCCGCCGCCTTATGCGACGTACAACTGGGCGCATGCGCGGCAGAGCGCGCGGGCGTTGTCGGAGTTGGAGCCTTATTTTGTGTGTGCGGGTCATGGGGTGCCGCTGCGCGGGAGTCATATTTCGGGGGAGTTGCGGCGGTTTGCGCGGAGTTTTCCGGTGCCATTGCGGGGGCGGTATGTGCATACGCCGGCGCGGTTTAACCGGGAGGGAGTGACGTTTGTGCCGCCGGGTCCGGTGGACTATGTGAAGTATGTGTTGTTGGGGGCGGCGGCGATGGGCGCTGGGGCGATGCTTTATATGATGTTTGGCCGGAGGCGGCGGGCGAGCGTGTAAGCAGGATTTGTTCATCCGTAAATCAATTTACAACAACGGTTTGTAGTAAATTCCTACAATTCCTATAGGAATTATAGGAATTAGTGCTTGCATTTAATTCTAATTCCTAGTATTCCTATAGGAGAAGTAGGAATTCACACGCTAGGAGTTCAAAACATGGGTCGCACAGGACGCAATCGTCGCAATGGGTTCACTTTGATTGAGTTGTTGGTGGTGGTGGCGATCATCGCGCTGTTGATCGCGATTTTGCTGCCTTCGCTGGCGGCAGCGCGAGGGCGGGCGTATGCGGCGCAGTGCGCGGCGAACTTGCGGAGCCTGACGCAACTGGTGCACAACTACGCCGGCGGGTGGGAGAACACCGTGCCGGTGCGGCCGGCAGGGACCGTGGGAGGCGGCGGGATTTACGGGGCGTTTTTTGCGTCACAGGTGATGCTGGAGGGCGATCGCCGCCCTTTGAAGATTTTCGTGTGCCCGCGGGACAGTGATCCGTCGCGGCTGTATCCGATCGGCGGGCCCGCGGGTGACACGGTCTCGCATTTGAACGTGGCATCGATTTATTCGCAGGATCCTTATGACACGTCGCTGGCGCGGATCTCGTACGGGATCAACTCGAACATGACGATCGCGGTGACGCCGGCGACGGCGCAGGTGATGAGCAATAAGCTGGTGCACTATGCGGCGCCGGGATCGACGCTGGTGTACGCGGAGAGTTCGTGGCTGAATGCCCGCGGATATCGCAATGCAATCGGCGACCAGGGAGAACTGCGGTACCGGACAGCGTTCTGCAACTGGCCGGACAGGCTGGCCTGGAGCAACGGGCCTTTCACGACCGGCGGCACGCCCACCACGGTGACGACGCCGACGGGCCCGCAGGATTTGAACAAGCAATGGACGCGTCACGATGGGAAGATCAACATCGCGTTTCTCGACGGGCACGTGGATGCGTTGCTGCAGAAGGAGACGGTGGATTTTGATCCGGTGCTGGGGCGAGCGCGTGTGATTTATGCTTACACGGAGACGCCCAAGTGAAGCCCGAATGAATGCGGATTAGCACAGTTTTTTCAGGAGCGTGTGAGCGGGTCGAAGCTTGTGGCTTCGGCCCGCTATTTTTTGCGTGTCATGTTTCTTTGAGGCCGGAGCGCTTGGACTGGTCTTCGGCGGCTTTGAGGGAGTCTTTGGGGCGCAGGGAGTGGAGGTTGTCGATGGCGTCTTTGAGGGCGGGGAAGTCGTTATTGGCGGAGGCGGCTTTGGCTTTGTCGAGGTAGATTTTGGCTTGTTCCTGGTTGATGAAGCGAGCGGAGGGCGAGGAATAATCGGCGAGCCATTCTTCGTAGTGTTGGCGCTGGTAGGCGACCAGGGAGGCGGTGAGTTCGTTGATCTGCTCTCGGACGAACTTGATGCCGCGAAAGTCCTGGGCGTCGATGTAGCGATCGAGCTGTCCGGCGAAGTTGTTGACGGCGTCGACATCGCGTTGTGTGCCGTAGCGTTGGGCGCAGGTGCGAGCCCAGCGGAGATTGGCTTTGGCGTCGAGGATGAGGGGGGAGAGGTTTTTTTCGGTTTCGAGCTGTTCTTCGAGCTGGGTGATCTGGATGCGGATTTTGCGGAGGTGGTCGTTGTGTTCAAGGAGTGCGTCGGGGTCGGGGTTGGTCTGCTGTTTGGCGTGTTCGATGTGCTCGGCGATGTTTTCGAGTTGGGCCTGGATTTCGCGGGCCTGTTCGGCAAGCTCATCGCGTCCGGCGGCGTAGATGAATTGGAAGATCCGGTTCATGCGATCGAAGCACAGATCGATCTGGGCCTGGAGCTGGTTGCGGGTGGAAGGCGGGTCGGGGATGTAGACATCATTGGAGAAGAACTGGTTGAGCGAGGGGATGAAGCAGTCGACGGTGATCTTGCGGGATTTGTCGATCTTGATGGTGAGTTCGATTTCGGAGCCTTCGGGGAGGGGGCGCTTGAGGCGGTCGGCCGCGATCTTGATGCAGCCGGTCCACCATTTTTCGTCGGGGTCTTCGGAGACTTCGATTTCCCAGAACTTGATGGGGAGCGCTTCGCCGATGTCGGAGGGCCGGACGGTGCGTTCGGTGCGGAAGGTTTTGCGGGTTTCGGCGGGGAGCGGGGTGTGGCGCGTGAAAATGGGGACGAAAGCATCTTTGCCGCTGTCGGTGGCCAGCTCGATGGCGATGGTGTGCGGCAGGGGGATCGCGCCCATGGGGAGCATGAAGGCGATGGAGAACTGATCGGGCGTGATGGGGAGCAGCTGGCCGGATCTGGTGCGGGCGGAGATTTTGTAGCTGGTAGCGGGTTTGTTGGGAGTGAGCAGGACTTCGGTGGCGAAGCGGTCGGCGGTGATGGGGAGCCAGCCGGAGGACCAGAATCCGCCTTCGGCGTCGATCTTGATTTCGTGGACGAACAATCTGGATTTTCCGGAGAAGCTGCCGGCGACGGGTGACTTGGGTGTGCCGGAGGCGTGCTCGTGGTTGAGCTGGAGGGGGATGGCATCGGGGGAGGCGGGGGCTTGCGTGGGCGCGGAGATGGTGGCGGTGGATGCGGCAGCTTCGTTTTGCAGGCTGGAGGCGTAGATGGCGGCGCCCTGGGCGACGACGGTCATGGGATCGATGGAGTGATCGAGCTTGTCGCCCAGCGCGGACTTGAGCAGCGAGCGGACGGCGGGCATCTGCGTGGGGCCGCCTACCAGCAGGACGCGGTCGAGATCTTTGGGGGAGATGCGGGCGCCGTCGAGGGCACGCTGCACGAGGTCGAGGGATTTGGTCAGGAGGGGTTCGATCTGCTTTTCGAGTTCAGGGCGGGTGATGGTGAAGGCGGCTTCGATGGGGTTGGACTGGAGGTCTTCGCCTACGTTGAAGATTTCGACGGTGGTCACGTCGGTGGTGGAGAGGGCGATTTTTGCGTGCTCGGCGATGCGGATGAGGTGGCGGAGGAGGCGGTTGTATTGTGTGGGCTGGTCGTTTTTGTCGGGGAGCTTGAAGCGGTGGGAGAGAGGTTCCATGAGGAGGTTTTCTGCGAGGACGCGGTCCATGTCTTTTCCGCCCAGGCGGTTATTGCCCTGGTTTTCCAGGACGGCGAGACGGCCATTACGGGTGGAGACGACGGCGACGTCAAGTGTTCCGCCGCCTAAGTCGAAGACCAGCCAGCGTTGGGCGGACGAGGTGGCGGATGCGCCGTAGGCGATGGCGGCGGCGATGGGTTCCTGGAGTAGCGGGGCGTGCTGGAAACCGGCGAGCCGGGCGGCGCGGGCGGTGGCATCGCACTGGAGGTTGCCGAAAGCGGCGGGGACGGTGATAACGGCGGCGGCAAGTTCTTCGCCGTTGGTGCGCTGGACGTCGGCGCGGAGGGATTTGAGGACTTCGGCGGAGAGTTCCTCGGCGGTCATGGTGCGGTTGGAGGCGGGGAAAAGGAGCTTGTCGGAAAAGCCCATCCAGCGTTTGAATTCGGCTTGGGTGTTTTCGGGATCGGAGATCCAGGTGTCGTAGGCGCGTTTGCCCACGAGCATGCGTCCGGATTTGCCGATGTAGACGACCGAGGGGGTGATGGTCTGCAACTCGGTGGTCTGGAAGATTTTGACGGCGGCGTTCCTGCAGCAGGCGACGGAGGAGTTGGTGGTGCCGAGGTCGATACCGTAGTCGATGGTGGGCATGGCGAATCCTGAATGGTCAGTGATCAGTTGTCAGCTTGAGTATAGCTCGAGTTTCAGGTGTTGTGGGCGATGACGATTTCGGCGGGTTTGATGACCTGGTTCTGGTGCAGGACCAGCGGGGAGACGGTTTCGGACACGATGGTGGAATTTTGGGGCAGGTGGGGCATGAGCGTGCGCTCGAGGACGCGGGCGTTAAGGCCGGGGTCGTAGGGGATGCCGTCGAAGGTCTGGACTTCGATCTGGGCGTTTTTGAGGAGATCCTGGATTTTGCGGAGGGAGTGACGCACGGGGCCCAAAGGCGGGTGATCGAGGATGGGCTGGAGGGTTCTGGAGAGTCGCCAGTGCTCGACGGCGAGGGAGGCGAGGTCGTTGATCGAGATGGGGATGGTTTGCGGGGTCATGGGGGCCTTTCGGTTAGCAGGCTAGCGTGGCGGCTCTGGAACGCTGCCAGGCGTGCCAGGTGCGAGGTGGATGTGCCCATCCTTGTCGATGGCGTAATGTTGGCCGTTGTAATCGAAGCCTTTGGGGGATTCGGTTCTGGGTATGACGACTTGCGGTGGGTCATATTTCGGGAGATCGAATTTGGGGATGGTGATGGGTGGTGGGGTGTATTGGGGGGTGGAATAGTTGGAATTGTTGGTGTGGGAGATGGTCAGGGCGCGGAGGATGGCGGCGCCTGCGACGATGGCGATCCAGAGCCAGGTGCGGCTGCCACCGGAGTTGATGACGGGGGTGGGTTTGCGGCGGGATTGTGCCTGGACGGTCTGTATGTGCGGCAATTCGCGCGAGACGGGCGGCTTTTGCTGGGCGAACTTGGCGCGTTGTTTTTCCGCTTCGGGCTTGACCCAGGCGAGGCGGTTGGAGGTGGCGGATTCCATCGGTGTGCCGCGGGCGATGGCGAGGGATTTTTCGAGGACGGTTTCGGCGGTGATGTAGTCGTAGCAGGCATCGTAGGCGCGGGCGATGTAGTTCAGGAGGGAGATCAGCGGGCCTTTGAGACGGTCGGCGGCGACCGGGTCGTCGCGGGTGTGTTTCAGGAGGAGTTGGAGCAGCGGTTGGCAGGAGGCGTCGGCGGTGTTGGCGGCTTGCCTGGCGGCGGCTTTGAGGGGGTCGATTTTTTTTAAAGCCCAGGCGCGTTCGATCTGGTCGTGGCAGTCGGCGCAGGTGCGGGCGAGGTGGGATTCCAGGCGCGTGAAGAGTTTGTCCGTGCCCTGGGAAGAGTGGGTGTGGGCATCGAGAAGGGTGAAGAGTTTTTCGATGGGCACGAGGCTGCCGTTTTGCAGGGGGCGGTCGATGGAGTCGATGAGGAGGTCGGTGATGGGGTTGGGGAGATCGATCTGCGCGGAGAGGATTTCATCGGGGGTGGCGGCTTTTTCGAAGTCGCCTTTGGTTTCGGCCTCGAGGAGCAAGGCGGTGAAGTCGTTGGAGTTGGCGAGGAAGTCGAGATTTTTCAGGAGGAGGGCGAGGCTGTCGAAGTCGGTGTAGAGATTTCTCTGGCGGTCGAGTTCGGCGATTTTCAGGAGGACGGCGGCGTGGCGGGCGGGGATGGCTGCGCCGGCGGCGGGGCGTGCGTTGAGGTTTTGCGGCGGGGTGATGTAGAACCACCAGAGGCGTTCGACGACGCGGGATTCAGGCTGTGCGAGGCGGGCGGCGGCGTTTTCGATGTCGGTGCTTTTGCGAGGGACCATGCCCAGGAAGGGGGCATCGTTGGGCGTGGACGGGATGTCGTTTGGGTTGGCAAAGAGGCGCATCATGCGTGCCGCGGAATCGATCTGGGACTGGGAGGCGTCGGCGGTGAGGCCGAGGATTCGGAAGGCATTGCGGGCGAGGTTTTGGGCGAGATCGGGCATGGAGGGATTGTAGCAATTTTTGATTTGGGATTTTTGCGTTTTAATTTTGAGTATCAGTGGGGCTCGTTTGTCGTGGCGAAGGAATCGAAGACGGGTTTTTGGTCGGAGTTGATGAATTGGATGTCCAGGAGTTCGCCGGCGATGTAGATTTTCATTTTTCCGCAACTGAAGCAGATGAGGATGTCGGTGGTGACGCCGCCGCGGGTGGCGGAGATGGCGTGGCGCGGCTCGAAGCACAATGCGGTATTGAAGTACTCGTGAGGAGAATTGAGGACGGCGGCGGCGAGTTTTTGGCGGTCCGCGGAAGAGGTGATTTCGATCTTGCGGGCGATCGGGAAATTGAGGAAGGTTGGATCGGCTTGGGGATGAGGGTGGTCGGGATCGAGGAGGTAGAAGTCGAGCTTTTCAGGGGCCTGGAGGACCCAGCCGACTTTGGCGGGGAAGGGGTCGTTGTAGTGGATGGGTGCGTCGGATCGAGGGATGGTGGTGGCGCGTGGGATGGGCGGGGGGTTTTGGCAGGAGAAGAGGAAAAGTGGGAGTGCAAGGAGAAGCGGAGCACGGAACATCATGAGAGCCTCGTGCAGGCTTGGAAGCCTGCACCACAATCGGGAGATTGGGGCAGAAGTTTGAGGTCGCGTTCAAGGTTGGGCTACCGACGGCACCGGACCGGGCATGCTTATGGCTGCTTCCTTCCGGACCTGACCAGGTTCACAGCCGACCCGTGCATCGGGCCCAACCGTGGACGCGACGTCGAGAGGAGGATTGTATCGCAACGTGCGGCGAATGACCAATGCACGATGACCAATGCCCCATTGAATTGTCCAATGCCCGATGACCTGGGATGCGCTAGAATGCCGGGTGTGTTGGCTGGAGGTTTTTCATGGCGAAGTTGTTTGAGAAATTTTCAATTCGCGGGGTGGAGTTTCGGAATCGGCTGGGGGTTTCGCCGATGTGCATGTATTCGTCGGTGAATGGGTATGCCAATGACTGGCACCTGGTGCATTTGGGGTCGCGGGCGGTGGGTGGATTTGGGCTGATTTTTGCGGAGGCGACGGCGGTGGAGGCGCGGGGGCGGATTACGCCGGATGATGCGGGGTTGTGGGAGGATGGGCAGATTGAGCCTTTGGCGCGGATCATGCGGTTTTGTCGGGAGCGCGGGGCGGTAAGCGGGATCCAGTTGGCGCATGCGGGGCGGAAGGCATCCACGACGCGGCCCTGGGGGCATCCGCGGCCGCATGAGCCGCTTGGGGTGGACGAAGGCGGGTGGCGGATTGTGGGGCCTTCGGCAATACCCTTTGATGCTGGGTATCAAGCGCCGGCGGAGCTTTCGGTGGAGGAGATTGGGGAAATTGTGAAGAAGTTTGGGGAGGCGGCCCAGCGGGCGCTGGCGGCGGGGTATGAGGTTGTGGAGGTGCATGGGGCACATGGGTATTTGCTCAATTCATTTTTGTCGCCTTTGTCGAATAGGAGGACGGATCGGTATGGAGGAAGTTTTGAGAATCGGGTGCGGATGCTGATGGAGGTGGTGAGGGAGGTGCGGCGGGTGTGGCCGGAGCGGCTGGCGTTGTTTGTGCGGTTGAGTTGCACGGATTGGGCACAGGGCGGATGGACGGTGGAGGATACGGTGGCGGTGGCGAAGATGCTCAAGGGTGAGGGGGTGGATGTGGTGGATTGTTCGAGCGGTGGGAATGTGGCGGGGGCGAAGATGCAGGTGGGGCCGGGGTACCAGGTGCCTTTTTCAGAGCGGGTGCGGCGCGAGGCGGGGATGATGACGGCGGCGGTGGGTCTGATCACGGAGGCGCGGCAGGCGGAGGAGATTGTGACGGAGGGGAAAGCGGATGTGGTTTTGCTGGCGCGGGAGGCGTTGCGGGATGCGTATTTTGCAGTGCATGCGGCGCGGGAGCTGGGGGAGAGGGAGGCGGTGGGGATGCCGGGGCAGTATTTGCGGGCGTGAGGGGGGGCGGCGTTGCAGTTACATCATTACGAGAGTGATTGAATGAAGGCCGCGATGAAGGTTGTGGTGAAATAGGCCCAGACGAAAGAGAAGAGGATGTGCATGGCGGTGTTGAAGCGGTGGCCGCGCCACAGTTTGGGGGAGTAGACGAAGAATTGGATGAAGAGTCCTTTCCAGCACATTGGGATCCTAAGCTTAGAATTCCACGTGGACAAGTTGTCG
>JADMIO010871544.1_pt1 | contig 15523 bp, 13 predicted proteins | sample 8958161 | NCBI WGS metagenome assembly JADMIO01 (sample SAMN16585339, study PRJNA669376) | soil metagenome | isolation source: Crop rotation soil | place: USA: Cullars Rotation, Alabama | collected 2011
AGGTGAGCCAGTGTGATTACATTTGCGGCCTAACTGTGGCCAGTCCAGTTACGCTGGAGTCACTAGTATTTAGGTGACACTATAGAAGCGGCCGCGACAACTTGTCCACGTGGAATTCTAAGCTTAGGATCCCAATGTGCTGGAAAGGGCGCAAGGCGGTCACGAGGTTGGGGCAGCACATGAACCGGCCGCGCAGCGTAACGAAGAACACGCGGCTGGGGAGGCGCGCTGGCAACGCGCGGATCTCTTGGAAGCGAATGCGGCGCCGGCCGCGCCGCATCCATCCTCAAAACGAGGCGCGAGCAAATTTGGCGTCGGGATTAGAACTCGCCAGTGACGCCGATGGAATAGGTCTTGCCGAGGCTGTTTTCGATTTGGAGCCGGCTCCACGCCGGGGCGCCATCGATCCGGCGGACGCGGGTCTTGGCTTCGTTGGTGAGATCACTGCCGGAGATATAGAGGGCCAACCATTTCGTGAGGCCGACCTGGATGCTGGCGTCGAACAGGCCGACCGGGACGTATTCGCGCGTGCCGTTGTGACCGTTCGTCGGATCGGCCTGCACCCAAATACGGCCGGTGCGAATGTAGCCGACATTGGCATGAAACGATTTGCCGAAAAGACTGCGGGAGAAGGAGAGATGGGCGGTTTCGCGATCATCATACAAGTTGCCGAAGTCCCCATTGGAGGTCGGCACCTCGCCCTTTTCGTTGTTGTAGTTGTAGGTGAGCGAGGCACTGAAGCCTTTCGCCCAGTCGGGCACAAAGGGATCGAACCGCTGCTGGATCGAAGCTTCTGCGCCGACGATCTTCACGCTGCCGATGTTAACCCAAGTCTTGGCGGTGTAATTGACGAACTCGGGCCCGAGACCGAATTGCGCGGCGGTGGTCGCCGAGTCGAGAAACACACTGGGATTGACCTGATAGTTGTGGATGCTGCGCATGTAGCCATCGACTTTCAGCGAGCCACCGGAGTTGGTGTAATACTCCAGCGCAGTCTCATAGCTATAAGCCACCCAGGGCTTGAGGTTGGGATTGCGCACCGTGACCGAGCCGAGGTTCGCGTTGGTCACCGCGGTGTCGGCGGTGTCGCTGACCGTGGTGTTCGGAATCACACTGCGATCAAAGCGATTTTTGGCCTGGGTTTTCCCGGCAGCGGCTTTCCAAATGAGATTATCGGTGAGGTTGAATGTCGCGTGCAGGCTGGGAAAATAATTCTGATTGGAGCCGGAGCCGGAGGCGCCCTTCGGGGTATTTTGCAGCACGGCCTCAGCGAAGCTGCCTTTGGGGGCGTCGACCAGATTGACGAACGTGCCCGCGGCATGGGTCTTGACCGAGCCATCCGCGTTGAGGACGTCACCGGTGCGTTTCACCGAGCCGTCGGAATAGCGCTGCGGCGTGCCATCGGCATTGAGCAGATCGGCGGTGTTTTTTGGGGTCTTGCCGTCGGCGTATTTTTGATAGGCGGCCTCGGGATTATTGATGAAGCCGCGGCCGGTGACGGTCGCGCGTTCGAAGCGAACGCCGCCGACCAGGGAGAGCCGGTTGTGGAGCAGCTTGATGGCGCCTTGCAGATAAGGAGCGTAGGTTTTCTCGTCGTATTCCATCGGCTGCTGAGCGCTCAGTTTCCAGGAGTTAATGTCGTCGTAGACAAAATAGTCCGGATGCGCCTGATAGATGCTGTAAAGCTTCGAGAGGCTGATGTGCTCGAAGGCCGGCGAATTGTAGAACGAGTCGCGATCCGGCCGGATGGAATCGGCGACGATCGCGGCGGCGGTGTCGTCGGCGGTCCCGGCGACATGATCGGCGCCCACAAATTTCCAGTTCTTGTTATCGTAACGCTGGCGATTGCGATACTCCTCAGTGAAATCGAAGCCGACTTGGAGGGACGCGGGATTTTCCCGTAGATCGAAATCACGCTTCGCATAAAAGCGCAGCGGGATCGTGGTCGTGTAGTCTTTGCTGGGTTTGGAGCGGACACCACCGATACGCATGTTGCCGGCCTTGGTCCAGTCGAGCGGCACGTTGTAGTCGGCGGCGTTGGTGCTGGCGAGGCCGGTGGCCGTGGTGAAAGCCTCGATGCGTTGGAACATCTTTCCGTTCCAATCGTAAAAGTTGAACGTCGCCGAGATTGGGTTGGCCGTGCCGGTGCCGACGCCGGTGTCGAGAAACGCACTGTTGCCGCCGGCGGTGGTGCTGTTGAAAAAGCCGTCCTTCGTGTCGGCGAACGAGTGACTCGAATAGGAAAACGCCCCCGTGGCATTGACGGTCCAAAGATTGTGGCGCCATTTGGCCTGAGCCTGATAAGTCCGCGTATAGTTGTATTGGTCGCGCCAGAGCGGAGTGTTGAACTTCGCGGAACCGGTGCCGGGTGAACCGAGCACTTTGTTTTGATCGGCATAGAGCGCGGCCCCGGTCGTCCAGGTGTAACGCACGTCGTCGGCGGTCTGGTTGAGATAACGCTCGAAGCTGACGACCTGGTTGACGGTCAGTTCGGGACCCGGCTTCCAGTCGACCTTAATTGTGGCGAGCTCGGTCGTGTCCTTGATGGGGGCATCGTGGAGGAGTTGGGTTTGGTTGGCGGGATTGTAGACGCTCGGGGCGGTGAGGCGTGGATCGTTCGCGGCGGCACCGGCGGCCTTGGCTTGTTCGTAGGCGAGGTTGGAAGCGGTGGAGCCGTAGTTGAAACCGGGCTGCGACCAGTGCGTGCGGACGATTTTATCGTCATGGCTCAGCGAGATCGCGTAACCGAAGGTCTTGCTCACGGGATTCGTATAGGTGAATTGGAAATTGGGCCGCCAATATTGCATCTTTCGGTCCTTGGGGCCGTCGCGCTCCTGGGTCGTCAGCACTTCGCCGTCCGAGGTGAAATACGCCTGATAGGTAAGGATGGCGCGGCTCTTTTCGAAGGCCGAGCGGCGGATCAAGTTGATGGAGCCGCCAATCGCATTGGCACTATCCTCGGGTAACGGCATCATGCGGATTTCGGCGCGGGCGATGTCGGCAATGGATGATTCCTTCATCTCGAAGGCGCGGGAATTGGACTCAGTGAAGGAGCTCGCCTGGCGCACCCCATCGAAGGTGATTTCAGTATTCATCGCACCGAGGCCGCGCACGTTCACGCCCGTGATATTGTTGGCAAAATATTCCACGCCCACACCGGGTAGCCATTTGAGGAATTCGCCCACATTGTGGTTCGCCTGAGGTCCAAATGCGTCCGTGGAGACGACGCTTTTGATGTTCGCGGAAAAACGCTGCTCGTTGATGGCGATCGCCGCGGCATTGGTTTCGCGCGTGGATTGCACGACGAATTGGTCGAGCTTCACCGTATCGGACGTTTCGCCGTAGAGTGACTTGTTGGTCAGATCGATATCCTGCTGCGCCACTTGGCCAGCGAGGACGGTGAGGGCGATTTCCTTTTCATCGAGACCAGTGAAAAAAGCGCGCAGCGTCACCGCACCCGACGGAATACCCGCGAGTCGGAAGTTGCCGCCTTCGTCGGTGAAGGTGACAAGATTCGTGCCTTTGACCGTGACCCGCGCATTATTCAGGTAGGTCCCGGTCGCGGCGTTTTTCACGCGGCCTTCGACGGAACCGACAGCGGGCGATTGCGCGCGGACGCAAATTGCCCCGAGTAAACTCGCGACAAAAATAAGGCAGGCGGACAGACGAACGGTTTTCATGGGGGTGGGGAGGGTTGCGCCGGCCTGTATAAAATCGGCCGTGCGTTCGAGATGACACGAAGCGAACGATCTCACTTTACCTATGAAAACAGGCGGCCAACATGGATATTTGGTGTATCTTAATGGATGAAATTGCCTGCCCAAAAACCTCGCGCAAAATCTTTCCACGGGAGGATTGCGGGTGATCCCTGGCAAGCGGACACAACCAAATCCGCCGCGGTCGCTGCGAAAAAAGACGCCAGCGGCCCGGACGAGCGGGGCAAAAAAAGTGAGGTTGGTTTTACCTATCGATGCACCGGCGCCGCGTTCGCGAAAAGTTCGGTGCTATTTACATGGTTAAGCGGACGGGCGGACTTTTTGCGTTTCACCGATCGTGAGCTGTCATCGCTCGAACGCCGCGGGCGCCCGCGTTCACCGAAATTCCAATCCGGATCGCGCGAGTCGCTTCAGGTGTCTGCTCGAAGTGTTACGGCGGATGAAAAATGCCCAGGCTCGCGTTCGATCGATCTGTGCGCGGGCGAATCAGCCGGCGACCGGAGCGACCAATAAAATGTGAATAAAAAAGTGGGTTACGAAGGTGCTCTGGGCTTGACGGGTGGTGGGGTAAAGTGGTTTGAAATGGGGCACTGTGGGGCAGCTAGCGCCCCGCGGCCCACATGGCGCAACCCGGCAAGGCATTTTATACCGGACTTTTCCGGCACAACCTTGACGACAAGGGTCGACTCACGATCCCGTCGGCGTGGCGTTATGCGCACGAGGAAAGCGACACGTTCCTCGCGACGCCGCACCCGGACGGTTATATCGCAGTGCTGCCGCCGGCGGAGATCGCGAAGCTCGAGGCAAAGATCGCCGCGATGAAGTTGAGCGACGCGGCTGCGCAGAAATTTTCCGCGAAGTTTTTTTCCCAGACGCAGACGTTTTCCTTCGACAAGGCGGGCCGCGTGGGACTCAGCGCCGACCTGCTCGCGCATGCGAAGATCACGAAGGAGTCGGTGCTGGTCGGCTCCCTGACGAAATTCAACATCTATGCGCCGGCGCGTTGGACGCAGGAAGAGGCCGGCGGCGAGGGCGAGAGCTTCGGCGACCTCATGCGCCGGTTCGACATCTAACGATGAGTCGCGCCCCCAAAATCAAAATCGTCGCGGCGCGCATGCTCGCGCCGAAAGCCTCGCGCTTGATCGGGGCAGTCAGCCGCCGCGCCTTTCCCGCCTGGATCGACGCAAGCGAGCGCGCGGTGTCGTTCAATGCCACGGCGGTCATGCCCCGCGTGCGCGACGGCCTCGTGCTGCGCATGGTCGGCCGTTCGAAGGCCGCCTCCACCTCGAAGAAGTCCGCCCATGGCCCCGGCGCCCGCTGAGATTTTTCCCGTGACCATGACGCCCGGCCACCAGCCCGTGTTATTGCGCGAGGTGCTCGAACTGCTCGCGCCCCGCGCCGGCGGCCGCTACCTCGATTGCACCTTCGGTGGGGGAGGGCACACCCGGGCGCTGCTCGAGGCCGCGCCGACGGTGAACGTCACCGCGCTCGACCGCGATCCCGCGGCCCAGGAACGGGCGGCGGCCCTCGCTGCGGAATTTACCGGCCGGTTCACGCTGATCGATCGGGATTTCGGGCGGTTGGCCGATCTGGCGATCGAAGGCTTCGACGGCATCCTGTTCGATTTTGGCGTGTCGTCGTTTCAACTCGACGATGCCAGCCGCGGCTTTTCGTTCCGGACCGATGCTCCGGCCGACATGCGCATGGATCCGCGCACGGGTGTGCCGGCGAGCCGCTGGCTCGAGACGGCGACAGAGGAGATGCTCGTCCGGGCGATTCGCGATTTTGGCGAGGAGGAAAACTGGCGCCGCGTGGTGCGGGCGCTGCTGGCTGCCCGTGGCACGGGCCAGCTCGCCCGCACCGCTTCGCTGGCCGCGGTCATTGCCGACGCGATCCCGGCGCGGGCGCGCGCGTTGGCGAGAATTCACCCGGCAACGCGGTCCTTCCAGGGCCTCCGCATCGCGGTGAACGACGAGATCGGCGCGATCGAGCGCGCCCTGCCGGCGGCCTTTGCGAAACTCGCGGCGGGCGGGGTGCTCTGCGTGATCAGCTTTCACTCCCTCGAGGACCGTCCCGCGAAGCAGTTTTTCCGCCGCCTGTGCGGCCAGCCCGAAAACGCCGACGACGCCACGCCGCAGGACTTGCGCACGAAATTCGCCGAGCCGCTCACGCGCCGCCCGATTACGCCGGCCGATGACGAGGTGGCCGCCAACCCGCGCAGCCGTTCCGCCAAGCTCCGCGCGCTGCGCAAGCTCTGATCCTTTTCGCCGTTTCGCTCCCTCCCTCTGCCCCGCGCTCCGATGAAGACCACCGACACGCATGCGTTCGTGAACCAGTTCCTCGTCTGGCTGCTCGTCGCCTTCACCGGCACGGGCTCGCTGGGCCTCGGCCTGGTATGGATGCGCCACCAGATTTCCGCCACGGCCAACGCGAACCGCAAGCTCGAGACGCGCATCGCCGATGTGCAGCGTCACATCGACGAGACCACGACGAAGATCGAAGGCGAACAGAGCTCCGACGTCCTGCGCCGCCGCAACGCCGAGTGGCACCTCGGTCTCGCCCCCCGCGCGGAGACGCAGCTTGTGCACGTGACGGAAGATCCCGTGCTGCGCCTCGCGCAACGCGCCAACCGCGACCTCTTCACCGATCGGGCGGTGTCCGTTTCGTTCCAGCTCGCGGCGAAAAACTGATCCATGTCGAAAGGGTTCGCGTCCAACTACCGCATTCTCGTGCTCGCCACGGGATTGTTCACCGTGTTCGGCCTCCTCGGCACGCGGCTCGTGTGGTTGCACGTGATCGATCGCGATTCGCTGCTGAGGAACATCGTCAAGGCCCGCCGGCAGGTGATCGTCGAGAAGGCGCGGCGCGGCGATATTCTCGACGCCAACGAGGCGATCCTGGCGACGAGCCACTCGCTGCTCGTCGTCGGGGTCGATCCGAGCGCGATCCGCAAGGCCGGCGACAAGCTCCGCGAGAAGGATGAGGCGAAGTGGCCGCAACTCGCCGCGCTCCTCGGGCTGCCGCTGCCGCAGCTCGAAAAAATCTTTACCACCAGGTTCCGGGAGCCCGCTCCAGCGGACCGGCCGTTGCTGCCGACTCCCGCGCCCGCGGCCTCGACGGCGACGGTCCCCGCGAGCCTGGTGTTCAATCTCACGCCCCCCATCGCGCGGCCGGCCTCCGCGCCGGCCAACGCCGACGAAGACGACGACCTCGATCTCGATCCCACCGCCGACGCCGCCGGCCGGCGCGAAATTCACTGGGCGAAACTCGCCGAGAATATTTCCGAGTCGACCTACGCCGAGATCCAAAAGCTGGGCATCCAGGGCGTGACCGGTGATCGCGTTTACCGCCGCTCCTATCCGCATCGGCAGCTCGCGTCGCACCTGCTCGGATTCGTGAGCCGCGATGAAAAACCGGTGGCTGGCGTCGAGCGCTACGCCGATTTCTACCTCCGCGGCCAGGACGGCTGGCGCGAGGGCGAGCGCGATGGCCGCAGTCGCGAACTCGCGCAATTCCGCACCCGCGAGGTGCCGCGCGCCGACGGTTACACCGTCAAACTTTCGATCGACACGAATGTGCAGGACATCATCGAGCAGGAGCTCGATCACATCGCGAAAACCTACCAGCCGCTCAAGGCGACGATCGTCGTCAGCCGGCCGAGCGACGGTTTCATCCTCGGCCTCGGCAATTACCCGACGTTCGATCCGAACGAGTATAACAAGGTGCCGAAGGACGAGCAGGAGCGCCTGAAGAATGTCGCCGTTACGGACGTTTACGAGCCCGGCTCGGTGTTCAAGATCGTGGCGGCGGCCGGCGCGCTCGAGGAACGTCTGGTCACGCCCGACACGACCTTCGACGTTTCGCTGACGAGCGTGGATTACCGCGGCAAGCCGCGCGCGCTGCCGGCAGAGGATGATATTCGCGATTATCCCGACCCCAAGCATGTGCCCGTTACGCGCATCATCAGCTTTTCGAGCAATCGCGGCGCGGCACAGCTTGCGATGCGGATGGGGGAGGAAAAATTCTACTCCTACGCCCGCGCCTTCGGCTTCGGTGACACCCTCGGATTTCCGATCGGCGGCGAGGTGACGGGCACGGTGCTGAAACCCGGCACCAAAAACTGGGACGGCACCACGATCACCCGCATGCCGATGGGCCACTCCATCGATTGCACCGTGCTGCAAATGCACTCCGCGATGAGCGCGATCGCCAATGGCGGCGTCCTGCTCCGCCCGCAGATCATCCGGCAAATCCGTGATACTTCCGGCGAGGCGGTCTACCGTTTCGATCGGGCGGAAATCCACCGCGTGGTCTCGCCGGAGACGGCGCGCGCGATGGCGGAGATGCTGAAGGGCGTCGCCACGAAAAATGGCACCGCCCCCGAGGCGGCCATCGCGGGCTACGAGGTCGCGGGCAAGACCGGCACGACCCAGAAACTGATGCCGATTGAGCTCGCCGACGGCAAAATCGTGAAGCGCTACTCCACGAAGCACCACGTCGCTTCGTTTGTCGGGTTCTTCCCTGCGAGCAACCCGCAGATCGCCATCTCGGTGATCGTGGATGACGCGGACGCGCACGCGCCCAACGGCGTGGCCTATGGCGCCAAGATCGCCGCGCCGTCGTTCAAGCGCATCGGCGAACAATTGATTCCACTTTTGAACATCCAGGCCGGGCGTCCGGCCATCTCGACAAATCTCGTCGCCTTCGACGGCGGTCACCGATGATCGGCTATCTCACCTTCAACTCGGCGTTGATTCACGCCTTCAATCCGCGGCCGGTGCGCCGCACCCACCGCGAAACGCTCGCGCGCAACCGTATCTTCAAGACGGCGCCGAAACTTTCCGACTATCTTCGCGACGCCGAAATTGTCGCCGTGAAAGGCGAGCTCGACCGCCCGATTTCCGGGCTCGCGATCGACAGTCGTCGGGTTGCGCCGGGGAATGTCTTCTTTGCGCTGCCGGGGCAGCGCGTCGATGGCGCGACGTTCATCGACGAAGCCGTGAGCCGCGGCGCCGTGGCCGTCATCACCCAAAAAATGCCGGCGTTTCCCCCGGCCAAGGTGACATTCATCCGGGTGGCTGATGCCCGGGTGATGCTCGCGCGCGTTGCCCAGCGCTATTACAAGTTTCCCGACCGCGACCTCACCGCGATCGGCGTGACGGGCACGAACGGCAAGACGACCGTCTCACATCTCATCAAGCACTTCCTCGACGCGGACGAACGCGTCGGCCTCCTTGGCACCATCAACTACGATCTCGGGGCGCGCACCGTGCCGTCTTACCAGACGACACCCGAGGCGCTCGAGACCTACGGGATGCTGGCGCAGATGCGCGACGCCGGCTGCCATCACGCCGTAATGGAGGTGAGCTCGCACGGCCTGGAGCAGAAGCGGGTGCTCGGTCTGCAATTCGGCGCGGCGGTCTTCACGAACCTCAGCCAAGACCACCTCGATTATCATCAGACGCTGGAAAATTACTTCGACGTAAAGGCCCGGCTCTTCACCGGCGCGTCCGGCTCGATGCCGCGGGTCGCCGTGGTGAATCTAGACGATGCGCACGGTGAAAAGCTGGCCGCCAAAATTTCCGGCGAACTGCCTGGCGTAAAACTGGTCACCTTCGGCGAACATTCCCGCGCGCACCTTCGCGCCGAACATGTGACGCTGCATTTCAAACATTCGACCTTCCGCCTGGTCTGGCCCGGCGGCGCGCGTGAGATCGACGCGCCGATGGTCGGCCGCTACAATGTGAGCAATCTCCTCGCAGCGATCGCGACCGCGTTTGCGCTCGGCCGCGATCCCGCGGCGTTTCTCGGGCGGCTGCGCACGTTTGCCGGCGTTCCGGGACGGATGGAACCGGTCAGCGCCGGCGTGCCCTTCAACGTGTTTGTCGATTACGCGCACACCGACGATGCGCTGCGCAACGCCCTGGGGATGCTCCGCGGCATCACGCCCGGCAAGGTGCGCGTGGTCTTCGGCTGCGCGGGCAACCGCGATCGCACGAAGCGGTCGTCGATGGTCGCCGTTGCGCAGAATTTCGCGGATCACGCATTCGCGACGGCCGACAATCCGCGCACGGAGCGGCTCGGGCAAATTTTCGCCGACATGCGCGCAGGCGTCACGGCGCCCGCCAAGTTCTCATGGATCGAGGATCGGCGCGAAGCGATCCGGCTGGCCGTCGCGGCGTGCCAGCCGGGTGACTCCTTGCTCATCGCGGGCAAGGGCCATGAGACCTGCCAGGAATACGCCGACACCGTGTTCCCGTTCGACGATCGGTTGGTGGCGAAGGAACTCCTCCTCGCGCGAGAGGGGCAGACGTAGATGCCGACGTTTGCTCCAGCTGATTTGTCTTCATGGACCGGCGGGCGCTGGACGGCGCAGCCGGTCGTCGCAAGCCGAGAAGGCACGGGAGGCTCGATGGACGACGCCGGCACGGCCAGCGTCGGAAAACCGGTCGCTTCGCTCTCCGGATTCACGATCGATTCGCGGGCCGTGCGGCCCGGGCAGGTTTTCGTCGCGATCAAGACGGATAAACGCGACGGTCACGATTTTCTCGCTGCGGCGCGTGACGCGGGCGCGAGCGCCGCGATCGTGGCGACGCCGAACATCACCATCGCGCTGCCACAATTGGTCGTGACCGATCCGCTCGTAGCGTTTCAAGCGATCGCGCGGGAGCATCGGCGGACCTTTTCCGGAGCGGTCGTCGGCATCACGGGCAGTGCGGGGAAGACGTCGACCAAGGAATTACTCACCCTCGTCCTTGGAGGCACGGCCGGCGGCGTGCTCGCGACGGAGGGCAATCTCAACAACCACCTCGGCGTGCCGTTGACGCTCACCCGGATCGATCCGGCAATGCACAAATTCGCGGTGATCGAAGCGGGCGTCAGCGCGCCAGGCGAAATGGCGCCGCTGGCCAACATGATTCAACCCGACGTCGCGGTCGTCACGATGGTCGGACCGGCCCACACGCTCGAACTCGGCGGCTTGGAAGGCGTGGCGCGGGAGAAGTCCGGGCTCGTGCGCGGCGTAAAGCAGGGCGGGGTGGCGGTTTTTCCCAAGAGCTGCACGCAATTCGCGGCCTTCCGCGATCTCTTCGTCGATCAGTTCGTGCTGGAGCGTTCCACCGTGCTGCGGCCGGCGACATTGCCCCAGCACACGATTCACTACAATGTCATCCAACGCCGCGACGAGACGGTGCTCGCGGTCGCGTTTGGCCCGCCCCCGCCGACGATGTTCAAGCTGCGGCGCGTGACCGATGGCATGGCCGACAACGCCGCGCTGGCGATCGTGGCTGCCCTGCGGCTCGGCGTCGATGCGGCGACGATTCAATCGCGGCTCGGGTCGTGGACCGCGCCCAAACTCCGCGGGGAAATCCGCCGCGAGAAAGGCCGGTTGCTTTATCTCGATTGCTACAACGCGAATCCGGCCTCGATGGCGGACGCACTCGCGACCTTCATCGCCGTCACGGATCCGGCGGAGCGCCGGCTCTTCATCATCGGCTGCATGGAGGAACTGGGTGAGGAATCGCCCGCGCATCACCGCCGGCTTGGCCGCACGCTGCCGCTGCGCGCAAGCGATCAAGTGCTGGTTATCGGTTCACAGGCAGATGAGGTGTGTCGCGGCGTGCTCGAGCAGGGGGATTTCTCGAAGCAGCTTCAGATGTGTTCCACGCTGGAGCCGATGGCGGCGGCGATCGCGGAGTGGCGCGGTGCGGTGTTCGTGAAAGGAAGCCGCCGATATCAACTGGAGCAAGCGCTGGCGGGCTCCGTGCCGGAGGCCGCGCATGCTTAGCTACCTCTCAGATTATTCCGATTGGTTCGGCCCGCTGCGGCTGTTCAAGTTCATGACGCTGCGGACGATCTTCGCGGCGCTCACCTCGCTCGCCATTGGGTTTTTGATCGGGCCGATCCTTATTCGGAAATTTCGCGAGCTGAAATTCGGCCACGGTTACATCGACGATCGCACGGGTGCGCTCGGCGCGACTTATTTCGACAAGAAGCACACGCCGACGATGGGCGGGCTGATCATTTTCTTTTCCGTGTTCATCAGTTCCGTGCTGTGGGCGGCGCCCAACGTCTGGGTGGTCGTCGCGCTCTTCGTCTATGCCGCGTTGACGGTGCCGGGCTTTCGCGACGACTACCTCAAGGTCGTGCACAAAAAGAGCGCCGGCATCGCTTCGTGGGAAAAAATCGGCTGGCAGACCCTCGCGACGATCGTCGCGCTCGGTGCCCTGCTCTGGCACCCGATGAGCGCAGAGAAAATCCGCGAGCTCTGGGTGCCGTTCGTGAAGCACGCGGTGACTCCGAGCATGCCGTGGTGGCTGCTGCTCGTGATGATTTACCTGTGGATCGTGGGATTCAGCAACGCGATCAACTTCACCGACGGGCTCGATGGGCTGGCCGTGGGCTGCACGATCACGGTCGTGCTCGTCGTCGGGCTCATGGCCTACGTCGCGGATCACGTGTTTCTCTCGGAGTATCTACTGCTCAGCCACGTGCGGGGCACGGGCGAACTCGTGGTGATCTGCGGCGCGCTCATCGGCGGCTGCATGGCGTTCCTGTGGTTCAATTCGCATCCGGCGGAAGTGTTCATGGGCGACACGGGCTCGCTCGCGCTCGGTGGCCTCATTGGCGTGATCGCGTTCATGATCAACCAGCCGTTCACCCTCGTGATCGCGGGCGGAGTGTTCGTCGTCGAGCTGCTCTCCGTCGTCATCCAGGTTGGCTGGTTCAAATACACGCGGTCCCGCTACGGCGTGGGCCGGCGCGTGTTCCTGATGGCGCCGATTCACCACCATTTTCAGAAGAAGGGCTGGCCGGAAACGAAGGTGGTGCTCCGTTTCTGGGTGCTCTCCCTCGGCTGTGCGCTCGCCAGCCTGGCAACGCTCAAACTCCGCTAACCATGAATACGACAACGAAACATTCCCGGCCGGTGCCGGTGGGTAGTCGGGTCGCGATGCGCACCGTGCGTGCCCCCCGCTTTGTGTGCAGCGCAACCGCCCGGGCCGTGCTGCCCGCGGCCATGGGCAACCGGGCTTTCATCCGTGCGTGGGCGGCGCGTCGCGCCGGGCTCGCGTCACGCGACATCAAGTAGCCATGCCGCTCACCGCACCCGATTTTATTTTGCCGCTGCTCGAACAGCCGGCCGCCATTCTCGGCGGCGGCGCGAGCGCGTCGGGGGTGCGCGCGTTGCTGGCGGCGCTCGGGGCCGAAGGGAAAATCTACGACCCGACGGGCGCGGAGTTCACCGCGCGCGAGGCGCGTTCGCACCGGCTGGCGGTGTTCTCGCCTGGGTTTCCGCCGGATCACGAGTGGCTGGACTGTGCGCGTGCGGTCGGGGTGGAGTGTCTGGGCGAGCTCGACTTTGCTTCCCTGTTCTGGCGCGGCCGGGTGATCGCGATCACGGGCACGAACGGCAAGACGACTGTCACGGAATTTCTCGCGCACGCGCTGCGCGAGGGCGGCCGGGTGGCGCACGCGACCGGCAATACCGGCCATTCCTTTTCGCGGCACGTGGCCGAAACGCGCGGCGGCTCGGCCGAGGCGTTTGCCCTCTGCGAAGTGAGTTCGTTCCAAGCGGAGACGCTGCGCCATTTCCGGGCCGACGCGACGCTGTGGACGAATTTCGCCGAGGATCATCTCGAACGGCATGGCAGCCTCGAGGGTTATTTCGCCGCCAAGTGGAATCTCGTGACGCACACCCTCCCGGGCTTCCTTTTCGCCGGCACGTCGGTGCAACGATTCGCGCAGAAATTCGATCGGCCGCTGACGCCGTCAGCGGCGATCGCGACCGAAGGCGAATCGGGCGATCCGCGTCTCGCTCGGACGGTTTTTGCCGACTATCCGCAACGGGAGAATTTCCTGCTTGCCGCCGCGTGGTGGCGTGCCGCGGGGTTGGACGAATCAGTGCTGTTCGCCGCGGCGCGGAGTTTCCGGCTCGGACGGCATCGGCTCAGCCGCGTGATCGAGCATGACGGGGTCGCTTATTGGAACGATTCAAAAGCGACGAATTTCCACGCGGTCGAGGCAGCGCTCGCGAGTTTTCCGGCGCCGGTCGTGTTGATCGCGGGCGGACGCGCGAAGGGTGGGGACCTCGCGGGTTTCGTGCATCGGATTGCGCCGCGCGTGAAGCATGCCGTCCTGATCGGCGAGACGAGCGCGGACCTGGCGTTTCACTGCTCGACGTTCCGGGTGGCCCACACGAGCTGCGCGACACTCGATGAGGCGGTGCGCCGGGCGGCGGAGCTGGCCGAGCCGGGAGAGTCGGTTTTGCTGAGCCCGGGCTTCGCGAGTTTTGACATGTTCCGCAACTACGAGGATCGCGGCGAGCAGTTCGAAAAACTGGCGCGCGATCTCAGTCGCGCCGAGCCGAGCCCGGCCGCGGCGGTTGCGGCCAGTTTGAAGTAGCTTTAACCTCCACAAACCTTCACAACCAGCCTACCCATTCCTCCTATGAAAATCATGAAAGTCCTCGGCGTCGTCGTGGGCATCCACGTGTTTGCCTTGATCCTGATTTTTGCCAATCCGGGCTGCAGCTCGACCTCGAAGCCGGCGCCGGCTCCGGTGGACACCGTCGCGCGCGCGGACACGTCGCCCGCGGTCTCGGTGCCCGGCATGTCGCCGAGCGTCAGCGTGCCCATGGGCGACGCCAGCGGCTCGCCGGTGAGCGCAGCGCCCACGTCTTTCAATCCGGACGCGCCCGCGCTCGCGGCCGGTGGGGGCGTGCGTTTCTCGCCGACGCGCCCCGGCACCGCGGCGGCCTCGACGTTGGTGGCGGAGCCCGTGTCGGGCGTCATTTCGACGACCACTTACGCGGTGAAGTCCGGCGACAGCCTCTGGACGATCGCGAAGAAGAATCATCTGTCCGTCGGAGATTTGGCGGCCGCCAACAATCTCAAGACCACCGCTCCGCTGCACGAAGGCCAGAAGCTGCTCATCCCGAGCAAGCCCACGCCGGTGACGGCGCCGGCGGTGGCGAATGGGACGGGCGCTGCGGCCGGTGCGACGGCGAAACCTGCGGAGACCGCGACGCCGAAAGCCGGCGCGGACTCCGTCAAGCACACCGTGAAATCCGGTGAGACGCTCGGCACCATCGCCCGGAAATATGGCGTCAAGCAGGGCGACATCGCGGTCGCGAATAACATTACGGATCCGGCGAAGATTTACGCCGGCATGGAGCTGGTCATTCCCGGCTGGCAGACGCCGGCAGGCAAATCTGGTGGCAAACAAGCCCCGGCGGCGACCGCTTCGAAGAATGGCGCGCCGACGAAAGCCGCGGTGCCGGAAATCAAGCCGCTCTTCAATGCTCCGGGCGCTACTCCGGAGATCGGACCCAAGGCCTCCTCATCCACCACCGTGCCGACGATCAAAGTCGACGAGACGCCCGCTCCCGCGCCCGGCAAACCCTGAGTATTCGTTATCTCTCTCTCCGCCGTTCACTCCAACGTTCAACCCCACCGTCTCCCGTAATCGATCACCTGCCTTTTCCGCGACGACATGGCCACCGCCCCGCAGCCCGCCGAAGCATTCCGCGCGCGTTCCCTGCTCAATCCCGCGACCGTCATCGTCGTCTGCGCCGTCGGCCTCACGCTGCTCGGGCTGACGATTCTGTTCAGCGCGAGCGCGTCCTTCAAGGAGGGGCCGTATTTCTACCTGACGAAACAACTGGCGGGCGTGGCAGTCGCCGCGGTGCTGTGCTTCGTGGTGAGCCGGATCGATCTCGATTATGCGCGCAATTATTGGTGGTGGGTCGGCGGCGCCTTTCCAGCACAGTGGGATCCGAAGCTTGGAATTCACGTGACTTGAAGTCGCGG
>JADMIO011167846.1_pt1 | contig 15523 bp, 7 predicted proteins | sample 8958161 | NCBI WGS metagenome assembly JADMIO01 (sample SAMN16585339, study PRJNA669376) | soil metagenome | isolation source: Crop rotation soil | place: USA: Cullars Rotation, Alabama | collected 2011
GCGACTTCAAGTCACGTGAATTCCAAGCTTCGGATCCCACTGTGCTGGAAAGACCGCCGGCTTGCGCGACTTCCTCGGCCTTGGCGCGGGTGCGATTGTAGATGCGCACGGTGTGGCCTTTGCGAATGAGGCTGCGCGCCATGCCGCGGCCCATGAGGCCCGCGCCGATAAATCCGATGGTTCGTTTCATTATTTGAATTCTGTAACTAGGCCGCGAGCAACCTGAAAGGTTGCCAGAAATTAGCCGGGGGTTGAGCGTTAGCGATACCCCCGGTCTCATGCAATGAGAGCCCCCACCCCGGAGGGGCGGCAGAATCTCGCAATGTCGAGGAACAGCTCACTCTTAATGTTCTCGTATTCGGTTCTGGCACCCTTCGGGGTGCAATTAAATTGCGTCCACTCCCGGGGGGTGTCGCTGACGCTCAACCCCCGGCTAATTTCTGGCAGGCCTCCGGCCTGGCTTATTTTGTGGTTTTCCCCGGCTTCCAATCGGGCATCACGTAGCAATAAGCGTCGTAACGGATTTCGCTCCACGCGAGTTCATCGAGTGGACGACCGGGGAACAGCGGAATTTCCACTGGCGTAAATTTCACCCGCACGCGAATCGCGGAACGGCCTTTGGTCAACGCGAGCGGCAACAAAAACTCGTCGTCGCGAAAACGACGATTGGAGGTCTGGACGGTGTGTTGCGTCGCGCCGAGTTCCTCGCGCGGGTTGGAATAGATGCACGTGTTTCCCCCAGCGAGATACCAGATGCCTGCGGGCTTCCAGTCGGATTCCGTGAGATTTTTCTTCGCCGCATCAGCCACGAACACTTCCGCGCGTTGATTGGGAAAGGAATAATCCAGTTTGCGGCGCAGCATAACGCCAAGATTTTTCGGGTCGATCAATAGCGTGAACTCGGACGAGCCCGTGGTTTTGCGTCCTTTGTCCAGGTGCGCGGGGTACACGTCGAGCGCTTGAGTGGCCCCACCCATCTCCAGCACGGATTCACCGGTGGCGCCTTCCTTTACACGCTTCACGCTGCCTTCGATTTTTTTGGCGTCAGCGGCGTTGAGAACAATTTCACCTTTGCCCGGTGTGGCTTTGGCGGTGGCGGCCGGGATTTTATCCTGCGACGCACTCAGCCAAATGCGCTCAATTCGGTGCCCCGGATGCCGCGGCTGCACGCGCAGCTGGTGCGGGCCGGCTTCCTGGAACGTAACGACTCGCGGCGCTTCCTGCGGCAAGGCACTCGCCCATGCGTAGGTTTGCTTCGGGAATACATCCACCCAGTTGCCGAAACCTTTGGGATGGCCGTAGCGGCCCATCTTGGTCGTGCCAATGTCGCTATCGAATTGCAGCCATGACGCGTCGGTGGTGAGGTCGCCGTCGAGATTCGCGCCGCGCACCCATATATAATATGGCGTGTTTGCCTCGGCGGTAAATTCAAAGTCCGCATAACCCCGCGGCTTGGCGTCCGGCTTGTCCTGTCCATGCGCGAGCGAATCAATTCCCAACTCGTAACGGGAAGTGATTTCGTAAGGCGCGGATGCTTTCGGAGAAACGTAACTATGCGCGGTCTCGCTCGCGGGGTCGGCGATCTTGAGTTCATCCGTTTTCACGAGCGCGGCCGCGGGCGCACCATACCAATAAGTCACGGTTTCGTAGTGCTCGGTGGATTGATTTTCGCCGCCGTGCTCCAAATGGATGCGCGAGTTTTTTCCGAACGGCATCAGGTCAGCGAGCAGAAAACGATACGCGGATTGAATCTGGTCTTCAGCGTTCTTCGCGGACGCGAGATTGCGCGCGCCGCAAGGATGGCCGGCGAACGGGAGCGTCATGTTCACGCCGCCCCAATAATCGCCGCCCCCGCCCCATTCCTCCGTGCCCGTACCGTAGGCTTGCGGTGTGAGGCTGTCGTCGAAGAAGAAACGCGGGTCGCCTTCCAGCGTAGTGAGATTGGCGCGGTGCGAAAAAATCCAGCTCGTGCCGACGAAGTTGCCGGACCAATCGCCGCCGCCTTCGGTCTCGCGCGTGTCGAGCAGGACGAGGTCGAGACCGGGCTTGGGCTCGGGATGATCACGATAGGTGGCGTGGAAATAACCTAGCGATGCGGGTGAATCTTTCAGCGGCACGTGACGCACCGTCCATTTAACGCCACTCACGGAATTTGTTGCGGGCCCAAGCAACTCAATCCGTGCGGAGTTGAAGAACGGCATTGGAAAGAGGCAAGTGAGTTCGACCCGTTTTTCGCTGAAGAAGTCGTGCCGCCCGGTGCTATTTAACGGGCCTCGAGTCATATTTGTATAAAACCGGATGTAGCTCGGGAACGCCTTGACCAGATATTCGCGATCGTCGCGGTTGTAGAGCGTGCCCGCCCCGAAAAACAAAGCCACCGGCGCATCCACGGACGCATGCAGGCGGTCATCCCAAGTGATGCGCAGGCGCGCTTTGCCGAAGGCGATGGCCTGATTTTGCGGAACGTCGAAACACAATTTGCGAATCGTGGACGACGCGTTGTCGAGATGGAGCAGCAGTTTGGTTTCTCCCGAAGCCAGGTTGATGATATTTCCGGAATTCTCCTTTGATTTGGCGGGAGAAATGTCCGTGCCGGAACGCTCGACGAGTTTCAACACATCCTTGGCGGGAGCCGTTTTTCCGTTCCAGGCGCGGAGTGATTGGGAGAGTTTGGTTCCCGGTACGAACTGATGATAAATATAGTAGCCCGTGCCGTAACGCGTGCGTGAGTAGCCCATGCGAAAGGATTCTTCGAACGGCATGGGGACCCACATCAGATCCGCGCCTTTGGTGGTGGACCAAGTGAACGCGAGCGGCTCGGGCAGCAATTCCGCCGGCAAAAAGGTTGAGCCTTTGACCGGTTTATTTGGGTCGGCGGTGCTGGTTTCCTTGATGATGTGCTCTTTGCCGTCCACCACATAACGCCACGGGCTGCCGTGCCAGTGATTGTAGCGCGCGAAATACAACACGCCCGGACCGGCGACATCGAGCGACACGTTATTGTCGGCGGCGAGTTGATAGAGGAAGTGGCTGGCGTCCGCGCCTTCGTTGCCGCCGCGGCGGTCGTAGGTGCTGCGCATGTAGGCGCGCGCGCCGATGCGTTGCTGCGGCCAGTTTTCCCATTGGCGATAGGCGTCGAGGCCGACCGGAATGGTGGGCGGTTCGGCCGCGGAAACGAGACCAACGCAAAGGACCGGGAGCAAGAACCAGGGCAGAGAGTGCGGGTGCTTCACGGCGTCATGATTCGGGAGGCGTGCGCGCTGCGGCAAGTTAATTTTGCCGATAGGCTGTGTGGGACGGAAAACAATTTGCAATGCTGGCGTGGCCGTGGAATGTACGCCGCTTTCCCCTCACCCCTGCCCCCTCCCACCGGGAGAGGGTGAAACGCTCGCTGTCTCTCGCGTGGATCACGCGCCAGAATCGCACGATGCCGGTTCTACTTCTCTCCGGGTGCCTTCGTTTCTTCCCACGTCAGGCGGCCAATTTTTATGCCGTTCAGGGTCGGCAACAGGGTGGCCATGTACCATTGGCCTTCATATTTGAAAATTTCCGGGGCGGCGACGGGTAGCGTGCAAACATAATGCGCCTTGTCGTTGTCCACACCGAAGTTCAGGGGGTCCTTGGAATAATAAACCATCGTCTGCGCGGCAGTGCCGTACTTTTGGGTGCGGAATAGATAGAAGTTCCCCGGCGAAAGTTCGATCACCACCGGACATTCCGCGGAGTATGGGCCCGTGCCCGAACGGCCGCCGCGCGCCACCACCACCGGGGCGCTCCATTTCTTCAGGTCGGTGGAGGTGCGGCAATAAATTCCGCCGAGCTTTTTGGGATGCGCCACGTAGTAGCAGTGCCACTTGTCGCCGATGCGGACGGTGAAGGCGTCGCGCGCGCGGTCGTCGCCCTGCCGCTCGAAAATCCGGGTGGTGCCCGCGGAGTTGGTAATGCGGGTGAACGTCTTGCCGTCGATGCTTTCGGCGGAACAAATATATTCCCAACTGCCGTAGTGCATCAGGAACTTGCCATTGGGACGAAAAACGAACGGCGCTTGCATCCCGCCGAGCGATTCGCCCAATTTCGGTTCCCCTTGCATCGCAACGCCCATGGGCGTCCAGTTCTTGTCGGTCAGTTTTTTTCCTTCCCAGCGATGGAACAGGCGGGTCTTGCCTTTTTCCTTGGTGTTGCGGATGCAGGACCAGATTTGCCAGGTGCCATCGGCGGCCTGCCAGATGCCGAAGTCCACCGGCTGCTGATCTTTACTGGTGAGGGGGCCGAGGTCAGGGTTACTCGCGACCTGCCACCAATCACCAACGAGGACAGGCTTGAAAACTTTTCCGTCGCCAGCGGTGGCGGTACAAAGCGCGGAAATCGAAAGGCCTGCAATCAACAAATGACGAAATAATTTCATATTTTTACAATGCCCCCGCGCCACGAATGATGAGGAACTCCTGCAGGCGTCAGCCTGGATTGCTTCCTTCCTTTACTGCTTCCGTGAACCAACGCGTGGACGAGACTAAGATTGGCGCAGGATAGTGACAGGCAAAATGGGCCGTCAACAAATCTGTTAGGTTGGTAGGGCCATCGCGCATGGTGGGGCGACGTTTTAATCAATCTCCCGAGCTAATTGCTATAATGAAGCCCCACAAAATAAATAACAAGAAAAGGGTGGCAGATGTTCCCAATAATAATATCGGCCAGATCGGCTTTTTGTTAAGTCTCTTCGCCGAAAAATATCCGGCGATGCCGACCGGCAGTGATCCGATCCACAATGAGATCAACAAGTAACCTTTCCAATCATCGCTGCCGTGACTTGGCAGGAAAACCGAAGCCGCAACCACGACGAATGCAAAGAACATCAAAGCGCAGGATTTTATGAGCATGCTGAACCCTTGCGGTTGATTCTGCATCAAGACACTATCGTCCGTTTTGGGCTGGCTCCCAAGTCAGCCGGCCGATTTGAATGCCTTTCAAGCTCGGCAACAACGCTGCCATGTACCACTGGCCTTGATGCTTGAAAATCTCCGGCGCGGCGACGGGCAGCGTGCAAACAAAGTAGCCCTCATCATTATCCACGCCGAAGTTCAGCGGGTCTTTGGAATAATAAACGCTGGTCTGCGCGTTGACGCCGTACTTTTGCGTGCGGAACAGATAAAAATTCCCCGGCGACAGTTCGACCACGAACGGGCATTCGGACGAAAAAGCGTTCGTGCCGGTGCGACCCGCCCGCGCCACCAGGTGCGACTCGCTCCACGTCTTCAGGTCACTTGAAGTGCGACAGTAAACGGCGCCGCGTTTTTCCGGATGCGCGCTGTAATAACTGTACCATTTGTTGCCGTGGCGCAGGACCATGGGGTCGCGCGTGTTGACGTTGGTGCCAGATTCGGCGAACAGGCGGGTCTGCCCAGCGCCATTCACGAGGCGGTCGAATTTTTTCCCGTCGGGGCTTGAAGCGGAACAGATGTGATCCCAGTCGCCGTAGAGCATCGTGTAGCCACCGGCGTTCGGAAACACGTAGGGCGCCTGCAGACCGCCGCGGCGTTCGCCGTATTTCGGGTCGGCTTGCATGGCGATGCCCATGGGCTTCCAGTTAGCGTCGGTAAGGTGCTTCCCTTCCCAGCGATGGAAGAGTCGAGTGTTGCCGGGTTCCTTGGTGCGGCGGATGCACGACCAGATCTGCCACGTGCCGTCCGCGGCCTGCCAGATGGCGAAGTCAACGGGTTGCTGGTTGGTGGTGGTGAGTTTGCCCAGGTCAGGATCGCCGGCGACCTGCCACCAATCATTAGCGAGGCGCGGTTGGAAAACTTTTCCGCCTTTGCCGGAGGAACTCGCGCAGCCGGACAGGAAAGCCAGCGCCGAAACTGACAGACCGATACTCAACAAGCGATAGAATGATTTCATGATCTTACTGAACCTGATTAAGTTGGCGGATTGGTAGGGCGCGTCACTCCGGGCGCGCCGTCGTATGGCTGGCATGATGCGGCGCGCACGGAGTGACGCGCCCTACCAGCCTCAAGCAAAGCCGCATTGTTACAACCTGGCCTACGGCTGTATCGTGCGCCACACCCGGATGGTCAGGAATTGAATCGTCGTCGACGTGTACGGCGCCCGGATTTGATCCTTCACCGTTTCCGTGAAACCGTTGGGGTCGGGCGTGATCGAAAGCGTTTCGATGACATTCGAGCCCGACAGCCAGTTCACCATGTTGGTCGAAATGATCATTTGATATTGAACATCGATCGGCTGGATGCGCCGCGTGTAGGTCGCGGTGATGTGGCCCAGATTATCCACGATATTCGTTTCAATGGTAACAGCCAACGGGGAGCTCGGGTCGGCCACCTTGGGTTCGCGATTGAAGGCGTATTCGAGGAAATTGTTCACGCGGTCGTGATCAAAGTCCGCGATTTCGCCGCTGAGACTGGGATCCGTCAGTTCCTCCAGCGTGAAATGGTTGATGGTCCAGACCCCGTACGGCGAATCGTGAATCGTCACCGTGGCGCTGGGCGAGCCGATGGTATAGGCGAGTTGCGGGAGGATGGTGATCGTCACGTCTTCGTCGCCTTCGGTGCGGTTGTCGAGGAAGGGACGAATGACAATCGTCACGTCGTTGGAGCTGGCCGGCAACAGGATCGCGTTCGTAATCGTCACGTAATCCACGCCGTTGCTGGCAATCCCGGTGATCGCCAGTTGCACGAAGAAATCAAAGTTGGTGTCGCCGGTGCGGGTAATCATGAAGGCGCCTTCATCGGGCCCGAATTCGGCGGCATCGGCATCAATCGGGAAAATGTTCACGGTGGTGGGTTCGGTCACCGTCACCATCACATCGTCAAAGATTTTGGCCGTGCCGTCGTCCGCGATGAGGCGGAAGAAATAATTGCCAAAATTCGTGAAGCTGACCGCGGTGGTCAAATTCGTGGGCTCGGCGATAACTCCGAGTCCTGGTCCGCCGACAAATTGCCAGACATTGGTATAAAGGCCCGGCGGGATGGGCTGGCCGTCATCAAAAATCTGGCCCGCCAGATTGCCCGGCGTGACGATCTGCACGGTCAGGTTGGTGCCGGCGTCGACAATGGGAACGAAATTGGTCGGCGGCATGACCGCGAGCGAGCGCACCTCACCCAGATCCAGCGCGCGGGCAAACAGCCGCACGTCATCCACCTGGCCATTCCAGTAATTGGTGCCGGCCCCGCGACCGATGACAAATTGCGAACTATTCGTCAGCACGCCGTTCAAAGCGCCCGAGGCGGAACCCGCCAGGTCACGTTCGCCGTTGATGTAAAGTGCGAGCGACTGCCCGTTGGTCCAAACCAAGGCCACATGCTGCCACTGGTTGCTGGCGAATTTTTGCGAACTGGTAAACCGCACGTCGCCGGCGGTGGTCGGCAGCACGGCTTGCAGCAGATTGCTGACGCCGCGACAGGAATTGATATCGCCCTGCCACAGCGCGAGGGCACTGTTTGTGCCGGCGGTAACGCCGCCAGCAAACAGACCGCGTTCGGCATTCGTGGCCGAAGACTTAACCCACATCGCAACCGTCAAGGCCTCCAAGCCATCGAGGAAATTCGTGCCGCTGATTTCCATCACCGAATTGCTCGCGCCGTTAAAGCTCAAGGCGCCGCCGCGGATGCCGTTGGTCAGCCAGGTGGCATCGGTCACCGCTCCATCGCGGCCATGACCCGAGGCATCCACGGCGTTCGTGCCGCTGCCTTCGTCAAACGTCCAATGCAAGAGGTCCGGATTGAAAAGGTTCGTCGCATCCACGACCACGGTCAGCGTGTCGAAGCCGCGCAAAGTCCCATCGCTCACGGCCAGGCGTAACACATAAACGCCCGCGTTGGTGAAACTGACGGTGGTGATGTTCGTCGCCGCGTCGCCGAAGATTACGTTGTTGGTATCACCACTGATTACGTTCCACGCAAACGTGAGGTTGGTGGATGCCACCACTTCGTCAGTGCCGGTGGCCTCCAGCATGACGTTCAAATTCGACGTGAGTCCAAAAATATGAGGGACCGTGGGGCTCGTGATGAGCGCCACGGGGAAACGATTCGTCCCCATGTCGTCAATCGTCACCGTGGCATTGCTTGGAAACATGATCGTGTAGGCGGAAGGACTCGGCAGAATCTGCGCGAACACGGTCTCTTGCGGCTCCACCACCAACTCGTTGGTGGGGGAAATCGTGATGAGGGCCGACATCACGCCCGGCGGCAGGCAGATGTTCGTTTTGAACGCCGGATAATCCACGCCGAACGTCGCCGTGCCGGTGAAGCTGAGGAACACTTCGAGATTGATCGTGGGATCGCCGCCGCGTTCGAGCAACAGCAAGCCCGGCGATTCGCCGTTTTCCGACGCATTCGTCGCCACGCTCGTGAGCCAGACCATCGGTTCGTTGTCGTGGATGAACACGGTGCCCGCGGTGGGCGACGTCAGGAAATACGCGGCATTGTTTTGCACCGTGACAATCACGGACTCGGTGGGCTCGATGAGATAATCATCCTTGGGCACAATCGTCAGGCGCGCCTGATTTGCATTGGCGGGAATCACGATGGAGTTCGTGATGCTGATAAAATCCACGCCATTGCTGGCGGTCCCCGTGCGCGTGTAAAGAACGGTCACGGGAGTGTTCGTGACGCCGAAGCGCATGAAGGTGAATTCGCCCGTGTCCCAACCGGGCTCCGCAGCGTAACTATCCGCGGTTTCGAGCCAGACATTTTGATCGTTGTCCAGGATCACGACCGTCGCTTCACCGGGGTTGCCGATGCGATACGTGTCGCGCATCTCCAGGGAGAGCACCACGGTTTCCTCGCCTTCGACCGTGGTATCGTTGATCGGGGTGACGTTGACCACGAGTTGGGTTTGTCCCGCGGAGAAGGAAACGGAACTGGCGATGCTGGCGTAGTCCGAGCCGTTGGCCGCGGTGCCGCCAATATTATAGAACACCGTCAGCGCGGCGTTCGATGGGCCCACGCGGGAGAAAACGAAATTGCCGGTGTCCCCGCCGCCTTCATTGGCCAGAGCATCACCCGCGGTGATGTTGATGGCCGGCAGGTTGTCGGGATCGTTGTCAATGATGCTCACCGTGGCTTGATCGGCGCCGCCAATTTTGGCGCCCGGCGTGCTGGTCAGCGAGAGAACCACGGTTTCAGTGACTTCAATCGTGCCATCATCCACCGGGATGACCGGTAGGTTCACGGACGTCACGCCGGCCGGTATAATCACCATATGGCCGAGCCCCGCGTAATCACTCGGAGTGCTGGCGGTGCCGGTGATATCAAAATAAACCGTCTGCGCGCTGTTCGTTGAACCGCTGCGGGAGATGCGGAAATTTCCCTGGTTGAGGCTAGCTTCCGTCGCCGTGGGCGCGGTCGCCGTGACTGTGATGGTGGATTTATCGTCATCCAGAATCGTGTAGGTATGGAATTTATTTCCGTCATGCGCCGCGCCACCCGGATTGAGCAAAACGATCTTGATCGTCTCGTCCGATTCGACGGTGTTGTCGTTGATGACCGTGAGTGGGAGCGATTTGGAAATTTGCCCCGGGTCAAACGTAAGTGTGCCGGGCGGCAGCGTGAAATCGTTCGTGGGTGTAGCGGTGCCGCCGTAAACCATGTAATCCACGGTAATGGGCGAACTCGAAGTAATACTCAGCGAAACAATGATGCCGCCGGAGCGGGATTCCGGCGCGCTGGACGAAGCGAGGGCAAACCCAACCGCGGGCGGATTGCTGCCGTCGTCGTCGTTAATATTCACCGTCGCGTCAACCGATGAACCCAGGATGTAATTCGTGTTGGCCAACATCGTGACGATGACCGTTTCAGTGGGCTCCTTGTGCAGATCATTGAACGGCGTAACCATCATAGTTACCGAACTCGATCCGTCCGGAATGACCACGGAATTTTCCAAGGGAATGTAATCGTGACCCGCCAACGCGGTGCCGCTAACCGCCAGATATACCGTGAGATTCCCGGTGGTGCTGCTGCCGCGGGAGATCGTTATGAGCCCCGTGTCGCTGCCCGGCTCGGAAGCCGTGTCATCGGTGGCCGTGATTGACAGGCCAATTTGCTCGTCGTCCTGAATTACAATCGTCGCGGCGCCCGGCGAACCGACGTTGTAGGTCGCGGCGGAAGCGACCGTGAGAATCACGGTTTCGTTGCCTTCCGACAGCGCGTCGTCAATGGGGGTGACCGTGATGTTGGCGGTGGTTTCACCGGCGGGAATGGTCACTGTGCCGCTCAGCGCCTGATAGTCCACGCCGTTGCTGGCGGTGCCGCTGACGGTGTAGTTGACCACCATGCTCGGAATGAGATTGCCCGCGCGCGTGACGGTGAAGCGCCCGGTGGATGACGGCTCGCCGACGCTGCCGTCCGTGGGCGCGATCGTGACCGAGACGAGGTCGTCGTCAATGATGCGCACGGTGCTGCTGCCGCCGGCGCCGTTGTAGGCGGCGTTTGCCGTAATCGTAACGTTCACCGTTTCCTCCGGCTCAACGTAGGGATCGTCAATGGTGCGGAACTCCACGCTCGCGCTAGTTCGGCCCGCGGGAATAATCACCACACCCGGCAACGCTTCGTAATCCACTCCCGCTGTCGCCGTGCCGCCCACGGAATAAAACACCGTCAAATCACTCGCGACACTGCCGTTGCGCGTGATGACGAAACGCCCGTTGTCCTGACCACTCTCCGGAGATGAATTATCGCCCGAACTGGTCGTGGCGGAAATCGACACACTCGGTTGCACGGGCGTATCGTTGTCGACAATGTTCACGGTCGTTTCGCCCAAGTTGTAGACGATGTAACTGTTCGCGTTCGTCAACTCGGCCAGGGTCAGGGTCACGGTCTCCGGACCTTCACCGGAATTGTCATCCAAAACTTGCAGCGTAAACGAAACGCTGTTGGAGCCGGCGGGAATCGTAATCGTGGAAAAATTAGTTCCGCTCGCCAGCGACGAGAGCGAATAGTCGCTGTCGCGGGTCGCGGTGCCGGAAAGATACAGCGAAACCGCCAGGTCGGAATTCGTATCGCCGACGCGCGTGATGACGATATCCGTGAATTCGCCCGGCTCCGCAACATAGTTGGTTACCGCCGCGATGCTCACCTTGGGCATGGCCGTGGCGGCAACGTTATTTGTGGCAATGCCGCCCGGCGTGGAAAACGTCGCCGGCTCAAACGTGTAACCGTATTTGACCGGTTTCAGGCTGGTCCCGGGAGGCACGTCGCCGATGATAAAATTGCCGTTACTGTCGGTATAACCGCCATGGTAATCCGCAGGGTCGGTTTCCTCATTATCGATGCGCACGCCTTCGATGGGAACACCGTTCGTGTCGGTGATGCGGCCCATGATGCGATTGGTGGTCGACAACGTGCCGACCGTCACCAATACGTTGGCGCTGGCTGAGCCGCCTTTCATGTCGCTCACGACGCAACGCACCACGTGGTCGCCATCGCTGTTCCAACTCTTAAACGCCAGGGGCGCGCTGTTAGTGAAGAAGGTGAGGTCGCCGAAATCCCAGTAATAAGCCAGCGTATCGCCATCGAGATCAGTGGCGTAGGATGAAAAATTAATTCGCGCTCCGGCCACTACGTTGGTCACGTCGGCGACAATCGCGAGCGTCGGCACATGATTCGATGGGAAGGCGCCGGTGTTCACTACCACGTCGATCCAACTGGCTTGCCCGATACCACCGCGCGCAATCGGTGTGATGTAAACGCCGTTGACGTAATCGCCAAACGTGCGGCCAATGGTCACCGCGGCGTCTTCGCGGCTGGCCTTGTCCGTCGGCGTGCCGGGCGTGGTGTCGAGCAAATGCGTGCCGCCGGAGCTTTCATCCCACGGCGACCAGTTGACGGACACGCCGTAAACGAGCCACGGGTTTGAGGAGAATCTCTGGCGCATTTCGAGCCAGTAATCGCGCTGCCAATCTTTGTGTATCTTGGCGGCGAAGAAGTGGGTGTTGGTGCGTTGCGGCACGTCATACGGATACAAGCGATAGGTGCCGTTGGTGGTGATATCGTGGATGTAACGCTCCGGCAACCAGTCCATGCGCCACTTGTGCATCGCGTTGAATTGATTCGCGCCCGCGCCTGCTGAACCCATCGTGTCGTAGACGTTGCCGTATTCGATGTGCGTGCCCACGCCGATGATGCTGCTGTTGGCACTCGTGTTCCACCAGTTGGCGTGCCACAGACCTTCGTTATGGCCGAGCTCGTGGCTGGTCACACCCACGCCGTAACCTTGCAACCAGACGCCTTTGCCGCCGACGGAGGCCAACCCGCCCCAGTCGTAACCAGGCACGCTGGTGAACGCGACGATGTCGCGATCATAGCGGGCGGTTTCATAACCAATCTCGCGCGCGAGTTGACGGGCATCATTTTGCAATGCGCCAGCGCCCGCATCGGTGTAATAGCTCTTGGGATGCGGCAACGTCATCAGTGGCGTCACCGTCGGAAGCATCTGGCAGGTGTTGTAGGAACCCTCCACGTAAAAATCATTCACACTGTTCATGTTGGCGTACGCGCCCGCCTCGGTGATCGGTTCAGTGAGGTCGTCCGGGAAATTCAGGCGCATGTAGAGAACGGTTTTTGCGCCTTGATTCCAAGTGTCCTTGCCGACTTTGCCGCGGCCCAGGCCGCCGCCGCCACCGCTGCCGCCTTCGGCTGCGAGCCATTGCTCGTTCATCAAGCGGTAATGATCGATGCCGCAGAACATGCGATTGCGTTTGCCGTCGTTCGCCACCACGGGTTGCGTGCGTGAATCGGCGGGCTTGGTGGAGACACCACAAATTTCTTCGGACGCGTTCAGCCCGGCAGCCTGCACTTCCACCGGCTCCAACAAACGCAACGCGTCTTGCTGGATCGCGAGGTATTTATCAATTGCCACGCCGTGAATCGGCATGGAGGTCTGAGACATTTGCGCGCGGCGACCGCCATATACATATGCATCGTAACGTTGCTCGCCCAGCAGCACCTCGCGGGAGACTTGAACCGTGCCTTGCTCGAAATCGGTGCCCACGCGGACATCCATGGCGCCACGATCATCCACGCGCGATTCGAAATATTGCGTTACGGAGCCGGGAAGTTTTTGCCGCCAAAGTGCGGGGGCCGCTTCGGCAATCGCCTGCTCGGGATCGGTCTTAATGAGGTGCCGCATGTAGTTGCGGCGGTTCATGGCGAAGCGTTCGCCCTGGGCTGCGTCGACTTTTTTGCCGGCGAGAAAATCATCCGCCCAATTCCGGAAATCGGTGAGCGCGGGATGTTTTTGCGGCACAGCAGTAACCGACACCGGGGTCGGAGGCACCGGGTCAGACTTCACCGGCGGCGACGCGGGTGGCTGGGTGATGGCGGTGGACAACGGCTGGCGCGGGGCCGGCGAGTTCGATTTGAAAATGATCATCCCGCCGAGGACAAGGAGTCCCAGCGCGAATGACCCCAGTAAAACTTTAGAGGGCTTCACGATTTATCGGTCCTCCGAACTACACCCCAACCGCAGAGACAACGCGGCCAACGGCAGCGATCGGATAATTGACACAGGCTTATGAAGTTCATGCCATAAAACGGGGGAAAGGCAAACCCAAAGTCGTGCTAGCACGGTGACGTTTGCGGAGGTAAACGTGAGTAAGAGGGCTGGGATTATTAGGTCAAATCATCGCTTCTGTATTTTCGGCGGACCAAAGGTCATGAAAACATAAACATCCCCGGCTGGTCCTCGGTATGCGCCTCGGGCGTCGCAAAGATGTGTGGCCAAGGCGACCATCTGCCAGGCGTCCGCTTCCGTGGCCTTCCATTCAGCCTGGGTGAGCTTGTCGTATTTGTGCTGGGCGCCGTAGTCGCGCAACTTCTGACTGGCGCGGGTCAGGTTTGTGGAAACACTCGGGTTATCCCAGGCCCACAACCACGTTCCTTTCGACTGGTCGAACGATCCGATGATCTGAGCCTCGCAAGTCACAGTCTTATCCGCAAAGGTGAAAATGAGATTCCCGTCGTTTTGGTTCAAATCCCAGCGGTCTGATTTCCCCAAACCCCAGCCGGTTTGGTGTGCAGCGGTTTTAGTCTGAAGGTCATTCATGGCCTTTTCCGTTAATGCCTTGAAGTCTGAGTTGACCTTTTCCCCGCAACCGCACAATGCGAGCAATAAGGCGATCAGAAGAAAGTTACAGCATTTCATGTTAGTGGGGATAATTAGAAATACATCTTAGTTCACCTCGGCAAAGCTTTCAGCCAATCAAACCCTATTTCCTGACACACCGAACGAAGACACTCTATACCCCACTCCCAAAAGACCGACGAGTCATCGAGAAAAGGTCCAACCTCAAAGCCCGCTTGAGTTTCAAATACCGAAATTGTCAGGCGCTTTTCTGCCAGGTGACTTTTAATTTTTACTGCCAACTCGTCCGGGGAAACGAGCTGCGCGACTGGAATCGGCGTGTCTCCAAATAAATCCGCAATTTGAATCTTCAGCTCCTTGCAGAGCGTGTGAAGCTCGCGGAGGTTTCCAGTCTCCTCAATTTCATGGTCGCATTCCTCTAAATCGTAATAGGCGGGAGCGGTGAGCCCGCACAATTTGGCGATTTCATGGGGAGACATACCTAGTCGTTCCCGGGCCATTCTTAATCGCTGACGCGGCGTGGTCATGGGCGGAATCAAAGTAATTATTTAGATACAAGAACAGTTCCCGTGACAGGCGTCCAGTTGCGTTGTCAGATTCTCGAGCGGGCAGGGAATTTAGAAGTGAATTCAAAAATGGGCAATGGCGCTCTTGGGTACAGGGCGGCAAAACACCGAGAGCCATCAAATGTTGAACGTTAAGATGTGTCTCCATCTCTACATTGAGGCCGGTAGGGCGCGTCACTGCCGTTTCATCCCGCAAATGCCTCCTTGCCAGACGGGAGCAGCGGTGTAATTTCGCGCGCGATGAAGCCAAGACCAGAAACACAATGATCGAGGACTGACACCGCTAGCATTCTCCCTTTATGCCTTTACCCAGTTCCATCCGCGCCTTGCTCCCGTTGGTCATTGGCCTCGCGGTCGGCGGCATCGGCGCCACGCTGTTTCGCGAAAGCCTGCCCGGTCGTGAGGGGTCGCCGGAAGAAAGGGCCAATCGGATGGAGGCGGAATTGAAGCAGGCGAACAATCGCATTGCCTCGCTGGAAGCGAGCACTTCGCAGGAGCAAAAACCGCAGGGCGTCCTGGGCAGAATTACGAGCCCGCGCGGGGCGAAGGATCGGCAGACGCTCGCGGATGGCGCGCGGCGGATTGCGGAGGACATTCGCGAGGGGCGGCCGGTGAATCCGGATGATATTTTCCGCGCGAGCCAGCCGTTGATGCGGGACTTGTCCCCGTTGTTTGATCGGCTTCGGGTGAAAGGCCAGCAGCACGAGATCGAACGCCTGTCGGGCGAGTTGGCGCGAAAATACAACCTGTCTCCGAAGGGACAGGCCGCCCTCAAACAATGGCTCGAGGAGCAGTCGGAGAAAAAGGCGCAAGACTTTCCAGCACATTGGGATCCTAAGCTTAGAATTCCACGTGGACAAGTTGTC
>JADMIO010888943.1_pt1 | contig 15521 bp, 11 predicted proteins | sample 8958161 | NCBI WGS metagenome assembly JADMIO01 (sample SAMN16585339, study PRJNA669376) | soil metagenome | isolation source: Crop rotation soil | place: USA: Cullars Rotation, Alabama | collected 2011
CCGGCGGCACCAACACCTACACGTTCGGACAAAACGATCCAACCGCCTTAACTGATCCTTCCGGTACCGGTCCGATCGATCCGAAATGGGTCTTCCTGTTCGAGTTTGCAAGAAAGGTATTTCTATCAGAGGTGACGGACACCAGTTCTCCTTACACCGATCCGCGATACGGAAAGGATGCTGCAAAGACGGTCATCGAGAACATCGAGAAGGATCAGCTCGCCAAACGTGTCGGGCAACGAGGCGCTGTGAATGTCGAGTTTCTTGGATGGGTCCTGGGCTTTACAGCTTTGGCGGCGGAGGGATATGCGCTCGGGCACTTGTCGGCTTCGTTCGGCTACGGTCTGGGCTACGCGCAGGATCACGACGGTCACTTTCCACCGTGTCCGCCGGACGCTTCGACCGCACTCAACCTAATCACCGCTTGCGATACCACACCGGTCATCACGCCCGAGCAGATCGCCGCGGCGAATATCAAGCAGGTCGCGCCGAAAGACCCCAACTTCATCTCCGGCCCCGGCGGCGCCGGCGCGGCGAACTTCGTACCGAGCGATGCGCTGCTGCCCTACCAGATCGGCTTCGAGAACCAGCCCAGCGCCTCGGCCCCGGCGCAGCAGGTGGTCGTGACGCAGCAGCTCGACCCGAATCTCGACCTCTCGACCTTCCAGCTCGGCAGCTTCGGCTTCGGCGGCGTCCATGTCGACGTGCCGACCGGCCGCCAGTTCTTCAGCACGCGCCTGGACGAGCGCGCCACGCTCGGGCTGTTCGTCGACGCCACCGCATCGCTGGATGTCGCCACGCGCACGGTGACGTGGACGCTGACCTCGATCGACCCGGCCACGCTCGACCAGCCTGCGTCCGTGTCGGTCGGCTTCCTGCCGCCCGACGACGCGAGCGGGCGCGGGCAGGGCTACGTGAACTACGTCGTCCAACCCAAGGCCGGGCTGGCCTCGGGCACCGCGATCACCGCGCAGGCGAGCATCGTCTTCGACACCAACGCCCCGGTCGCGACCAACGTGTTCAGCAACGCGCTGGACGGCGACGCGCCCACCAGCCGCGTCACCGCGCTGCCGGGCACCACCAACACACCGGCCATCCATCTCGCCTGGTCGGGCAGCGATGGTGCCGGCTCGGGCATCGCGAGCTACGACGTGTTCGTCTCCACGGACGGCGGCGCCTTCGTGCCGCTGCTGCAGGGCACGACGCAGACCTCGACGACCTTCACCGGCAGCTACGGCCACCGCTACGGCTTCTACAGCGTCGCCACCGACAACGTCGGCCGGCGCGAGACGGACAAGACCTCGCCGGACGCGACCACGCTGCTGCCGCTGCAGCCGCCGGTGCTCGCCGGCGCCGGCAACGCCGTGACCTTCACGCAGGGCGGCAGTGCCGTCGCGGTGGCGCCCGGGATCAGCGTCACCGATGTCGACAGCGCGACCTTGGCCTCTGCCGGCGTCGCCATCACTTCGGGCCTCCTCGCCGGCGACACGCTCGCGGCCACGACCACAGGCACGGCGATCACCGCGAGCTATGACGCCTCGACGGGTGTGCTGACCCTGATAGGAAGCGACACGTTGGCGAACTACCAGGCGGTGCTGGACTCGGTGAGCTTCGCCTCATCGAGCGCCGATCCGACCCAAGGCGGCAGCGACCCCGGTCGTGCGCTGAGCTGGCAGGTCAACGACGGCAGGCTGGCCTCCGATCCGGTGGTCAGCACGGTGAAGGTCGTCGCCACGACGCAGCCGCCGGTGCTGAAGAACCCCGGTGACCAGTTCATCGTCGCCGGGCAGGTGCTGAGGCTTCAGCTTTCAGCGAGCGACGCTGACCCATCGGCGAAGCTGTCCTACAGCCTGGTCGCCGGGCCGGCGGGCATGACGGTCGATGCCGCCAGTGGCTGGCTGAGCTGGGCCGCACCCTACCTCGACCGCGCAAGCGATACGCCGGTGACGGTGCATGTAGCCGACGCCAACGGTCTCGCCGCGCAGCAGAGCTTCTCGATCGGGGTCGACCCGGCGCTGCTGAAGGTCACCGCGCTGACGCCCACTGCCGACGGCTTTCATCTCACGTTCAGCCGTGCCTTCGATGCGTCGACGCTGAACCTCTACGACGGCCAGGGCGCGAGCTTCGGTGCCGCCGACCTCGGACTGTTCGACGCCGCCGACCGACGCATCGCCGGCAGCCTGGTGCTCGATGCAGACCACCTGGGGCTCAGCTTCGTCAAGACCGGCGCAGCCCTGGCCGACGGCGGCTACATCGTGCGCTTGGACAGCCGCATGAACGCCTTCGTCGACACCCATGGACGCTTGCTCGATGGCGATGCCGACGGCGTCGCCGGCGGCAGTTATGCGGCGGGCTTCACCGTGGCCCGCAATGGCGCGGCGCAGCTGTCCATCGGCGCGATCGCTCGTGCGCCAGGGGAGTCCGTCGGGGGGCGCGGCGGGCTGTCGATCACGCTCGACGGGGCCGCCGGAGCGAAGGCGATCGACTTCACGCTGCAGTACGACCCGTCGCTACTCACAGTACGCGGCCTGAGCTGCGGCAAGCTGCCGCGCGGGAGCACGGTGCAGGTCGACAGCTCGACCCCGGGCCTGCTGCGTGTCAGCATCCGCAGCAGCATCCCGCTGCCTGGCAGCTCGATCGTGCTGGGCCAGCTCGACGCGGCAGTGTCGGCGACGGCCGTCTACGGTGCCGAAGGGCTGCTGCACTTCACCGACCTGCGTCTGGAGGGCGGCACGCGCTTCCTGCGCGGCGCCGACGGGCTGGAGGTGGTGGCGCAGCCCGGGGACACCGACGGCAACGGCCAGTTGGCGTTCAACGACGTGGACCGGCTGCTGCGCGTACTGGCGAAGAAGGACAGCGGTTTCGGCGCCTGGCCCCTGGTCGACCCGACCGTGATCGGCGACCTTGACCATGACGGCCGGCTCGACTGGGTCGATGCCCTCGATCTGGTCCGGCAGCTCATCGCCCCTCCGCATCGGCCTGGGCCGGTCATCGAGGCCGGAGCGGGCGCGGCGAGCGGCACGGCCGCCGATGCTTCGACTGGGTTGCACAAGTCGACCCAAGCGGTGACACGCGCCTTCGCACTCGAACGGCGCTTCGGCCACTTCGAGCTCGAGCCGGTGAGTGACAGCAACTGGATGCAGCCCTGGCTGGGCCGCGCGACCGCCGGGACGCCTCCGGCACTTCGCTGGTCGGTCGCCGCTGTGCGCAACGGATCGTCGTCCTGACCGCCCGAGAGGGCCCGGCCATGTCGTCCTCCATTTATTCCCGCGACCGTGCCGACCCGGCCGGCGCCGCCGCGGCCAAGGTTGCGCGGCTCGCCGGCGGTAGCGCGGCATCGCCGGTCGACACGGCCGACGACGACTGGTCACGCCTGGTGGGCGCGCGCAACTCGGGCGCGCTGTGCACGGCCTGGCTGGACATCCTGTGCCGCTGGCTGCCCGGCGTGCATGCCGCTGTCGTGCTCGTGCACGATGGCGGCGATCGCTACGCCCCGGCGGCTGCCTGGCCCGATCCCGAGCGCGACCTCTCGTTCTTCGCCGAGATTGCGCAGCAGGCGCTGGCCGAGCGCCGCGGCGTGATCGGCCCGGTGGTCGGGGGGTTGATGTGCTGCGCCTACCCCCTGACCGGGTCGACCGAGATACTCGGTGTCGTCGTGCTGCAGATGAACGCGCTCGGCGACGCGGCGCTGCGCGATGCCCTGCGCGTGCTGCACTGGGGCGCAGGCTGGATCGCGGCACTGCCCGACAAGCGCGAGCTGGCCGAGCGGGGCCGGCGCCTCGCCCAGGCCGCGCTGGTTCACGACGTGCTGCTCGGCGTGCCGGACCAGGCGCGTCCCGCTGACGCGGCCCGCTACGTCGTCAACCGGCTCGCGCATGGGCTGGGTTGTCGGGTCGTGATGCTCGGCCTGGCCGACGCGGTTTCCGGCGCCACGATGCGCTTGGCAATGGTCTCGGGGACGGCCGGATTCGACGGTTCGTCGACGCTGCTGGCGCTCGCGCGCGAGGCGCTGGCCGAAGTGGCCGGCACGGGCCGATCGCTGCGCGCGGATGCGGCGCAGCGCGTCGACACCGCCCCGGCGCTCGACGACTATCGTCGCGAAGCCGGCGCCCACGCCGTGCTCGCGCTGCCACTCTCGGCCCAAGGCCGATGCCGCGGCGCGCTGCTGCTCGACTTCGGTCAGCCGCTCGAACCCGGCGACGAGGATGCGGCACAGGCTGTTGCCGCCGCGCTCGCGCCGCTGCTCGCGCTGCACGAATCGGCCCGCCAGGGCTGGTGGGCGCACAGCCGCGCCGCCACGAGTGCGGCGCTGCGCGCCGTGATCGGCCCGAGGCGACCGGCGCTGAAGCTCGCCGTCGCGGTGGTTCTGCTCGCGCTCACGCTCTCAGCGCTCGTCGATGTCGACTACCGCGTGCACGCGCCGGCCACCATCGAGGGCCTGCAGCAGCGCGCCGCGGTGGCGCCGTTCGATGGCTACGTGGTCGAGGCCCCGGCGCGCCCGGGCGACTCGGTACACGCCGGCGACGTGCTCGCTCGGCTCGACGACCGCGAGCTGCGACTCGAGCAGGCGCGCAGCCAAGCGACGGCAGACGTGTCGGAACGCAAGCTGCGGGAGGCTTTGGCGCACAACGACGCGGTGGCCGTGCGCGTGGCCGAGGCCGAACTCGACGAGGCTCGCGCGACACTCGACCTGGCGCGCCACCGACTGGCGCGCGCCACCATCGTCGCGCCGCTGGACGGGCTCGTCGTGCACGGCGACTGGTCGCAGCAGATCGGGGCGCCGGTCGAGCAGGGCAAGCTCCTGTTCGAACTCGCGCCGACGGCGCAGTGGCGCGTGGTGTTGAAGGTCGACGAGCGCGACATCGTGGCGCTGCGCGATGGGCAGACCGGCGAGGTCGTGGTCGCCGGCCTGCCCGGCCGGACATTCCCGCTGCGGCTGACCCGTGTATCGCCGGTGGCGCAGTCGGAGGACGGCCGCACGAGCTTTCGCGTCGAAGCCGCCCTGCTTGGGCCTGGCCCGCTCATCCGCCCCGGCATGGAAGGCGTGGCCCGCGTGCTCGCCGGCCGGCACGGCCTGCTGTGGATCGCGACCCATCGTCTCGTCGAAGAGGCACGGAGCTGGGCATGGGCGCTGTGGTTGTGACGGCCGCACTGGCCGGCACGCTGTCGGCCAGCCACTGGCACCGCGTCGGTGCCCTGCAGCCGCGCTTGCGCGAGCCGCTGCGCCTGCACGTCGTGAGCTACCGCGGCCAGGCCTGGGCCGTGGTCGAAGACCCGTTGAACGGCCGCTACCACCGCTTCGACGGCCGATCCTGGCGCGTACTGCGCCGGCTCGACGGCCACACACCGCTGGAGCGACTGTGGCGCGAGCTGCTCGACGAGCAGCCCGGCGATGCGCCGAGCCAGGATGAACTGCTCGCCCTGCTCGGCCAGTTGCATGCGCTGGACTTGCTCGCCGCCGGCACGCTGGGGGATCTGTCCGAACAGGCGCGGCGTCAGCGAACGCAGGCCGCACAGCGCTGGCGGCAGCGCTATGCGAACCCGCTGTCGATGCGCTGGACGCTGTGCGACCCCGATCGACTGTTGGGCGCCGCTGCGCGCCGGCTTGCACCCTGGCTTGGACGGCGGGGCACCCTGCTGTGGCTGGCGTGGGTGATACCGGCGCTGGCGCTGGTGCCGCTCCACTGGCGCGCGTTGTCGCAGAATTTTCTCGAGCGCACGCTCGCGCTCGACAACCTGTGGCTGATGTGGCTGGTCTGGCCGGCGATGAAGCTGCTGCACGAGATCGGCCACGGCATCGCCTGCAAGCGCCACGGCGGCGCGGTGCACGAGATGGGCCTGATGTTGCTGCTGTTCATGCCCGTGCCCTACGTCGATGCGTCGAGCGCCTGGGCGTTCGGCGACAAGCGCGACCGCATGCTGGTCGGTGCGGCGGGCATCCTCGTCGAGCTGGCGCTGGCGGCCGCGGCGTTCTACCTCTGGCTGTGGCTCGAACCTGGGTTGGCCCGCGCGACGGCCTACGATGCGGCGCTGATGGCCAGCGTCGGCACGCTGCTATTCAACGCCAACCCGCTGCTGCGCTACGACGGCTATTTCGTCCTCGCCGACGCGCTGGAAATCCCCAACCTCGGCCAGCGCGCGAGTCGCTACTGGGGCTGGCTGGCCGAGACCCGGTTGCTGCGGCGCAGTGGAGCGGACTCGCCGGTGCGCGCCGCGGGCGAGACGTTCTGGTTCGCGCTGTACGGGCCGCTGTCCTTCGTCTACCGTATCGTCGTCACGCTGTCGATCGCGCTCTTCGTCGCCACCCACTACGCAGCGGTCGGCATCGTCATCGCATTGTGGAGCGTGATCAGCAACATCGGCCTGCCGCTGCTGCGCGGCGCCCGTTGGCTGCGCCGCATCATGGCCAACCCCGGGTCAGGCCTGATGCACCGGCGGCTGTGGCTGGCCGCCTCGATCGTGCTGCTGCTGCTGGCTTGGCCACTGCCGCACCACAGCCAGGTCGACGGCGTCCTCTGGCCCGTGGAGGACAGCATCGTTCGCGCCGGCGAGGCCGGCTTCGTGTCGATGGCCCTGGCGCAGGACGGTGCCGAGGTCCGGCGCTCGCAGGCCATCATCACGCTGCAGGACCCTGCGCTGCAGGCCCGCGAGCGGGCGCTTGGCGCACGCGCGCAGGCGGCCCGGGCGCGCTACGACGCCGTGCGCCTCAGCGACCCGGTGCGCGCGGAGCCGCTGCGAAGTGCCATGGCCCGCGAGACCGCACAGCACGAGGATCTTCTACAACGCCTGTCCCGGTTGCAGGTCGCCGCACACGCTGCCGGTCGCTTGTGGCTGCTCGACGGCGGCGACCTCGCGGGTCGCCACGTGCGCCAGGGCCAAGTGCTCGGCTACGTGATCCCGCCGCACGCGGCGACCGTGCGCGTGATCGCCGACCAATGGGATGCCGAGCTGATCCACAACCAGGCGCGCGCCGCCGCGATGCGCCTGCCTGCGGCACCGCAGCGCAGCTGGCCGGTGCGCATCGTTCGCGCCGTTCCCGCAGCCACGAGCGAGCTGCCGAGCCCCGCGCTCGGCCGAGGCGGCGGCGGCGACGTGGTGGTCGATCCGCGTGACGGCAGCGGCCGGCACGCGCTGCAGACGCACTTCGAGTACGAGCTCGCCCTGCCGGAGGACTTTCCATACCGCCTGGTCGGCACGCACGTCAGCGTGCGCATCGAGCACGAAGCGCAGCCGCTAGCGTTGCGCCTCTGGTTTGCGGCGCGGCGATTGTTCCTGTCGGAGTTCAAAGCATGAGCAAGGGTATCGTGAAACCCACCCTGCCGGCGGCCTGGCTGGCAGACTCGGCGACGCTCGGCCGCGGGCCGTTCCCGGAGCGTGCGAACGATGCCGAGAGTGCCAGCGATCGCTGGCTTCGCGCCTGTTGGCTGCGCCGCCCCGCGAGTCGACGGGCGCCCGCGGGCTTCATCGCAGCCGTTGCAGCGCAACGCGGGGTCTGGCAGGAACGGCCCGATCCCCAGTTGCACGCTGCGCTGCGCGCGATCACGATGCCCGCGTTTGTCCACGGCCGCACTGCCGACGTGGCACTGGCTGTCGCGCTGGCCAGCATCGCTGCGCGGCGCAGTCTAGGCTATTGGCCGCACCCGCCGCAGCAGATTGCCGCGGCCAAGCTGCTCGGCGGTGGCCTGGTCGAGCTCGACACCGGCGAGGGCAAGACGCTGGCCGTTGCGCTGGCCGCCTGCATCGCGGGGCTGGCCGGCGTGCCGACCCATGTGGTCACGGTCAACGACTACCTGGCCGAGCGCGACGCGGCGACGATGGGACCGCTTTTCGCCCAACTCGGCCTGGGCCTGGGCCTGGTGCACGGCGGGCAGCCGCCGTCCTTGCGCGCGGACGCCTATGCCCGGCCGGTGACCTACTGCACCAACAAGGAACTGGTCTTCGACTATTTGCGCGACAGTCTGGAGCTCGCGGACGAACGCGGTGCGGGCCAGCATGCAATGCGCCGCCTGCTCGAGCCCTGCCGCGCCGGTAGCGGCCAGCGGCTGCGCGGCCTGTACTACGCAATCGTCGACGAGGCCGACAGCGTGCTCATCGACGAGGCCCGAACGCCGATGGTCCTGGCCGGGCAACGCTCGGCAGGTGGATTCGATGCGGTCTACCACGAACTGCTAGAGCTTGCCTCCCGCCTGGTCGAAGACCGGGACTTTCGCTGCGTCGACGCCCGTCGCCACATCGAGCTGACCGATCGCGGCCGCGCGCGCCTGGAGTGCCTCGCTGCCGGCAAAGCCGATGCTTCTCCCTGGGCGAGAGAGCACTTCTTCGTCCAGGCGCTGCGTGCGCTGCATCTTGTACAGCGCGACCGCCACTACGTCGTGCGTGACGGCGAGGTGCAGATCGTCGACGAATCGACCGGCCGGCCGCTGCAGGACCGCCACTGGGAACAAGGCCTGCACCAATTGATCGAAGCCAAGGAGGGTTGCGCACCAAGCGGACAAGGCCCGACGCTCGCTCGCCTGACCAGTCAGGACTTCTTTTCGCGCTACTTGCGCCTGGCAGGAACCAGCGGGACGGTACGCGAGATCGCTCACGAGGCCGCGCTCATCCACGGGTTGCGCACGGAACGTGTCGAGCGTCATCTGCCCTGTCGCCGTGAGCAGCGCTCGACGCTACTGCTGCGCGACGAGGCGGCCAAGCATGCTGCGGTGCTGGCCGAGTTGCGCGAGATGCTGACCGCCGGCCGCGCCGTGCTGGTCGGCACGGCGAGCGTGCGCGCCTCGCGGGCACTGAGTAAGGCATTGGACACTGCAGCCATTGCGCACCAAGTTCTCGACGCGCTGCAGGACGGTTACGAGGCCGACCTCGTGGCACGCGCCGGTCGCCGCGGTGCGGTCACCGTCGCCACCGACATGGCCGGCCGCGGCACCGACATCGTGCTCGACGAAGCCGTGCGCGCGGCCGGCGGACTGCACGTGGTGCTGACCGAGTGGCACGAATCGGCGCGCGTCGACCGGCAGCTTTTTGGCCGTTGCGCCCGGCAAGGCGATCCCGGATCCTGCCGCACGATCGTCGCGCTGGACGATGCACTGATCACCGTGCATGCCCGACGCGAAGCAGCGTGGATAGCCCATGCCTGGGGCGACCGCGTGCCGCCAAGGCCCGTGATCGATGGCTTATGCCGGCTGGTGCAGGCACGCGCCGGGCGTCTCGCGGCCCGGCAGCGGCGCGTGACGATGGAACTGGAGCGGCAGCTGTGCCGTCAGCTTGCGTTTACGGGGAGCGGATCATGACCACGGGTATCGGCTACATCATCGTCCGGGCCGCCGTAGCGATGGCATCGTTGGCCGCGGCAGCCGCGCTCGGGGCGCCAGTCGAGCGCTTCGGCGACTACGACTGCGTGATCGAGCCTGCCCAGGTGCTGGAAATCCGCAGCCCAGTCTCCGGGTTGATCGAGCGCGTGCACGCCGAACGTGGCGGCACGGTCAAGCGCGGGGCACCGCTGGTGACGCTCACCTCCAGCGTCGAGCGCGCCGCGGTCGAACTCTCCCGCTTCAAGTCGCAGATGGAAGGGCAGTTGCAGTCGGCCGCCGGCCGCCTCGAGCAGGCCGACCACAAGCTGCGCCGCCGAAGTGAACTCGCCGAACGCAGCTTCGTGTCGGTGCAGGACCGCGACGACGCCGCTGCCGAAAGGGCAGTGGCGCAGGCCGACGCGCTCACGGCCAGCGAGAATCGCCGGATGGCACGGCTCGAGCTTGCCTATGCCTCGGCCCAACTCGCACAGAGGCAGTTGGAGAGCCCGATCGACGGGGTCGTCGTCGATCAGGCCTTGCACGCCGGCGAGTTGGCGGAGATCGGCGAGAACAAGCCTTACATCCTCAAGATTGCCCAGGTCAATCCGCTGCGCATCAAGGTGATCCTGCCGGTGGCCATGTTCGCCCGCGTGAAGCTCGGCATGCGCGCCGAGATCGCTCCCGAAAGGCCGCTCGACGAGCGGAAGTGGGCCGTGGTGAGCGAAGTCGACAAGCTGCTCGACGCTGCGAGCGGAACCTTTCAGGTGCGTCTGGACCTGCCAAACCCGACGGGCGCTCTGCCGGGGGGATTGCGTTGCAGGGTGCGGCTGTCCGACTCATCAGGGTCGCCCGGCTGACGCCTGAATCACCACTCGTCTGTTGACATCCGCCGAACCGATGCTGACATCGAGTCAGCATCCGCGCGAGAGCACACGACCGGTTCGTCGACCGCGACACGCTGAAACCGTTACATACGCTAGCGCTAGAAGTGGCGCATAACGACTTCAACCTTTCAAACTTGCCACCGCATGGGAGCAGCACCCCGTTGCAGGCCTCGGGGATAAGAGTCGACAACGTCGAAGGCGGAGAGGCGCGTCGAGTGGGACCAAGTTCAAGCCGTTCATAGTCGCGTGACGAGCCAACGTGAGGTCTGAGCACTCCCTCCCGGCCGAAACGGTACAGCGACAGTAACCTTTTGGGCGATACTTTTTTCGATGCCCTCGGGGCGGAGGTCAAGTCGGCAACTCAGACGGTGCGCTCATGGCGCGGACGGCATGCGGCGGACTCACATCCGCGGCCTGAACGATCCCTTTGGAGATCGCCTGAACCCACTTTTCAGGAGAGGCCGCGGCCCCGCATGCCGCAAAGGGAGCGGTGTCGGAACCCTTTCGACCCTGAAGGAGCGGCGGCCCCGTGCCGACATTCTGGCCACACCCTCATAACGGCTGTGAGTTCTCCCCTCTGGGGTCTACTCCACCGCCTTGACCATGTCCTCGACCACCTTCTTCGCATCGCCGAAGACCATCATGGTCTTGTCCATGTAGAAGAGCTCGTTGTCCAGGCCGGCGTAGCCCGCCGCCATCGAGCGCTTGTTGACGATGATGGTCTTGGCCTTGTAGGCCTCGAGGATCGGCATGCCGTAGATCGGCGTGCCCTTGGTCAGCGCCGCCGGGTTCACCACGTCGTTGGCGCCGAGGATGATCGCCACGTCGGCCTGCGCGAACTCGCCGTTGATGTCCTCCATCTCGAACACCTGGTCGTAGGGCACCTCGGCCTCGGCCAGCAGCACGTTCATGTGCCCCGGCATGCGCCCGGCCACCGGGTGGATCGCGTACTTCACCGTGACGCCCTTGTGCGTCAGCTTCTCGGCGAGCTCGTTGACCGCGTGCTGCGCCCGCGCCACCGCCAGGCCGTAGCCCGGCACGATGATCACCGTCTCGGCGTTGCCGAGCATGTAGGCCGCATCGTCGGCGCTGCCCGACTTCACCGGCCGCGCCTCGGCCTTGCCGCTCGCCGTCGCCGCCTCGCCGCCGAAGCCGCCCAGGATCACGTTGAAGAACGCGCGGTTCATCGCCTTGCACATGATGTAGCTGAGGATCGCGCCCGAGGACCCGACGAGCTTTGGTCGGTTGCCGGCGTCGGCTGGGTCCTGTTCTTCAATGTGTATCGCATCCATGTCGACATGAGTGCATTCGGAGACGCGTCCTTCCAGGCATTCAGCCGCGGCTACACACGGCGGCTGCCGATCGTCGTGCTGCCCTACGGGGCCATGTGCCTGGTGTGGACACTCATGCTCTGGAGCGAGCCGGCCCGAATCTCGCACCGCGCTCTGTGGGGCATTGCGACGCTGATGGTCATCTCCATCGCCAGCACGCCGTGGGCGGCGTTTGCACAGGACGAGATGCAAGACCACGGGTACAGCGAGGAGGCTTATCGACAACTTCAGGCCTCGCATCTTGTACGCACCCTTGCCGTGACGATCGCAGCCGTGTGGGCACTGGCTGAAATCTGGCGCCTGCCGAAGCTCGACATGCTGACCCCGAACGACGCGTCTCAGGCAGGCCGGCTGGACCTTCCTGCCGACACTGAGGGTCGGTAGCGCCGGTTCGTGAGTTTCGGATGCGACCGGTCGGCCGCGCATCTGTCGCGTCGGTTGGACGAAATCAACGGCTGAGGTCCGCCTCGACAGCTGGAAGATCGCAACGATCCACCTTCCTGACCAGGGCGAATGGAGCGCTGCCATTTCGCCGATGTTGGGGTCAACGACGAAATCGAAGGCGTCGTTCGATGGGCTTCTATGCTTCTATGCCCACGGCCAGCCCCTCGTTCAGTCGTTGCGATCGATGCCTGAGGGGTCCGCGTTCGCCGTCACGCCCAAAAGGAAAGGGAAGATGCTTGGCTTCGGGATGCTGCCTGTACTATCATGTTTACTTTCACCTACAGGAGTCAGAATGTCCGCCATCATGAGCGTTCGCATCGAAGACGACATCCTTGCTCGGCTAGACGATCTGGCCGACGCCACGCAGCGCAGCAAGTCTTTCCTGGCGGCCGAGGCCATTCGTGAGTACCTGGACCTCAATGAATGGCAGATCCAGCACATCAAGGAGGCCGTCGAGCTCGCGAAGGACGGCAAGTTCGCCAGCGAACAGAAGGTTGCTGCTGTCTTCAAAAAGTGGGGTGTAGATGTTGCGGATCAGGTGGGTTGACCGAGCACTGGGAGAGTTCGACGCCGAAATGGGTTTCATCGCAGCCGACAGCGAGCCGGCGGCTCGCCTGGTCGCTGGACGCATCAATCATGCGGTTCAACTCCTGGCAAGCAATCCCGCGCTGGGCCGCCCGGGTAGGGTCTTAGGCACGCGCGAATGGCCGGTTACAAAGACCCGTTACATCATTCCCTATCGAGTGAATGCGCTCGGCGAACTCGAAATTCTTTCGGTTTTCCACACGTCCCGTCGACCAACCAAAGAATGGTGAGCGGCCGCCCGGCATCTGCGATTGGCGGGTGCGCCTGAACGGCACCAACCGTGAGCCATGCGAAATCGTCCGCAAAGGCCTCGGGGCGAGGCGTCGGTGTCAAGGTCGACACCCCCTGCTGATCAAGTGGCACCGTCGCGCTCCAGCACACGCCAAGCCCAACCGGCAATCGGCGCCTCGTGCTCCAGGACAGTGCCATTCGCGGGCGCACGAATTTTCCGGGTTCCTCTCTCGCGCCCATGCACCGATGAAAGCAACAGGACACGCACCTCCGACGGAGTCGGGCCGGCACCGAGGTGGAGAGCGTCCGCACTCCTGTTGCACGCGTCTTGCCAAGTCGCTGAAGCGAGGCCCATGGGCGTTGTCAGGTAGTCCACGAGCGGCAGGGCTGCTTTCATCCAGCTGGGCGAGATGCTGTCGTCCGCCGCTCGATGGCCCGGACGCCGACTCGACACCGGTCGGCAATGGCGTTGGGCGCGCCAATCGCCCGACCGGTCGTAGTCGTCGCCGCGATCCTGCCGCTCGCACGGTTCGATGACGACGTGTCCCTTCAGGACGCTTCGCTCCAGCGCCGGAACGACCAGAGGCACAACGACGACGTTGGTGGCGTACACGTCGATCTGCCGATCGACCACCACAGGCCGACCCGGACGCACAGCGCGGTGAGCACCGCGTTCGCCACGGTCCAGGTGATGAACCTCTGACGCGCCTTGAGGGCCACCTGCACCTGGCCGACGACAGTCAGCATTGATTGCGGCCGCCCGCAGCCGAACGGTGCGCGCGGCGCCGCGGACAGTCCGCAAGTCCCTGCCCTTCACGACCGGCGATTGCATCGTTGCAAAGCACTCGGGATTCGATCCGAGCGTTGGGCCTCACCGCTCACCGATGCGCATCTGGAATCCAGCAGGACCTTGCAGTATTGATGTCTGCAATACAGGCGCGCACTATCAGGGCAACACGGCCGTGACCTCGATCTCGACCTTGGCACGATCTTCAGCGCCTTGACCTCGACCGCCGTCATCGCGATGTCGTAGTGTCCGATCACCTCGCGGAACACGCGGCCGATGCCGGGCGATGCCTCGAGATATTCCTTCTTGTCGGTGACATACCAGGTCATGCGCACGATGTGCTGCGCGCGCGCATCAGCCGCCTCGAGCACCGCGACAATGTTCTGCAGCGCCTGGCGCACCTGATCGACGATGTCGTCGCTGTGGAATACCTGACGGGCATCCCAGCCGATCATGCCGGCTACGTGAATCTGGCGGCCGGCGGCCGCGACGCCATTGGCGTAGCCCTTGGGCCGGGGCCAACCGGGAGGAAGGATCGCTGTCATGGTGTGGTACCTCTGCTGGCTGGGGACCTGCTGCGGGCCACGAATCGCTCGATGGCGCTGCGCAGGTCTTGCGGGATCCGCGTCGCACGGTGCGTACGCAGGTCGGTGGTGACGATCACCTGGCGTGCGCTGACCCGATCTTCATCGCCCGACCGGCACACGAGCCGAAGCGTCAGCGAGCTGCCGCCCACCTTCTGCACCGACAGTGCGAGCGTCACCAGATCCCCGATGCGGCTGACGGCCTTGAAGTCGGTCTCGAGGCGGACCATCGGCAAGCCCACGCGGCGCGCTCCGATGAGTTCCGCATACGGGATGCACAGTTCGTCGGTGATCCAGTCTTCCACCAGGCCGTTGAAGAGCTCGAAGTACTTCGGATAGAAGACGATGCCCGCCGGGTCACAGTGGGCGAAGGGGATGCGCTGCAGCCGCTCGAACACGGCGGGCGCTCGGTCGCGGTCGGCTTCAGGCATCGGACGGCTCCCTTGGTTCAATCAGCTTGTGGCGTTGCAACTTACCCGTGGCGGTGCGCGGCAAGGATTTCAGGAAGGCAATGGCGCGCGGGTATTTGTAGGGCGCGATGGTCTCCTTGACGAAGGCCTGCAGCTCTTGGGTCAGATCGCCTTCGTGGCCCGCGGCGAGCACGACGAATGCCTTGACGATCTGGCCGCGCTCCTCGTCCGCCACGCCGATGACCGCACATTCAGCCACCGCGGGGTGCAGCAGCAACGCGACCTCGACCTCCGGCGCGGCGATGTTGTAGCCGGCGGAGATGATCATGTCGTCGATCCTCGAGTGGTAGTGGAAGTAGCCGTCCTCGTCCTGCCAGTAGGCGTCGCCGGTGTAGTTCCAGCCGTCGTGCACGTATTTGCGCTGGCGATCGTCGGCCAGGTAGCGGCAGCCGGTGGGGCCCTTGACCCGCAGCTCGCCGACAGTGCCTGGAGGCACAAGCCGGCCGGCCTCGTCCACCACCTGCGCCACGTAGCCGGGCACCGCGATGCCGGTGGCTCCCGGCAGTGCAGTCCGAAAAAGGCGGAATGCGCAACGCAGTCCGGCGTCAACGGAGAGGATATGTTTTGCAACCCCTTCATGGCCTGCCTCGCAGACCAAGGAAAGATTGACGGGATGGACTTTGCGTCGGGGACGCAGGCCTGGCTTCGTGCCTCCGATCTGAATCTGTCGTCGCGCCCGAGATCGTCAGAGACGACTAGAGTCTTCCGCAAGCCATTGCAATAGCAGTGGACCACCTCGGTTCGCGTGGAGACTTCTTGGCCGACGACGGATCAACTCGGCCTCGTTCAGGACATTGATGCCCCAGTCAGAACGAGATCGTGGGAGTCTCCGTTGCTGCCAGAAGCGGACGCCGGCCACGCGGCCTTGAGTCAGGTATGGAAGGCAATGTTTTCGAAGACGCGCTCGAAGCCTCCGCA
>JADMIO010820057.1_pt1 | contig 15519 bp, 8 predicted proteins | sample 8958161 | NCBI WGS metagenome assembly JADMIO01 (sample SAMN16585339, study PRJNA669376) | soil metagenome | isolation source: Crop rotation soil | place: USA: Cullars Rotation, Alabama | collected 2011
CTTTCCCAATACAAAGTGGGCACGCAGGAGCCGGTGCTCGATTTGGACGGAGCGATTGACGACAACCCGGATCTGCCGAAGTCCGTGCTGGATTGGGTCGAACTCCACAACAACGGCGCGGCGCCGGTCTCGCTGAACAACTGGAGTCTCACCGATGACCCAGGGGATAAGACGCAGTGGATGTTCCCGAATGTGAGCATTCCCGCGGGCGGCTATCTCGTCGTCGTCTGCGATGGCGCCAATGTCACCGCCCCGGCGGCAAACGGGTACCTCCGCACGAATTTCAAGATTGATGCCGACGGCGAGTATCTCGGTCTCTACGACGCCGCAGGCGCGCTGGTGCAGCAATTCCCCAAACTGCCGCGGGGCACGCCGCACCACAGCTACGTACGGACGGCGTCGGGCGCCTACAAATACTCCAGCGTCGCCACCCCCGGCGCGGCGAATGCGGGAACGGAGTTTGAGGACATCGTCGGGGCGCCAAACTTCAACATCCCGGGCGGCTACTACGGCTCGCAGGTGATCACGATGACTAATACCACCGCGGGCGCCACGATTCGCTACACGCTCGACGGCAGCGACCCCACGGAGACCACCGGCACCCTGTATACCGGTCCCATGGCGATCACCACGAGTTCCTCCATACGCGCGCGAGCGTTTCTGGCGGGCTACATTCCGTCGCCGATCAACACGCAATCGTACCTGATCAACGAAGGCACGCGAGCCAACCTGGCTTCGGTGACGATTGCTGGGAGCGAACCGCGCTCCTTATACCGGCCCTACGGGGTGATGGCGATCAAGGAAGGAGCCATCGGCAGTACCGGCAACTTCGCCACGGAAGGCACGCCGTGGACCGCGCTGGGCGATCCCGCGCAATACAACAACCCCAACATCCGGGGGCAATTCATGGAGCGGCCGGTCACGTGGCAGATGCTGTATCCCGGGAACTCTCCGGGGTTCACGACGGACATCGGCGTGCGCATGGCGGGAAGCCCCTATACCCGGCCGCGCTACGTGCTGGTGGACCAGAATCGCGACAGCGGGCCGAACGTCGGCCAGTGGTCCACGAGCACCGCGCTGCGCAAGCCGGCGATGAATTTCTACATGCGGAACGATCTCGGCGGCGACCCGCTGAAGTTCCCGGTCATTCCGAATTCCCCCGTGACCAAGCACAGCGACTTCCGTTTCCGAGGCGGCCACAATGATCTGAATCCGTTCATCATCGATGAATTGGCGCGCCGATTGTTTACGGATACCGGCCAACCCGGGAGCCTCGGGGCGAATGTGAACTTGTACCTCAACGGCGTGTACAAGGGCATCTACAACCTCTGCCAGCACGTGCGACAGGAGTGGTGCCGCGAGGCGTTTGGCAGCGAATTGGATTGGGACGTCGTGCAAGTGGGGGTGCCATCGGACGGCGACCTGATCGCCATGCAGGAGATGGTCACCTTCCTGCGCAACAACTCGCAGGACATCCTGGGCAACTACCAGGCGATGCAGACGCGGATGAACATGGTGAACTACATCGACTACCTGCTGGTGAACGTTTACTGCGTCACGGGCGACTGGCCGCACAACAACTGGATTAGCGCCCGCGAGCGCTCGACGACGGGCCGGTTTCATTTCTTTGTGTGGGATGCGGAGGGGGCGTTCGGCAGCTTCGGGCTCACGGTTGCGAGCAACAATTTCACGACCAGCGCGCCCCTGAATCCGCCCGGCGGCAATCAATCGTCCCTCATCAGCACGTCGCCCACGGGCGAAGGTCTCGGAGCCACGCCGCGTATTCTGTACCACTACCTGCGCCAGAGCCCTGAGTTTCGACTGTTGTTTGCGGACCGCGTGCAAAAGCACTTTTTCAACGGCGGTGCGCTGACGGATGCCGCGATTCTCGCGCGCAACACCACGCTGGCCGGTGAAGCCTCGCCGTTCATCAGCGGCTACAATTCTTCCCGCATCATCAACTGGGTGAACGGCATCGGCAACAAGACCAACTACACCGTGACGCGGAGTGGCTCCAACATTTCCAGCACGACGAACGCCCCGGGCCGGCGCAAGGTGCTTCTGGATGGCTTCATCAACGACGATAGCGGCGGCTATATCCCGGTCGGTGCGGTGCAGGGATATTTCCGCACGGAAGGCGTGTGGCCGGTAACGTCGGCGCCGGTCTTCAGCCAGCATGGCGGCCCCATTGGCGCAGGGATTTCGCTCTCGATGACCAACCCCAATGCCGCAGGGACGGTCTATTACACCTTGAATGGCGTCGACCCGAGGCAGACCGGCGGCGCCATTGTCGGCACGGCTTATAGCGGCCCGATTCCGATCAGCCGCACCACCACGGTGAAGGCGCGCGTCTTTAACACCAACAACGAATGGAGCCCGCTGCTCGAGGCGACCTTTACGGGCGGTGCCACGCCGTCGCTGCTCATCACGGAAATCATGTATCACCCGCCGTCCCTGAACGGCGTGGACGGTGACGAATTGGAATTCGTGGAGATCAAAAACGTCGGGACCTCCACCATCGATTTGTTCGGGATGAAATTCACCGACGGGATCGACTACGCGTTTCCCGCGGGCTCCAACATTCCGCCGGCGAGCTTCGTGGTGCTCGCCAGGAATCCCGCGCAATTCGCGGTAAAATACCCCGGCGTGACAGTCCTCGGCGGTTACGGCCCGGGGTCGCGGCTCGATAACGCCGGCGAGCCGATCACCCTGCGCGACGCCGCCAACAATGTCGTCTTTTCCGTGACCTACAGCGATGATCCGCCCTGGCCGGCGGCGCCGGATGGCACCGGGCCGTCGCTCGTGCCCAACCTGCCGAATGCCAACCCCAATCCCAACGACGCCGGCAATTGGCGAATCAGCGGCAACAGCAATGGTTCGCCCGGCGCCGACGATCCGGCGCCCGGCATCCCGAAGGTGCAAATCACCGAATTGCTCGCGAACTCCGTGCTGCCGAATGTCGACGTAATCGAGCTCTACAACACCGACGCCGCGCCCGCGGATATCAGCGGCTGGTACCTCAGCGACGACTTGGTGAATCCGAAAAAATACCGCTTCCCCAATGGCACCATCATCCCGGTGGGCGGCTACCTTTTGGTGACCGAAGATGTCTTTAACACTGGCCCGGACGCGTTTGCGTTCAGCCAGAATGGCGATGAAGCGGTGCTGAGTTCCGCCGATGCATCCGGCAATCTCACCGGCTACACCGAGTTTGTGAACTTTGGTGCGAGCGAGCCGGGCACGACCATGGGACGCTACACCAATTCCGAGCTCCCGGCAGCCGCGGCCCGGAAGTTTTTCACCGCGCTGAAAACGAAGACGCTGGGCGGACCCAACAGCGGCCCCAAGGTTGGTCCCGTCATCATCTCGGAATTGCACTACTACCCGCAGGGTTCAGCGGCGGAATTCATCGAGATTCGGAACAACAGCAATGAGGCTGTCCCGCTCTACGATCCCGCCAACCCGGTAAATTGCTGGCGGATCAAGGGCATTGAATTCACCTTTCCGCAGGGCGTCGTGTTGCTGCCGCGGCAGTTTGCCCTCATCTCGGCCAACAGCCCGGCGAGTTTCCGAGCGAGTTTCGCGATCCCCGCGGGCGTGCCGATTTTCGGGCCCTTCAATCCGCCCGCGGATCTCTCAAACACCGGCGAGCGCGTTTCCTTGCAAAAGCCCGGCGAGCCTTATTTCGACGGGTCCTCCACCGTGGTGCCGTACATCGATGTGGATTACGTGACCTACCTGCCCTCGTGGTTTAGCAGCACCGCGGGTGCCGGCAAGAGCCTCGAGCGCCTCTACGTCAACAGCTTCGCCGACGACAAGAATGCATGGCGGGCCGCTGCGACCACCGGGGGCAATCCCGGCCGCTTCGGCAGCACTTCGTTTGCGGTCTGGCAAAGCCAGTGGTTCGAGGGACCCGATGTTTCCAATCCGTTGATCAGCGGGCCGAACGCCGACCCCGATGGCGACGGCTACGGCAACGCCCTCGAATACACGATGGGTCTCAGCCCGCTGTTCGCGGATTCCGCCGGGTTGGTCACCGAGTCTTTCGGCAACGATGGCGCGCTCGGGCCGTACCTCATGCTCTCCTTCCGCCGCAGCCTCGCCGTCACGGGGACGTCGATCAATATCGACATCGCAGGGACGCTGCCCAATTGGGGCGCTGGCGCCGTGCAGGTCGGTCCCACGATTAAGAACGAGGACGGGACCGAAACCGTGACCTACCGCGACAGCGTGCTGCGAGACAGCGCGACGGAGCGCTTCATGCGCATTCGGCCGATCGTGCCGTAGAATCCTCGGCGTCTCATTTCCATTTACGTCCGGCTCGTTTGGATTTTACCTCGGTCGTCCAATGACCAGCTTCGACGCCGACGCGCTTCACGTTAAAGTTCACCCGACCCGCGCCGCCATGGGGCAGGCCGCCGGGGAGCAAGCCGCTCGTGCCATCGCCGCCGCCATTGCCGCGCGCGGGGCCGCGCGCGTGATCCTGGCGAGTGCTCCCTCGCAAAATGAAACGCTGGCCGTGCTCGTCGCGGCGCCACTGGCGTGGGACCGCGTCACGATTTTCCACATGGACGAATATCTTGGCCTGGCCGCCGATCATCCGCAGACGTTTCGCGCTTATCAGCGCGCCAACGTGCTCAGCCGTATTCGGCCTGCCGCTTTTCACGGGATTGCGGGCGAGAGCCTGGACGCCGCGGCCGAGTGCGCCCGTTACAGCAAACTGCTTTGCGCCGCGCCGATTGATGTCTGCTGCCTCGGCATCGGGGAGAACGGGCACTTGGCCTTCAACGATCCGCCTGTCGCCGATTTTGCCGATCCGCATCTCGTGAAGGTCGTCGAACTCGATGCGGCGTGCCGGCAGCAACAGGTGAACGACGGCTGCTTCCCGAGCATCGACGCGGTGCCCACCCACGCGCTGACGCTCACCATTCCCGCTTTGATGAGCGCACACACGCTCGTCTGCAGTGTCCCGGGGCCGCGCAAGGCGCCGGCGGTGAAAGCGACGGTGCGCGACGCCATCACGACAGCATGTCCCGCAACGATCCTGCGGCGCCATGCTGACGCCACGCTGTACCTCGATTCCGACAGTGTCGCCGGGTTGCGTTAGTTTCGGCTCAATTCCCGCCAGAAGCCGCGGTAGTATTTCATCAATCGAATCGGGTCGGTGGTGTCCGGGATCTCGGCGAGCGTGTAGCGGTTGTAGTTCATTTCGCGCAGGAGCGTGAAGAGTTCCCGCCAGGGATACTTTTCGTTCCACAACTCGTTGATGTGGCAGTGGCGAATCCACGGGCGCAGCAGATCGAAAGCGGGTTTGATGGAGGTGCCGCCCATGAGGTCCTCCGCGTTGGAGTTCCAGCAGAGGCCCACGCTCGGATGGTCGGCGGCTTCCATCATGCCTTTGCAGCGCGGCGGGTGCGACGAATCCTTGCCGTGCACCTCGACCCAAATTTCCACGCCGAATTCCGCACCCACCTTGCCGCACTCGCGCAGGGCGCCGCCGATTTGCGCGATGGTCTTTTCCTCGGGCACTTCCTTGGGAATGCCGTTGGGGCGCACCTTGATGCCCATGCAGCCGAGGTCGCGGGCGAGTTCGAGGAAGCGGCGGCATTCATCGACGTTCTTTTTCACGATCGCTGTATCCGGCGAATGAAATTCGCAGACGGTGCCGAGTGAGAGAAGGCGCACCTTGGAATCGGCGAAGCGCTTTTTCACGTCGGCTCGGGCGGCGGCATCGATCGTGGGTTCCACGCCGTGCTTATGCGTCGTGCGCAATTCCACCGCTTCAAAGCCCGTGGCCTCGCAATTTTTGATGATGGTCGCGATGTCCCAGTCCTTCGCGAGGTTGTAGGTGACGGTGCCGAGCTTGAATTGCGCAGCGGCCGCAGTGGCTGGTGCGGCCAGGGCTGGGGAGTTGAGCAGCGGCAGCGCGGAGGTGGCGGCGAGGGTCTGGAGGAAATGGCGGCGGGAAGTCTGAGGCATGGTGAAAGAGAGTGCTTGATTTGGCAGAGCGGGCGGAAGCCGAGAAGCATCCTTCAACCGAAGGCGGTCGTTCAACCTCCAAGTGTGCGGCCGGAATTCACACGGATCGTTTGGAGCCAACCCGCTCCGCGCACATTTGCGCTCCTCCCGGCACGGCGCGGTGGCCATTGGTTCTTGCCTGTTGTTTGCGGCCAGTCAGCGAATAAGCTCCGGGCCTTACGGGTTCGTGTGCGCCTGAGCCCCTCCAACCATTCCATCAACCATGCATTCGACACTACTTTTCTCGTTGGCCTCGATCACATTCGCTGCGACGGCGCTGGCGGCCGAGCCGGTTTCGAAACCGGATCCGCAACAACTCCCGCGCGCCATGCACACCGCGATGAAAGATCGCGCGGTGGTCAACGTCGGCGTGCGTGAAGGGGACATCATCGGCGCGGACAATCGCGCGCTGCAGGCCGCGGTGGATTATGTGGCGAGCCTGGGTGGCGGTGTCGTCGTGATCGGGCCGGGAGAATTCTCCATGCGCGATTCGCTGCACTTGCGTCCGCAAGTCACGGTGCGCGGTACGGGAAAGCAAACGGTGCTCCGCAAGGCGAAGGCGGCGGTGTCGCGATTGAAAGTGGACGGCGATTATGGCGAGGAACAGATCACCGTCGAAAATGCGGATGGATTTGCGGTCGGTGATGGGGTCGCGATTTGGGACAAGGGGTCGAATGGATTTCATACGACCGTCGCGCGCATCACCGGACGCAATGAGAACACGTTTTCCATCAGCAAACCGCTGAACGCCGATTGCATGGTGAGCGGCAATGCGCAAGCGGCGACGGTCTTTCCGATCGTCAGCGGGTACGATGTGGAGGGCGCGCGCGTGGAGGACCTCACGATCGAAGGCAACAAGGAGGAGAATGTGGCGCTGAACGGCTGCCGTGGCGGCGGCATCTTTCTGTATCGCTGCCCGGGCGCCCTGATCGAGCGTTGCACGGTGCGTCACTATCACGGCGACGGGATTAGCTTTCAGCAATGCAACGACGCAACGGTGCTTGCGTGCACGAGCGAAGGGAACGCGGGCCTCGGCCTGCATCCGGGCAGCGGTTCGCAGCGTCCGATCGTGCGTCAATGCATCGCGCGGGACAATGGCGAGGACGGCCTGTTCCTGTGCTGGCGCGTGAAGCAGGGCGTGTTTGAGGACAACGTGCTCGAAGGCAACCGCCGCTACGGCATTTCGATTGGTCACAAGGACACCGACAATTTGCTGCGCAAAAACCAGGTGCGCGGCAATCACGAGGAGGGCATTTTCTTTCGCAACGAAGCCGACGGCATGGCCGCGCACCGCAATCGCGTGGAGGACAATGTGATCGAAAACAACGGCGTCAAAAAGGACGTGGCCGGCATTCGCGTCCGCGGAGAAACGCGCGATTTGATTTTCAAGAACAACGTCATCCGCGACACCCGCGCGGAACCGAAGCAGAGCATCGGTATCCAATTGGATGAGAAAGTCGGCTCGGTCGTGATCGACGGGAACAAGGTCGAGGCGGCGAAGGTGCTGGAGGACAAACGCAAGGAGAGCCGGTGAGGCTCGCAAGCGCAATGGGACAGCGAGCATCATTTTTCCAGATGATCTTCCTCTTCCCAAGATCCTGCTTTGACCGGTGTGCGAAATACGCTTTGATGCGGCCTGCCCAATGATGATCCATCGCGCGCATGGCTGACGAAAACCCTTTTCGCCCTCCCAAAGCGGATCCGATTCCCGCTCCAAGCAAAGGGTTCCTCGCCAAATTCACGGTGTTGAATGGTGCCGCGCGTGAGTTGTGGCTCACGTTTGCCGTAAAGTTTCTCAACATCGCCGCCTACGGACTGACGAACGTGACGATCAGCCTTTGGCTCTCCACCGAGTTTGGTTTTTCCGACAAGGGAGCCCTCGCCCTCGTGCTCGCCTGGTCCATCACGATGACGAGCGTCACGCTGTTGGTCGGATCGTTGACCGATGCGCTGGGCCTGCGGCGCACTTTTTTCGTCGGCGTCTGGGTGTGTCTCTTCGCACGGCTCGTGATGGTCTTCGCGACGAATAAGTGGCTCGCCGTGGTCTGTGGCTTGTTTCCCTTGGCCGTCGGCGAGGCGCTGGGTTCGCCGGTGCTCGTGGCGGCGGTGCGCAAATACTCCACGCCGTTACAACGCTCGATTTCGTTCTCGCTCATCTACATGGTGATGAACCTCGCTTTCCTCGTGAACGGCTATGTCTTCGACTCTGTTCGCACTGGGTTGGGCGAGAATGGCCACTGGACGTTGCCGGGCCTCGGTCTCGAACTGCCGACTTATCGCGTCCTCTTTTTGATCAGTACGGGCCTGCAACTGCTGATGCTCCCGCTGGTGTGGCTCATGCGGCCTGGCGTGGAAGTGACCGAGGAAGGCTTCCAGATCCGCCCACCCCCGCCAGTCCGTTCGAGCGGCGGAATGTTCCAGGCGCTCGGCACCACCGTGGTGTCCGCGGCCAGGGACACCAAGCGACTCTTTGGGGCGCTCTTTCAACAGCGGAGCTTTTACCGACTGCTCGCGTTCCTCGCCTTGATCGCCTGCCTGAAACTGGTCCTCCAGCAGTTGTACTACGTGTTTCCAAAGTTCGGCATCCGGGAACTGGGCCAAGGCGCGCCGGTGGGAAAACTGATGAGTATCAATAGTTGGCTTATCATTTTTTTGGTCCCGCTGGTGGGAGCGCTCACGCAGCGATATCGAGCGTACGGCATGGCGATTTTGGGCAGCGCGCTCACCGCCGGATCGGTCTTCATCATGGCCATGCCCACCGAGTGGTTTCAATCGATCGCCTCGGGCCCCTTTGGCCAATGGCTCGGCCACAGCTACCTCGGCTTGAAGGGAGAGGTGCATCCTTACTACGTGATGATTGCGCTCTTCATCACCGTGTTCTCATTTGGAGAGGCGTTCTACTCGCCGCGCGTTTATGAATACGCGGCGTCGATCGCTCCGAAAGGCCAGGAAGCCTCCTATGCGGCACTCTCCTACGTCCCGCTGCTGCTGGGCAAAGTGCTCACCTCAGCCGTCTCGGGCGTTTTGCTGGAGAGATACTGTCCGCCAACCGGCCCGCGCCATTCGGAGACGATGTGGTTGATCGTGGCGCTGATGGCAACGGTCGCGCCCGTCGGCCTCATCGCGCTACGCAAAGTGATCCGCGTACGGGAAGCGGGTCGCGAAGACTGAGGGTGAAGGGCAGCGGGAGGCCTCGCCGAGAACTCGCATTTTCGGATCGGTCATGGCAGCGCACCGCAATCGCGTGGAGGACAATGTGATCGAAAACAACGGCGTCAAAGAGGACGTGCTCGAGGGGAACAGAGTCGAAGCCGCCAAGGTGCCTGAGGACAAACGCAACGAGACCCGCTGATTCGAGCGGCTCCGGCGCCGTCCACTCATCGAACATCCGACGAAATTTGAAGCGCTCATCCCCCGCGGCCGCGCGGCCGCAAACACATTCGCTCTGGCCTGTTCTGACGCCGTTTCCCACCGACCCATTCTCTGCCGAGCCTTCCCATGGTCCACCACGTTTTCCTCTCGCCACGAGTACCGTAGAATTACGATGGTGCGCGCATGAGAAACCTCACTCGCCGAACCGTTTCCGTCGAACCGTTGGAACTCCGCATCACTCCGGCGAACCTTGTCTGGACAGGCGACGTGAACAATCTCTGGGATGCCAACAACGGGGGCAACACCAATTGGTCGAACGATGCCCTGCCGCAGGATGGCGACACGCTGTTGTTTCCGCTGATCGCGCAGAACCGCACGAACACCAACAACATGGTCGGTCTCGATTTGGTGTCCATCAGTTTTGGCGGCACGGACTACGTCATCAGCGGCCAGTCGATTACGCTCAGCAGCGGGATCTCCGATGGCAGCAGCGCGGGCGCGAACCAGTTTAACGTCGCGATCGGGCTCGCGGCCGATCTCGTCATCACCGTCTCGGTTGCTTCGTCGCGCCTCGAACTGGGAGGAGCGCTGACGGGCGCCTTTGACTTGCAGAAAGCCGGGCTGGGAACCTTGCGATATGACGGCTCCACGAGCAATACCTACACTGGCACCACCTCGGTGACGGCGGGCACGCTCGAATTGGCGAAATCCGGAGGCGTCGGGGGGCTGACGGCCGTCACCGGGCCGCTCAGCATTGGAGATGGAATTGGTGCTGCGGGGGCGGATGTCGTGCGCCTCATCGCCAACAACCAGGTTGCGAATTCCGCCGCCATCACCGTCGCCAGCACGGGCCGGCTGGATCTCAACAACCTGTCCGAGCTCATCGGTGCACTCACCCTCCAGAGTGGCGTCACGGCTCCGCAGGTGACCACCGGCACGGGCACACTGACTTTGAACGGGGACGTCACCGTGACCAGCGGCGCGGCCCCCATAGATATTACCGGCAAACTGAATCTCGGCTCAGCCACTCGCATCTTCGACATCACCAATGGCGCGGCCGATCCGGATTTGACGATCTCCGCCGTCATTAGTGGGGCGGGTGGCTTGACCAAAGCGGGGGCCGGCAGCCTGCGTCTCAGCGGGAGCGAGGCCAATACCTACACTGGCACCACCACGGTCACCGATGGCACTCTTGATCTCGCGAAAACCGGGGGCGTGGCGGCCATGGCCGGTCCCTTGATTGTCGGCGATGCAGTCGGCGGCCTGGCGAGCGCACAAGTCCGCGTGACTGCCGACCACAACACCACGGCCACGACGAATCTCACGGTCAAGACTGATGGGCGCTTTGTTCTCATCGGCCCGACCCTCACCGAGATCGGCGCGGTGGCGATCGAGATCGGCGATGTCCCGGCGCCCAGCATTGATGCGGCCACCGGCACGATTACCATCGGCGGCGATGTCACGTTGAATGCTACTGGCGCCGGCAATTTTGGCGGCTCGATTAGCGGCGGGACTCTCAATCTCGGCGGGGTCACGCGTACGTTTACCATCGCGGATGGCGGCGCGCTCACCGATCTCGTGGTGTCTTCGGTCATCGCCAATGGTGGCCTCACCAAGGCGGGGCCCGGCGCGATGTCGGTGAGTGCCACCAACACGTACGCCGGCGACACCACCATTTCCGCGGGCGTGCTCATCGCGCTCGGCCCCGTTTCCGGCAGCGTTTTGCTCAATGGCGGCACGCTCGTGGGCGCGACCACCGTCGGCCCCCTCACTTCGCAGGCGGCGGGCGGCACCGTCGCGCCCGGCAATTTCGTGGGCGTGCTCTCCAGCGGCGCGGCGACCTTCAATGCGGCCACGATTTTCGACGCGCGGCTCAACGGCACGGCGAATGGCACGTTCGATCAACTCAATGTCATCGGTGCCGTGGCGCTCGGCGGGGCCGCGCTGCAGGTTTCCAGCGGCTTCACGCCGGGGGTGGGAAATACGTTTGTGATCCTCAACAACGATGGCGCGGACGCCATCGGCGGCACCTTTGCCGGGCTGCCCGAGGGGGGCTTGGTTGCGACGCCGGAAGGTTTCGGATTTCGCATCTCCTACGTGGGCGGCGATGGCAATGACGCGGTCCTCACCGCCGTGCCTGCGGAGGTGGCTCTCGCGGCCAATGGCAAGACGGCCACGTTCAACGAGGTGGACGGCGATCTCGTGACCATCAAGACCACGCGCGGCGCGTTCGACCAAAGTGATTTCACGCTGAAGTTTGTCCCCGGCCCGAACGGCGCCGGCATTCAACTCCAGCGCATCAATTTCAGCGACGACAACGGCGAGTTCGCCGGCGCAAACCTCACCATCACGGCGAAACGTGGGACGAGTGGCGGCGACAGCTTCGTGAATGTCGGTGCCATCGATTCCACCGGCAGCGACCTTGGCGTCGTCATCGTCAGCGGCGACCTCGGCAAAATCAGCGCGGGCGATACCGACGCGAAGAAGCCCGGCCTGGCTTCGCTCACGGTGCAGTCGCTGGGTCTGCTCGGCACTTCCACCCAGGCCGCCGGGGGCGACCTCGCGAGCGCCGTCAACGGGCCCGTCGGCAAACTCATCGTCAAGAGCTCGGTGCGCGATGCCTTTTTCTCGGTCGTGGGCGGAACGGCGGGAAATCTTGGCAGCGTGGCGATTGCCGGCTCGCTCCTCGGCGGAACGGACGGGCAGAGCGGCAGTATTTTGGCCCAAGGCAACATCGGCGCTGTGAAAATCGGCGGCGATGTGCGCGGCGGCGCGGGCACCACATCCGGCGCCATCGTTGCCGCGGGAAATCTCGGGGCGGTGCAACTTCGCGGATCGCTCATCGGCGGCAACGGCTCGGGCAGTGGGACCTTCGCGACCCTCGGTGGCGCCATCAAGAGCGTCGCCATCGGCGGCTCCGTCATCGCCACGTCCAATTTGGCTGTGACTGCCGCATCGATTGTCGCTGGGACTCAACTTGGTCCCGTGAAGATCACTGGCGATATCTCCGGCACCGTCTCCAACCCGGTCATCATTTCCGGCAGCGGCCGCGCTGTGGCCCCGGCCGCCGGCAGCGACCTCGCCATCCAAAGCCTCACCGTCGGCGGCAGCGCGGAATTCCTCGTCCTGCGCGCCGGATTCTCCGCCGCCGGCGGCCTCGGCGTGAATGCCGACGCCTCGATCGGCGCCGTGAAAATCGGGGGCGACTTCGTCTCCAGCGTCATCGTTGCCGGTGTGGACAAGGGCATCGACGGCCTCTTTGGCACGCTCGACGACGTGAAACTCATCGGCGGAGGCGTGCGCGACAACACCGCCATCGTCTCAAAAATCGCCAGCGTCACCGTGAAAGGCCAGATCCTCGGCAGCGTCGGCGCGGGCGATGCCTTCGGCATTGTCGCCGAGCAGATCGGCGCGCTGAAAGTGGGCCTCGTCAAAGTCCCGCTCACCACCGGCATCGACATCATCCCCATCGCGACGACCATCGACTTTATCGCTCGCGAAGATGTGAATTGAGGCGAACTTTTTGGACAGCAAAAGCTGTTCATCTCACTCGGCGTCTCACGCGTATTCCGCGCGAAGGATGCGCGCGGCTTCGGCTTCGTGGCAAAGCTTCTGATAAGTTTCGTCGAGGCTGACCACGGCGCCGGAGCCGGGGGCGAAGCCACAGTCGGGGTTCAGCGAAATGCGTTCGGGGGCGAGGAACTGCAAGGCCTTGCGCACGCGGCTGACGATGGTTTCCGCGGAGTCAATTTGGCCGGGAGTCACGTCCACGCAGCCGAGGCCGATTTCAAGATCTTCGCGCAGTTCTTTGAAAACAGCCATGTCGCCGGCCTGCGGCGCGGTGAACTCCATCGTGAGGTGATGCACTTTGAGCTGGTTGAGGTTTTTGATGATGGGACCGTAGCCGCCGGCGTGGATGACGTCGCCCCGCACGCGGCCACCAGCGCGGCGGCAGAGATGCACGGCAATTTTCACGCCGGTGATGCCGCTGATGACTTCGTTTACCATCTCCACGGCGAAGGCGGCCGCGGCCTCCGGGTCGGCATGTTTGCTGCGCACGGCGGGGTCCACGAACAGGCACAAGTGCGGGTCATCGATCTGCACGATGTCGGCGCCTGCGTCGCGCACGAGTTCCAGCTCGCGCCGGAGCACGGGCACGCAGGCGCGCACAAAGTCGTCGCGATTCGGGTACGCTTTGGGGGACCGGGCCGCGTCCCACATGCGTTCGCCGAGCAGTGCGGGCGAGGGGAGTGTGGACTTGATCCGGCGGCTGGTGATTGTTTTGAGGAATGTCACCTCGCGCGCGATGAAGCCGGGCGTCTTGGGCGCGAGCTGGTCCACCACCACGGTCATGGGGCGGCCATCGGGCGTGGTGCCGAGCTCGAAGCCGTGCGCCAGTTCGGCGATGACGCCGATGTACGAGCGGCGCCACCATTCACCATCGGTGATGACATCGAGCCCGGCGTGCTCCTGCATAGCGACGGCGTAGCGCACCGCTGCCTGCATTTCGTGCTCGTAGCGTTCCGCGCTCAGCGGCGGACGTTCGTTGATGAGGTCGAGCACGAAGGCCGGACGCGGCAGCGAGCCGACGACGGATGCTGGGAAGAGAATGGTTTTGCTCATGATGAAGCGTTGGTGTGACGTTACTTTCCCCGCCAGTTCTTGCGGGCGAGTTCGAAATCCTCCTGCGTGTCCACTTCCATGTAGTCGCCGTGCGTATCGGCATGGGACATGGAGATGCCCGCCTCGATCATTTCCTGGAGGAGCAGAATCAAGTAAGCCTTTTCAAAGACGGCCGCTTCGCGAAACGGCTTGCCGGCGTACTGCTTCTGCACGCGATGAAAATGCTCGCGCAGCGCGGCGGCGCCCGCAGGGCTGAAGCGGGCGATGCCCGTGTATTCGCCATACGCCTCTTCCGGCGTGATGCCGCGATGGATGCGCGTGACGAGGCCGTTGCGCACGGTGACTTTCTCTGCGTCGTCGGGCGGATGCTGCGTGCGGTGCACGTAACGGTCCAGCCAGCGCGTGTCCACGCTCAGCGCGATGTCCGCCGGGTGTTGCAGCACGCTTTTGACCACGTCGCCGGTGAACAGGATATCCGAGTAGCAGCACACGAATCCGTCTGCCATCAGGTCCTCGGCGTGCATGAGCGAAAGCAGGATGTTGTTGTGCTCCCAACCGGCGTTGTGACGAAACGTGAACTGCGGATAATCCGCGCGCACTTTCTCGATGTGGTAGCCGCCGATGAAGCAAATGTCCGTGACGCCTGCTTCCGCGAACGCTTTGAGCGCCCAGTCAAGCAACCGGCGTCCCTGGACTTCCGCGTAACATTTCGGCGCGTCCGCCGTGGTCGGCATCAGCCGCCTGCCACGGCCCGCCGCGATGATGATGGCTCTCATGTTCCCTGGCGCGTATCGGTTGCCGCGCGTTTTCGCCACAGAAAAGCGATCACGAGCGCCCCGGCGAAAGCGCACGCTGCCCAGAAACGCACGGCGGTGGGCCAGCCATGATCCTGCGCGAGGTGACCAGTCATCTGGTCGCCTGCGGCGGCGCCCATGTAGCCCATGAAGTTCACAAATCCGACGGCGGCCGCCGCGGTGCCGCGCCGCGCGAGATCCACCGGCAGCGTGCCGACGAGCAGCACTTGCGGACCGAAGATGCAAAAGCCGATGCAAAAGAGGATGAGCACGGAGGGGAGCATGCCCCAGTGGATCACCGAGTCGTAGGCGAGCGCGAACAGGCCGAGAGCCAGCATCAGCACGCAGATTGCGGGCGCGCGCCGACCTTGGAAAAAACGATCCGTCGCCCAGCCCGACAGAAACGCCCCGGCGATGCCACCGCACGGCAGCACCGCATACTTGAAGGCCGCCGAGCTCACGCTGGCGCCCTGCACTTCCTTCAAATGTGTCACGCCCCAGTCGGTGAAGCCGTAGCGGCAGGCATCGAGCAGGCAGAGCGCAACCGCTACGAGCCAGAGCGCCGGATTGCTCAGCGTCACGAGCAGGTTCTCGCGCAGTGATCCTTTCGCGGCTTGGTGCTCGATTTCCTCCAGCGCGTGCTCCGCGGCGGGCTTGTCTTTCAAAGTCATCAGCATGTGCACCGCGCTCGCCGCCACGATCCCCGGGAAAG
>JADMIO011054805.1_pt1 | contig 15515 bp, 8 predicted proteins | sample 8958161 | NCBI WGS metagenome assembly JADMIO01 (sample SAMN16585339, study PRJNA669376) | soil metagenome | isolation source: Crop rotation soil | place: USA: Cullars Rotation, Alabama | collected 2011
GCGACAACTTGTCCACGTGGAATTCTAAGCTTAGGATCCCAATGTGCTGGAAAGGGCTCTCGCGCTGCAGCACCTTGGCCATCGCCTGCAGGACCATGTCGCCCGCCGGGTGTCCGAAGCTGTCGTTCACCGACTTGAAGTGGTCCAGGTCCAGCAGCGCCACCGACATCGTGTGCCCATGGCGCGCACACCGCGAATGCTCCTCCGCCCACCGCCGGTCGAAGAAGGTGCGGTTCCACAGCCCCGTCAGCCCATCGATCTGCGCCTTCTGCGCGAGCATCTGCACCAGCTGCTGCATCCGCAGCGCCGACCGCACCCGCACCCGCAGCTCGGTCAGCTCAAAGGGCTTGGTGACATAGTCCACCGCGCCCAGGTCGAACGCCGACACCTTGTCCTGCGGGCTCTGCTGCCCCGACAACACGATGATCGGGATGTGCTGGGTCTGCGGCAGCTCCTTGAGCCGCCGCAGCACGCTCAGCCCGTCCATCGCCGGCATGTCCAGGTCCAGGATGATCAGCGCCGGCAGGTGCGACTCGGCCATCGCCACGCCCTGCACGCCGTCGTTGGCGCTCAGAAAGTCGAGTTCTTCGTTCTTCAGCCGCACCTTCAGCAGCCGGTGCACGTCCATCGAGTCGTCCACGATCAGGACGCTCGGACGCGCCTCCTCTGCGGGGCGCTGGGTCGTCATCACTGGGGCCTGATCTGAGCTCAACACCGTCTCCGTTGCTTGCCGTGTCCGTTCACGCGCCCCCGACCGGCGCCGCCCGGTGGCACAGCGCAATCAGCTCCTTGATGTCCGCCGCCAGGTCCTCCAAACGGACCTCCGCCGGCCCGCGCAAGCGCAGGCTGTTCTCAACCCTTTCCGCGGCCTGCCCGATCGTCGGGAACCCATACCCCGCGCACGACCCCTTCAACTGGTGCGCCAGCCGCTGCAGCGTGTGCAGCTCGCGTGACCGCCACGCCTCCAGCACCGACTCGGCCCGCTGCGGCAACTCGCCCACGAAGAGATCAATCAACTCGGCCATCTCCGGGTCGCCCGCATGCTGGCTGCGGATCATCCCCGGCGTGCCCTGTGAATCGTTGTTAATACCATGGGTCATGACAAACTCCGCATTCGACATCGGCGGTGCTGCCAAGGGTGATTGAGCCCAATCGGCCCAGAACGCACGGATTCCCGGAATCAGCGATCGCGCCCGATCCGCAACCGACGTCCCCGCACGCGTTATCGCGCAGCGCCCCAGCCACCGCCCCCGGGCGTGTCAATCACCAGCCGCGTCCCCGCCGCCACATCAACCGCGCTCACAAACGGCAGTTCCTCCACCGTTCCATCCGGCCTCACAAGCCGCTGCCGACCCACCGCGCCCGCTTTCCCACCCTGCGTCCCATAAGGCCCCTGCACCCGGTGCTGCGTCAGCAAGGAAATCGAAACCGGCTCGAGGAACGTGTACTCGCGGACCGCGCCATCACCCCCGCGCTGAACCCCAGCCCCACCCGACCCCGCGCGTACCGCGAACCGTTCCAGCCGTACCGGGTAGCGGTGTTCGAGCACCTCGGGGTCGGTGATCCGGGTGTTGGTCATGTGCGTGTGCACCGCATCCGCACCCGGCCCGCCCGCAGTTGCGCCGCTGCCCCCACAAATCGTCTCGTAATAGCCAAACCGCGCATTCCCGAAGATCAAGTTGTTCATCGTCCCCTGCGAGCACGCCGCGATGCCGAAGGCTTTGAGCAGCGTGTCCACCACGCGCTGGCTCGTCTCGCAGTTCCCCGCCGCCACCGCCGGGCACCGCCCCGGCTCCGAATCAAACCTCGGGTTGAGCATCCCCTCGGGCACCACCAGTTCTACCGCTCTCAGAATCCCCTCATTCAGCGGCAACGGCTGATCAATCAACAGCCGCAGCACGTACATCACCGCGCTGCGGACTACCCCCAAGGGCGCATTGAAGTTCCCCGCATGCGTTGGCGCCGACCCGGAGAAGTTGATCCGCGCATGCCCATCATCCCCCACCGCGATTGAAACCTCGATCACCGCCCCGTCATCCATCGACTCGCTCGCGCTCAGTGTCTTCCCTGCGAACCGCTTCAGCGCAGCCCGCGTCCGCTCATACGCCCGCGTCGTCAGTGCCCCCATCGTCCCCGCCAGCTGCCCCTCGCCATCGGCCTCGGCAAGCGCGGCGATCCCCTCTGCCCCCCGGTGATTCGCGGCGATCTGGGCCCGGATATCCGCCAGATTGTCCTCGACGTTCCGCGTCGGCCACGCCGCCGTCACGAGCACCTTCCGCAGGTCCTCCAGCCTTGAATTCCCCGCCTCCACCAGATGCATCGGCGCAATCACGACACCCTCTTCCGCCAGCGTCCGCGCCCCAGGCGGCATCGACCCCGGGCGCGTCCCCCCGATCTCCGCGTGGTGGGCGCGGCTTGCCACGTACGCCAGCAGCCGTCCCCCCCGCCCGTGCACCGGCGTGACCACCGTGACATCCGGCAGGTGCGACCCGCCAAACGCCGGGTGGTTGGTCACCACCACATCCCCCGGCCCCATACTGATGGCCTCACGCAGCATCCGCACTGACAGCCCCAGCGCCCCCAGATGCACCGGAATATGCGGCGCATTCACCACCAGCTGCGCCTCGGCATCTAGGACCGCGCACGAGTAGTCCAGACGCTCCTTCACGTTCGTCGACACCGCGGTTCGCCGCAGCGTCTCCCCCATGTCGGCCGCAATCGACATCAGCCGCGCAATCAACAGCTCGCCCTTCACCACAAGCGCGCCGGTCGCCCTGGCGCTGCCCGCTCCCGCCCCCCGATCCTCCAGCACCAGTGCCCCCACACTGTCCACCATCGCCCGCCACCCCGGCGCGACCACCGTCGTCCCGTACGCCTCCAGGATCAACGCGGGCCCATCCACCACCGCGCCCACCCCCAGGCCCGACCTTTCAAACACCGCGCTCGCTGTCTCACGTCCCCCAAACCAGGAAACCACCGGCTTCGGCGGCGCTGCTGCTCCCGCACTCGCCCCTCCACTGGATGTCCCGACTTCCTCCACAATCGTCGAAGCCACCACGCGCACCGATTCGACCTCAATCTCCCCGCCGCGCGCGGTGTACCCATACAACGATCGGTACGCCGCGCCGAACGCGGCGCGCAGCTCCTCCTCACCCGGGCCAGCGCCGACATCTACCCCAATCGCTACATCCTGCCCGACCAGGCGCAGGTTCACAATTCGCCTGCGCACCACGACCGAGCGCGCATCGGCTCCCTGCGCCACCACGGCACGCCGCGCCTCGTCCTCCAACTCTGCCAGCACATCCGTACTCGACCCAATGAACCGCGCCAGCGGCGCCAACACCTGCTTCTGCGCAAATCGCTCCAACGGCGCCTGCATCAACCCCGCCGCACTCAGCAGCCCGACCTCCTCTGGGATCAGCACAAGACCTATCCCCAGCCGCGCGGCCACCGCGCAGGCGTGCTGCCCACCGGCCCCGCCAAATGCCACCAGCGTGTGCTCCGCCGCGTCGTACCCCTTCGCCGCCGAGATCGTCAGAATCGCCTGCGCCATTCGCTCATCCGCCAGCGCAATCAACCCCTCCAGCATCTCATGCATCGCAGGCGCCTGACCCCGCGCCCGCCGCACCGCCTCCCTCAGTTCCTCCGCCTTCAGCCGCGCCGCCCCGGCCGATACCGGAATTTCAAACCGCGACGCCTCCAGCCGCCCCAGCAACAGATTCACATCGGTGATCGTCAGCGGCCCGCCCACCCCGTAGCAAGCAGGACCGGGGTTCGCCCCCGCACTCCGCGGCCCCACCCTCAGCGCCCCCTCAACCTCATCAAACCAGCACACCGACCCGCCCCCCGCCGCCACGCTCTCCACCGCCACCGCCGGCGCGACGATGTGCGCATCCCCGACCTGATGCTCGAACACATAGGCGTGGTCCCCGTCGTACCGAGCCACGTCCGTGCTCGTCCCGCCCATGTCAAACGAAATGATCTTGGTAAACCCGGAGCGGCGCGCCGCCCTCGCCGCGCCCACCACGCCCCCCGCCGGCCCCGACAAAAGGCTGTCCTTCGCGTGGAACGCCCCGGCAGCCACAACCCCGCCGCCGCTGGTCATCGCGTGCAAGGATGACCCCGCGCCCAGGGATGCTCCAACCCCCTGCATGTACTCGTCGATCACCGGCGCGAGATACGTATTCACAACTGTCGTCTGGGCCCTGGGCAGGTACTTGATCGCCGCGCCCATCTCCGCCGAGTGCGACACGTGCGCAAACCCATGCCGCCTTAGAAACTCTCCCACAGCCCGCTCGTGAGCCGCGTTGATCCACGAGTGCATGAGCGCCACCGCCGCGTTCACGATGCCGCGCCTCTTCAGCTCCTCCACCCGCGCCGCCAGCGTTCCCAGCTCAAGCCCCTTCAGCACCGACCCATCCACCCCCACCCGCTCATCCACCTCGACCACGGCGTCGTACAGGGCCCGGGCCTTCACAATCTCCAGCGCGAAGATGTCCGGCCGCTGCTGCGTGCCGATCGTTAGCAGGTCCCCGAACCCCCTCGTTACAAAGAAGGCCACCGGCCCGGCCCGCCGCTCCAGCAGCGCGTTGGTCCCGCGCGTCGTCGCCAGTCGCAGCGCCATCCGCGGCAACTCTCTACCCAAGGGCGTCTGGGTCACCATCCGCGCCGCCAGGATCGGCGCCGGCTCGCCTGTTGAAAGCTCGATCAAGTCGCCCCGAACCGCATTGATCTCGCCATCCAAATCCAGTTCCGACCGATCCGCGCCCCTTTGGACGCGCACCACCCGCGCTGCGCGCTCCGCCGCGCCCACAACGCGCACCAGGAATCCTTCAACACCACCAAACCCCCAGCTCTCCTGCACAAGCAGCCGCCGCCGCGAATGCACCGCCGCGACGCGTGCCCGCAGCGTCCCCGTGCTCAGCACCTTCGCACGCCGCACCCCGCCATGCGGATCAACCGCGATGCAATCGTTGAACGTCCCCCCTGTGTCCACGCCGATCCGCCACACCCCGCCGTCTCCGACGCCGCCCCCCACCGCCGCGCTCGCCGTTGTCTCACCCATGCTCCGCCAGCGTCCTCCCCTTCGTCTCCTCGCACGTCCCGATCACCACCAGCAGCACCCCCAGCGCCGGGAACACCGCGACCCAGCTCACGGCCTTGAGCAGCAGAGCCAACTGCTCGTCGGCGCCCATCTGCGGCTGGTTCGCCACCGCCCCGATTACAAATGGCCCGAACGCCGCGATGAATCGCCCGGTGTTGTAGCAGAACCCTGCGCCCGTGCTCCGCAGCCGCGTCGGGAACAGCTCCGGCAGGTAGAACGTGAAGGCCCCAAAGACTCCAAACACCCCCACCCCCACCGGGAACATCATGTACATCCGCGCCATCGGCGACAACGACGCGCCAAACGCCGCCCAGATCGCCACCGCGCTGAACGCAAAGTACAGCGCGAACATCCACCGCCTCCCCAGCTTGACCGCCACCGGCAGCGTCAGCAGCGTCCCCAGCAGCCCACCCAGGCTGTACGCGTTGGTCCCCACCGCGACGAACGTCCCCTTGTCTCCACCCCCGGCCAGCGCCAGCCGCTGCGCAATGGGCGGCAGGAACGCAAAGCAGCTCCACCACCCCAAGAGCGCGATGATCGCCATCGCCAACCCTCCGATGGTCTTCCGCCGCAGCTCCGGCGAGAACAGGTCCGCCACACGCCCGCCGCGCTTGTCGGGCTTCCACATCGCCGGCTCTTTGACCTTCAGCCGAATCAGCAGCGCCACCGCGGCCGGGACCAGCCCCGTCAGGAACACGCCCCGCCACGCGAAGTTCGGGTCCTCAAAGTGAAGCCTGTGCTGGAACAGGTCGCTCACCACCGTCGCCAGGAAAATCCCAAACGGCGACGCCGTGTACAGCAGCATCCCCGCCGCTACCCGCTTGTTCTCCGGCACCGTCTCAGCCACCAGCGACGCCCCCGCCGCCCACTCCCCGCCAATCCCGAAGCTCGCCAGCACGCGGAACCCCACCAGCATCCAGATGTTCTGAGAAAACGCACACCCCGCCGTGGCCAGCGAGTACAGCAGCATCGTCACCAGCAGTGCCCGCGAGCGCCCGATGCGGTCGGATATCTTCCCGAAAATGATGCCACCCACGCCCCACCCGACCAGTAACACACTGGTGAGCGTCCCGGTCCAGAAACTGATCTTCGACTCGTAGTTCGCGTCGGTTTTCACCAACCCCAACAGGTCCGGTATGCACGCGCGCGACACGTAGTTGAAAAGCAGCCCATCAAAGACGTCGAACCCCCATCCCAACCATGCCGCCGCGACCACCAGCCACTGATAACCAGTCAGACCCATCACCACCCGGGGTGACGAACCCAACGAGACCGCGACAGGGGTTGTTCTAAGGTCTGCCGGTGACATCCGCCGCATGCTAACCAAGACAGCCCCCAATCGCCTTCCCGCTTCCCCGCCCCGACGAGGAAATCCCGGGGTTCACCGGCTCACATCACTCCCCCTGCCCAATGATGTTGCTGATCCACCCCGGGTGTGTCACACTGAGCCTGGAGATTCCAAATGACCAAAGTGCTCACCCGCGCGGCCCCGGCTCGCCTGTGGCGTCTGGCGGTCCTGTCGGCTTGCTGCGTCGCGGGCCTCGCGCCCGCACTTGTCAGCCCGCCCCCGAGTGACACGGTCTCCTTCGAAGTCACCGCCACCCGCGCCATCGCAGGCCGCACCCGTGTCATCGCCTTCCACGCCCCCAAGTCCGACGCCGACCGCGCCCTGGAAGCCGCCGTCTCCGACGACAGTGTCCTGTCAATCGTCGATAAGCCCACCATCCAGGCCGGCTACGACACCGGCTACCTGCGCCTCCGCGCCCTGAAGCCCGGCACCGCCACGCTCACCGTGGGCGCTACCACCATCAACATCGACGTCGTCCCTCCGTCGCGCATGTCCCAGGCCCCGGTCGTCTCCATCGCTGAGCCAGCCTCGGGAGCATCGGTATGGGGGCGCTTAGCTGTGGGCGTCGAAGTCGATGAGTCCATGCTCGATGCTCCCCTTTCACCCGACGCCACCATCGAGCTGCGCCTCTCCACCGGGCAGTCAGTGAAGCCCACGGCGATCACACCCCGCTCCCTCGGCCCGGTCCGGCGGGTCCTGTTTGACCTCGATACAGCCGAAGTCCCCGCCGGCCCCCTCACGATGTGGGTCGCAGGGCCTGATCTCGGCGCTGACTCCGGCCAGAACTCTCCAACTGCCATCCGCGTCCGCGTCATCAAGCCCGCCGAATCCGCTGTCACCAAGATCGAAGCCGAAGAGCCATTCATTGGCACGCGCCCCGACCGCTTCAAGAACCCAAAGCTCTCGATCCAGAACGACAAGAACGCCTCCGGCGGCAAGTTCGTCAGCAACGCCTCGTCTGAACCAGCAATCTGCATCGCGTTCCACGTCGATGAGCCCGGCTGGTACCAGGCCTTCCTCACCGCCGCGGCCGACTTTGGCGGCGGCGCCTACCCCAGCGTCGGGCTCATCGTCGATGGCGCTCAGTACCCGGTGACCAACGCCCGCCTGTGCGCCAGCGCCTGGCACCGGCTCCCCCTGGGTGTCCCCTTCAAGCTCAACGAGGGCGACCGCGTCCTCACCCCCTACTTCCTGAACGACTTCGCCGCCGGCCGCCTCAGCGACCGCAATCTCCGCCTCGACTACATCGAGCTCGCCCGCGTCGAGCCCGGAGCGCTCAGCGCGCCTGCCGGCAACTCGATGATGTCGGACCAGGCAATGGCCTCCCAGCCCGCGTCGCCCTCCATGACCGACCAGGCAGCGCCAATGACCTCGATGGTCGCCATGGCCGAGTCCATGCAAGGGACCGATGACACCGGCGGCCTCCAGCCCTCCTCACTCCGCATTGCCCTCTCACGCGTCCTGGATGGTCAGGTCCTGGGCGGGGACCTGGATATCGACGGCACCTGCTGGTTCGAGCGCATGGAAGCCAACCCTCCAGGCGCTCCCCCGCGCGTCGCCCTGGTCGTCAACGGCGAGGTTGTTTCCGAGCAGTGGGCGGCCGCGCCACACTTCCTCCTCGACGCCGCCCACCTCAAGCCCGGACAGAACACAATCCAGCTCACCGCCCAGCTCGCCAGCGGCGCCAAAGCCGCCACGCCAATACAGAAACTGACCTGGGACGTCCCATCAGGCACCCCCACCCACGCTCCCAAGCAGCGCTTCGAGCGCTTCACCGTCTTCGATCCACGCTGGGATGCCGACATCCGTCCCCGAATCCAGCGCGTTCAGGGCAACAAGGAGCGCACCGCCGCCATCTTCAACAGCAACGCCACGGCCACCCTCAACGTCCCCGAGGACCTCACCGGCTCCTTCGACCTCCTCCTCGAGCTGATGGGCCAGGACTTCAAGGGCCCCGCCGTCGCCACCGTCCGCCTCAAGTACGCCGGCGAAGACCCCGTCCTCATCAAGGAGCTCCCCGCGCCCGCCCGCTGGGACACCCGCAAGGTTGCCACCATCGATCTGCGACCAGGCCCCAAGCAGATCACCGTTTCCTTCGAGAACGACAAGTACGAAGAAGGCGTCGGGGATACCAACCTCAACATCCAATCCGTCACGCTCGCCACCCCGACCGCCGCGCCCTCCGAGGACAAGACCGCTCCGTCCACCGCTATCCTCTACCCCTCCAACGGCGCTCCTTGCTACATGCAGGACGTGATCATCGCCCAAGCCTCTGATGACCGGAGCCTCGCCTCCCTCGAGCTCCTCATCGACGCCCAGCCCACCGGCATCCGCGCTGACCTCGCCCGCGCCCCCGGCCGCGCGCTCCTTCCCCTGCTGCTCCGCGCCGTCCCTCCCGGCGAGCACCAACTGTCCATCAAGGCCCTCGACGCCGCGAAGAACGAATCCACCTCCAAGCCCGTCACCATCAACGTCCTCGCGTCAGCGCCCGCCACGCTCGGTCCCTACCAACGCGCCCTGCGTCTCCTCGACCGCTTCGCGTTCGGGCCCGACACCGATGCCCTCACCGCCATCCTGACCAAGGGCGAGTCGCGCTGGCTCGAGGACGCCCTTTCCGCGCCCTTCGACGACACGCCCGACGCCACCGCCTACCAGGCCGCCCTCACCCGCTACCCCACAACCCGCGGCGGGGGCGAGGTCCAGCGCCGCGTCGTCCTCCACGCCCTCACCACTCCCAACCCCGCCCGCGCCCGCTTTGTCCTCTGGACCGAAAACCACTTCTCAACCTGGATCAGGAAGACCGAGGGCGACCGCAAGTGGGCCGAGCACGTCGCCTTCTCCCGCCTGGGGGCGGCGCCCTTCGGCGACCTGCTGGCCGCCTCCGCCCGCAGCCCGGCCATGCTCCGCTACCTCGACCAGGAAAACTCCTACGCCACGCGCCTCAACGAGAACTACGCGCGCGAGATCATGGAGCTCCACTGCCTGGGAGTCCACGCCGGCTACACCCAGCAGGATGTCACCAGCCTCGCCCACCTCTTGACCGGCTGGACCGTTTCGCGCGAGGGCGACGGGCGCAGCGGTGGTGAATCTTCCGAGTACAACTTCCGCTTCGACCCATCCCTGAACGACCGCGCCGAGATCAAGGTGGTCGGCTGCACCTTCCCATCCGTGGACAAGGCCGGCGCCTACGACCGCACCGAGCGCGCCCTCGAAGTCCTGGCCGCGCACCCGGCTACCGCGTCCTTCATCGCCAAGAAGCTCGCCGACCACTACCTGGGCTGCCCGGCCCCCGACGCGGTTGTCAGCGACCTCGCCACGGTCTTCCGCGCTACCAACGGCGACATGAAGGAGCTCCTCCTCGCCCTCTCTCGCCACCCTGCCTTCTGGGCAACCGACCCCGGCGCTGACGTCCCCGCCCCGCGCCTCGCCCACCCGCAGGACTTCGGAATCCGTCTCGCGCGCGTGGCCCGCCACATCAACGCCAACCAGGTCTCCGACTTCCTCTCGCGCTCCGGCCAGGCCCTCTTCGACCGCGCCACGCCCGACGGCTATTCCGAGCTCGACAGCGACTACACCGACTCCAACGCCATGATCCAGCGCTGGCGCCTCGCCCAGGACTTCGGCGCCGACCTGGTCCAGCTCATCCCCGAGCCCTGGCGCCGCGACGACGCGGTGCGCGTGGTCGGCCCACCAACTCCCGGCGCGCCCGCGCCCACCGCCCCACTCTTCACCTCAGAAGATGGTTGGTCGCAGTCCGTAGTCGACATCCTCGCCATCCGACTCACCGGCCGCATCCTCTCACCTCAATCCAACGACGCCGCACTCAAGATGCTCGCCGACCTCCAAGGCAAGCGCCCCGAACGCCTCCAGAAGTTCGCCCCCCTTATCGCGCAGCTCCCAGAAGCCCACCTCCGCTGACCGAGGACCCCCCCATGCACCTCACCCGCCGCTTCTTCCTCCAGTCCACCGGCGCCCTCGCCGCGTACCTGGGCGTGGCGCCCCTCGACCTCTTTGCCATGTCCGGCCGCCCCGGCCTGCTCGCGCCCACGGTCACCAAGGGGAAGACCCTCATCGTCATCTTCCTGCGCGGCGGGGCCGATGGCCTCAACCTTATCATCCCGTACGGCGACGAGCACTACACCAAGCTCCGACCCACCATCGCCATCCCCAGCCCGGCTTCCCTCGCCGACAAGGCCGCCAAGGCCATCGACCTTGACGGCTTCTTTGGCCTCCACCCGCGCCTCGCGCCCCTCTCACCATTCTTCGAGCAGGGCCTGGCCGTTGCCGCGCACGCCGTGGGCTACGACAAAAACACCCGCTCGCACTTCGAAGAGCAGGACACCTGGGAAACCGGCATCGTCGGCAACACCGTCTCTTCCGACGGCTGGGTTAACCGCCACCTCGCCACCTCGCAGGGGCGCGGCGCCATCCGCGCCGTCTCGATCGGCGACAACCTCCCCCGCATCCTCCACGGCAAGGCCGCCGCCTTCGCGATCCGCGGCCTGGATGACCTGGGACTGTCAGGCAAGGGGGCCGACCCGGCCAAGGTCGCCGCCGCCCTCGAACACGCCTACTGCACTCCCAAGCCCGCCGACCGACGCTCGGCTCAGGACGATGCCCGCGACCTCCTCAACATGACCGCCAAGAACACCCTCGACGGCATAGAGAAGCTCAAGGCCATCACCGCGCAGAAGTACGAGCCCGTCAAGCCCTACCCAAAGACCGAGATCGCCAGCAAGCTCATGCAGATGGCCCGCCTGATCAAGGCCGATGTCGGCCTCGAGGTCGGCGAGATCGACTATGGCGGCTGGGACACGCACCAGAACCAGGGCCGCGCCAATCAAGGCCAGTTCGCAGATCTCGCCGGCAACCTCGCCGACGCACTCTCTGCTTTCCAGGCCGACCTGGGGGACAAGACGGAGGATGTTCTGGTGGTCACGCTCACCGACTTCGGCCGCACCGCCGCGGAAAACGGCACCTACGGCACCGACCACGGCTGGGCCAACTGCATGCTCCTGATGGGCGGCCCGGTCGCCGCGGGCAACAAGGCCGCTGACAAGGCGCGCAAGGTCGTCACCACCGGTGATTGGCCGGGCCTCTCTCCCGACCAACTCCACCAGAAGCGCGACCTCCTCCACACCACGGACTTCCGCGATGTCCTCTGCGAGCTCGTCCGCGTCCACCTCGGCAACCCGCACCTTGAGACAGTGCTGCCTCAGCACGAGTTCAAAAAACTCGGCCTTATCGCGTAACTGCTCAACTAACCCCGAGCGCAAGCGATCGACTCAGCACGCCGCGCCTGCCAGCACTCGGAAGAATGCTTCGATGTCGGCGTCGGTCCCAACGTCGCCGTCGTCATTGAAGTCGGAGGAACTACACGTCGCGCAGCATGTCCCCGCGAGGCACGCGAAGAACGCCTCGATGTCTTGATCTGTCCCAGTGCTTCCGTCATGGTTGAAGTCAGCATCGCCACAGCGAGGTACATGGGCGACCCACGCCTCGAAACGTCCGTTGTGCACGCCGTTGCCGGTGATCACCCGCCCATCAAGATTGATCGCGACCGCGTCGTACAAGGCCCAGCCTGAAAGATCGACACCATGTGCCGGCAAGAACTCGTTGAGATCCACGACCCCAGAGCCGCGTGTCCAGAACACGGCGTGCCCGTCGGGCGCGTTCTGAGTCGGCTGACTGGACCCGACGACCACGTGCCCGTCGCCGCTCACACCCTCCCCATACCTCATGAACTGTCCCGCGGCGCCGCCAATCAGTTCTGAAACGCCGGCAGTCCAGCGGAATGCCGAGAAGGTGGATGTGGGAGCCACAAGCGTGGTCCCCACGACCACAGACCCATCCGCGTTCACCGCCATCGCACTGAAGCCATCGATGGCCAGCATTCCACCGCCGCCTGTCCACCGGTAGGCGGTGCCATCAGACCCGCCCACGATGACATTGCCGTCAGCGCTCACAGCCGATGTGTAGGACTGCACATTCAGAGTGCCGAGATATGTGAGGCCGGCCTGCGCCGTCCAGCGCGTGGCTCGATTCCCAAAGCCGGCGCGAAAGCTGTCGATGCAGACGACCGACCCATCGGCGCTCACCGACCGGCCGAACAACTGATCGTCGCCGGGCAACCTGCCGAGGGAAACGAACCCGCCCCCCGCGGTCCAACGCCACACCGAACTTGGGCTGTAGTTGCTGCCTACAACCACCGAACCATCGGCGCTCAGGCCCATGGTCATAGACCGCGCGGGCCCAAACACCTCAAACCCCCCGGCCACAGACCAACGGAATGCTGAATCAGTCGAGGACTCCGGATCAAACCCGCCCGGCATCGTCCAACCACCAACAACAGTCCCGTCCGCGCTGATACACGACGCAAACGATTGCCCCGCGGGATTCGGCCCAGGCCCCAATCCACGAAACTCAACAACCTGGGCCGCCGCAAGAGAAGGCACAAAAGAACATGGCAATCGCGATACTCCTCATCAGTATCTCCTGAAGGCGGGACGGCGGGCACGCCTAAGTTCATTCGGACCTGCCGTCACATCCCGTTGAAAACTCGCCCGCCCCAACAAGCACGCCCTTCGCAGGGCCATTTCCTGGATGGAAATCCCACCCCACCCCCGTTACCCTACTCAAGCTTTCAGGAAGAATTGAAAGTCCCGGACCAGCCTTGAGCAAACCCCCAGCCCAACACCCCCACCTCCCCGCCAACGACCCCGGCCTCCTCTATGCCGTCGCACAAGGCCACGCCCGCCTCACCGGCAACCAGGGGCTGGATCTTTTCCGCGCGATGCCCCTCCCGGCCTTGGGCCGCTGGGCCGATGCCCGCTGCCGCGCCATCCACGGCGACCATCTCCGCACCTACGTCATCGACCGCAACATCAACTACACCAACGTCTGCAACGCCAAGTGCACGTTCTGCGCCTTCCGGCGCGATGCCGACGCCACCGATGCCTACACGCTCGAGTACGCCAAGATCCTGGAGAAGATCGGCGAGCTCCAGGCCATCGGCGGCACGCAGATCCTCATGCAGGGCGGCATGAACCCGGACCTGCCCCTGGACTGGTACCTGGGCCTGCTCCGCGCCATCAAGGAGCGGTACCCGCGCATCCACGTCCACGGCTTCTCGCCCCCCGAGTTCATCGAGTTCGTGCACTTCTTCAACCCGCCCGGCGCGACGCTTGAAGACAAGGTCCGCTGGGTCATGGTCCGCCTGCGCGAGGCCGGGCTTGACTCCATCCCCGGCGGCGGCGGCGAAATCTTCGCCGCGCCGGTGCGCCGCAAGATCGGCCTGGGCAAGTGCGACGCGGAGGCGTGGCTCACCGTGATGTTCGTGGCCCACACCCTGGGCATGTTCACCAGCGCCACCATGATGTTCGGCCACATCGAGGGCCACGCCGACCGCGTGCACCACATGATGCTCGTGCGCGAATGGCAGGACAAGGTGCTTGCGATTTCGGATTGCGGATTGCGGACTGCGGATTCGAAGAACGAAGCCGCGACCGCGCCCGCCTCCTCAATCCACAATCCGCAATCCGCAATCCGCAATGGTCACTACACCGCCTTCATCTCCTGGCCTTTCCAGCGTGAGAACACGCCCCTGGGGCGCGTGCGGGATTGGGGGCGCGAGTCGGCGGAGCTTGAGTCCGATTTCCCAGGCGACGTGGTGGCGCGGGCCTTTGACTGGGGTCGCAACGAGGATGTGGACTTCAAAACCCTGGGCCCGGGCGCGGCGGAGTTTGGGCGTCGCGTGCGGATGGCCGGCGCCAGCGAATACCTGCGGACACAGGCCATCAGCCGCCTGATGCTCGACAACGTGTATTCGATCGGCGCTTCATGGGTGACGATGGGGCCGCACATCGGCCAGGTGGCCCTGGCGTACGGGGCCAACGACATGGGCTCGGTGATGATGGAGGAGAACGTCGTCTCCTCGGCGGGGACGACCTATTGCCTCGACGAGGCCGTCCTCTGCCGCCTGATCCGCGGGGCCGGGTTCACCCCCGCGCAGCGCGACAACTTCTACGACATCCTGCGGGTCCATGATGGGCCAAACTCCCCCGATCTGGCCGTGACGGACTGGTCTGCCCACCGGGCGCGCCGCATGCACCAGGAAGCGCCCAAGGTGGTCAAGGCGAAGCTGACGATCGCCGCAGCGGAGACGCGCGCCTAAGCATGTGGTCTGCCCACTAGACGGCAGATTCCCTCTCGCGGTCAGCTCGACTTCAGCTCGTCGTAAATCGCCCCCAGCGCCATGCCGACAAAGTCCGCGTTGGCGTAACTTGAATAGAGGCCCGGCTTCATCTCCGCCACCTCCTTGCGCGTCCTGCCGGCCTTTATCTGCTGGCCCACCAGCTCGCGCATTTTCTCGAAGTACTCGACCTGCTGGGTGAGGGCCCCCCGGTCGCACAGGTCGCCGTGGCCGGGCACGACCTTGGTCTTGGCGTCGCAGAGCTCCAGAGCTTTCTTCAGCGACGCCATCCAACCGGTGGTGGTGGCGCCCCCGTCGCGGTCGATGAATGGGTGGCGCTGGTTGAACACAAGGTCGCCGGTGTGCAGGATGTTCAGCGCAGGGATATGCACAACCAGGTCGTTGTCTGTGTGCCCGGGTCCGAAGTGGTGAAGCAAAAGCTTGACCCCGCCCAGGTCGACCTCAAAGTCCTTCTCGAACGTGGTGCGGGGAACAAACTCGGTGATGGTGATCTTGGTCACGCGGGCGTAGAGGGCGCGGTGCTCGGAAAGCACGGCACGCGCCGCTGGTCCCTTTTTGTCCGCCGCGGCCCCCAAGCCTTCCTTGATCTGCGCAATGTAACGGTTGAGCTGGCCGAGGATGCGCGGCGTGGCGTTGGTCTGGGCAATGGACTTGAGGTCGGGTGTAAACGCGTGGTTGCCGCCGGTGTGGTCGGCATGGTGGTGGGTGTTGATGATGTGCGTGAGCTTGTGGAGGTCATCAGATTCGCGGCGCAGGCCCGCCCCAAAGGGCGAGTTCTTGGTGTCGATCAGAACCGCCTTTCCAGCACAGTGGGATCCGAAGCTTGGAATTCACGTGACTTGAAGTCGCGG
>JADMIO011096059.1_pt1 | contig 15515 bp, 11 predicted proteins | sample 8958161 | NCBI WGS metagenome assembly JADMIO01 (sample SAMN16585339, study PRJNA669376) | soil metagenome | isolation source: Crop rotation soil | place: USA: Cullars Rotation, Alabama | collected 2011
CCGCGACTTCAAGTCACGTGAATTCCAAGCTTCGGATCCCACTGTGCTGGAAAGATCGCCTCCGCAGCGGACGAGCTGGAAGAGGATGGCCGGGCAGTAAGATCACCGCCGGGCTGTCTTCAGGGTCAGGGTTGCTTTAGTCATACTCCCCAATTGAAGATGGCTGACTTCAGCCATTAGCTCATGCACATTGACTTAGAAATCTCATGAAACTAGTTATTCTAGTCGTTAGTGGTAGTGCGGACTTAGCTCGGCGGTTCGCGGCAGTTTACAATTTTGACGACTGGGAGGCGGAAGTCTATCCAGACAGGGCGAGCGCCCTTGACGCCCTTAGGGGCGAGAAACACTACGACATCATCCTCACGAGCCAGGCCGCTATGGAAGGCGAGAGCATGGAGTTTACCCGTGAGGTCTGCGCGATTGAGCGTCACAAGTCCACGCCTATCATTATCATCTCGGATACGCAGTAGGTTGCCATCACGCCCGGGCTCCTCAGGCCGCTCAGCTCAAGGCAGGTCCGGGCAACCAGCCGCAAGCGCCATCGCGCGCACAACCGACCGGCCCCGGCGCTATCTCCTGATGGCGGCGCGAGCGCCCGGTACACCTTAGTAAACTTATGAATGCACGTTCCCTTTACCTTGACTTGCTGAAGCGGGCGCTGACCGACATGCTGTATGACAGCGTGCCCGAAAATATCCGCCGCGAAGGTCTCGACTGGCCGTCACGCGCCTACACGATGATCGGGATGAAACGCCTAGACAATCTCCAGCACTGCATCGACAGCGTCCTGGCCAACAAGGTCGCGGGCGATTTCATTGAGACCGGCGTATGGCGCGGCGGCGCGACGATCTTCATGCGGGCCGCTCTGAAGGTGGACCGCGTGACCGACCGCCGCGTATGGGTAGCCGACTCGTTTGAGGGGCTGCCGCCGCCGCGGCCTGAAAAATACCCGGCCGACACCGGCGATATGCTGCACACGTTCCGCGAGCTGGCCATCTCGCTTGAGAAGGTTCAAGAGCACTTCAGGAGATTCGACCTGCTCGACGATCAGGTCTGTTTCTTGAAAGGCTGGTTCCGCGACACCTTGCCGAAAGCCCCCATCAACCAGCTTGCGGTCCTTCGCCTCGACGGCGATATGTATGAATCGACGATGGACGCCCTGGTGAGTCTTTACCCGAAGCTCTCGGTCGGCGGCTTTACCATCGTCGATGATTACGGGGCGGTTGACGGATGCCGCCAGGCCGTAGAGGATTACCGCCAGCAGCACGGCATCGGCGAAGAGATTCACTGGATCGACTGGGGCGGCATTTACTGGCAAAAGCGAAAAGCCACGAACGGTCAGCCGTGAATTTCAGGGCCAGCCCGGCCTCAAGCTAACTGAATAGCCACCGTCGCCGGCGCCGCAGGATTTCGCCAAAGCGCCGGCAGACTGTGTAGAGAAGCCCCAGACCTGCGACCCGACCCGCTTAGATAATTCGCAACGCGAAACCGCCGCCTCTTAACCTCACCGCCGCGACGTTCGACCGCCGGCTCGTCAACTCCTGCCTCACTCCCCCACCTCTACCGCTAATTGCCGCCCATCGCCTTCTGCCGGATCAGCGCATAAATTTCTTCTACCCCGGCAGGTGCGCCTGCCGTCATAATCTCCGCACCACTCGGCGTAATCAGCACGGTGTCTTCCAAACGCATATGAATCTGTTTCTCTGGAATCTCCAGTATCGGCTCGACGTTGTAGACCACACCCGCTTCAAAGGGCCGATTGCGCTCAAACGACAAAACATCATGTACGGAGATTCCTACCGTATGTCCGATGGAGCGCCCGATGGCCAGAAACTCGCGCTGGAAGCCGTGCCGCTTATAAACTTCTTCAGCAATGTCTTGTAGCTTGGCGATGGTCACTCCCGGCTTCATCGCCGCGATAATGGCCTCCCTCGCTTCGAGAATGCAGCGGTACATCTTCTCCTGCTCAGGCATAAACCGCCCGGAGACCGGCCAACTGCGCGTGACATCCGATGTGTAGTATTGATAGTCCGCGCCGTAGTCCATATAAACCACCTCGCCGTCCTGCATCTGACGATTGTTCGCCGAGTAGTGCCAGATCGTCGTGTTAGGCCCCGAAGCAACAATGGGCCTGAAGGCATCACCGCGCGCGCCGAGCCTGGTATAAACGAATCGCGCGACCGCTTCGAGCTCGTACTCGTACATCCCAGGTCGCGTGCCTTTCATCGCCTCCTTCACGCCTTCCGCCCCGATCTTGCAACTCTTTCGCATCAAGTCAATCTCATAGGGCGTTTTGATCCAGCGCAGGTCATCCAGCAACGGGTTCAAATTCGCGAAGACCAGTTGCGGGACTACCTGTTGAATCACACTGATCGCCTGTTTCGATTCAGGGATGCTGCGGAAGACGGGGTGAGACATCTCGATTAATTCGTAGGCGTCAAGCTCCTCGCGTGCGGTATGGACATTCCCTTGTGAGCCAATCGGCATATAGAGCTTTCCTGCGCTCTGGGCAAAATAGGTGAGAATCGGGAGAAAGTCTTCCGGCGGCCTGACTCCGGTTAATCCATAAAGGTCTTCTCGTTTCTCGACCTGCCAGATGCCCGGGCCGTACGCGCGAATCTGCGGCTCGGAACGCCTGGGCACGAAAAGGTACGAACTCTTACTTGGCCCAACCATGACCAGGATGGCGTTAGGCTCTTCGATTCCGGTCAGGTAATAGAAGTCAGGGGCCTGGCGAAATTTGATTGGATAGTGCTGCTCTTTAGCGGCACAGATCACCGCGACGCCGTCTGGGATTTTCTCGAAAAGCCTCGCCCTCCTCGCCATAAACTCACTCTTATTGAAAGGCTGCTGTGCGAAGGCCGAGGGGGCCAGCGCGACGAAAGCGAGAGCCGCGATAAACAAATGCAGGATGCTAACAGCGCAAAGCTTAGGGGTGTGACGCATAGGGGTTGCTCCTTTCAGGGTGTCACTTCAAATCACAAAACGGCGCTTCGACAGGCTTTTACTCCAATCCGTATTCGTGTCATTATCTATGGACGTTATATTACTAACACAGGCAACTCGGAGAAAAAAGATGAGCAGGATACTAATTTGCGGAGCAACCTCAAGAATTGCGCAAGAGACGGCGCTGTGTTTTGCACGGGCAGGGGGCGAACTCTTTCTTATTGGCCGTAACACCGAAAAGCTCGGCTTCGTTAAGTCGGCCTTAGAGCAAGCGGGGGCGAGGCGGGTAGAAGTGCTCTCTGTTGACTTGGCCGAGCTGGATAAGCACCAGGAAATCCTTGATGCCGCAATGGTGGCTCTCGGCAGTATAGACGGGGTGCTGATAGCTCACGGGGTGCTTGACAGCCAGTTGGAGTGCGAGCGTAGCGTGGCAAGGACAATGGATGTGTTGCAAGCGAATTTCATGAGCGCTGTTTCATTACTGACGATACTGGCGAATTATTTCGAGCCTCGGCGCCGCGGTGTGATAGCGGTCATTACCTCTATAGCCGGAGACCGTGGCCGTCGCTCTCATTATATCTACGGCACCAGCAAGGGGGCGCTCAATATTTTCTTACAGGGCCTGCGTTGCCGCTTACACCCGGCAGGGGTGTCTGTGATTACGGTGAAGCCCGGCTACGTTGACACACCGATGACCGATTCAATGAAGAAGAACATTTTGTTCGCGAAGCCATCGTATGTCGGCCGGAAGATTTATCGAGCGATGAAAGGGCACAAGGATGTCGTCTATGTTCCAGGATTCTGGCGTCTCTTCATGTTTGGGGTCAAAGCAATCCCTGAGTCTTTCTTTAAAAGGATGGGTGTGTAATGGCCAGTCAACCGACCGGCTCGCCGGCGACTCCATCGAGGGGCGCAAGAAAACGGTTCTGGGCAGATTCGGTGAGCGGGGGACCGAGAGGACAACGATATAGGCGGACGTTTGGAAGGCCAAGCCAGTTGGCGACCTCTTCAGTCCGCTGCTTGATGAGCCGCCAGGTCGCCTTGCCCGCCTGTTTGAACAGGCAGACTTTGACACATAGCTCTGTGGCTGCCGCTTGAAAATCCCAGACGCCACCGACCGAGCCGTTAACGAGCACTACGGAGGTCGCGTTGCCGGACCGATCATAGATGTGATTGTAGTATTCAGTTGCCAAGTACCGAGTTCGATTCAGGCCCTTGTAGGCCATGAGGTAGGCGTCCCAGACAGGCAACAGCTTAACGTCATTCGCCGGGTTTGTCGCGCCGGACAGCAGGCTCTCCAGGCCCTCCTGCGGGATGAGACATTCTTTTGATATTCCTTCCACCTTGATCCCGGCGAGCCTTCCGCCAAGCGCGCTCAAGGCGGGGCCGGTTTCCGCTTTCGACAGCCCGCTCCACCATTGAAAGTCCTCAGCCGTCGCCGGACCATACGTGTCAAAGTAACGAGCGGCGAGCGCCATCTTCGCTTCCGGCTCGGCTATCGAATCCAGGTCGATAGCCGGCGCCCAGTTCTTGAATGACGTATACTCGAACTGATTGCTTTTCCATCCGCCGCGGATGCCGGCGCGGATGAGCCTCCCTTCTGCGCACATCAGGGCGACGATGAAATTAAATGCGCGCTTTATGGCCTGGCTCTCGGGAGAGATGACTCGGTTTAATTCGTTGACGGTCATGCATCTGGTCTCTACAAGCGCGTTCAAGCGGTCCGCCGTCGCCTGATATTCTTTTGCCGTTACCCCGATCTTAGCCAGCAATCTATTGAAGGCAGTCTGAGCGATGGTTTTTGTCGCCTGAAAAACCACCGGCGTGTCCTCACAAGAGAGCAGGAAGAGGCTGCCACGCATGCAACGCATTCTCAGCAAGCGGCGCTGTTGATAAATCAAGTCATCAACTTCCGCGACCGTCAGGGCTGCGGACCGATTGAGCAGAGACAGGTAACAACTCGGCGCGGAGCCGTAAATTCCCAATCGGTAAGCCAGCTCAGGCGCGCGGCGCGGCGGCTTGCCGTCGGCTTCGAGGCCCTGCCTGGCCAACAGGTACGCATTGACTCTCGCTAGACTTACGGTAGCTGTCATATGAGATGATCCGGGCGGCCGTGCTGAGCAAGGGCGCAACGCACAGGCTCCAGCTCTTTAACGCGCTTGCCACCGTGATGATTCCACAAGATGCCGTCCCACACAAACGGAATCCTGGCCTGCCGCGTAGCCGGCCTCTCGCCATTGATGTTCAGAGCGGATGGGCGTAATCATCCTAAGGCTAGAGTAAAGATTTAGCCGGGACCGTTCATGTGAAGAATACAAAAAATTTACCGGAGCCGGAATCAGACGAGACCCGTGGCCGGAAAGGGGAGATGTAAGATAGCTGCCACCGTTGAGCCGCTTGAAAGACGCGCGGCAAGCGAAAAAACAGCGGAAAAATCTTGACTTGAGATAGTAAATGGGGTAGTCTCCGCTACATTCGCGTAGGGGTATTTTTTCATTAGTCAGCGTGGCTGTTGGCCCCGCCTCACACATCTTGCTGCTGGCCGGCTATAGGTTCCTGGCGGTCAGTGCGTAGGCACGCGCACGTTTTGGTCACCTGCTTGAAGAGCGAAATGATATGAAATACTAGAACGGAAGGACCGGGTTCCGTAACCGCCGCCAGTAGGATGGGAGCTAGAGAAAGGTTCTTGATCTGCCTGCTGCAATATGGTCAGGCGGGAGTCTGCGAAGAACTCGCCTGGCGGTCGGCGGCAATCGGGGCACCCAGCCTTACTATTTACTTTCGCACAGCGCGGCCTTGAAGCTCTGGGTCAGACGATCCTACAGAGGCTTAGCGACGCCCTGCATTTATAAATCTTTGGCGTGTTTGATGACCAGGTTTTCGTGGCAGGCTGAAGGTGGGCCGTACGGGTCTCGCAAAGGCCCGGCGGCAGGCCCCGGTTTGCCGACAGTAGACGCGATTCTGGACCAGTGCACAACTGGAAAGGAGGGCTATCGTGTATATCAATCGAATCGCTGTCGTTGATGACCAGAGACTCTTATGCGAGGCCGTCGGCCAGGCCATTGCCCGCGACGAAAAATATCAGGTCTCTACCCTGTTATTTGGCTCCCAACTGGCTGAGCAAGCCAAACAACTCTCCCCCGACATCGTTGTCCTGAACGCATTTTATCAGAAGAGCAAGGCTATCGATCTTACCAAGACCTTATGTCAGGCGAGTCCGGGGATTAAGATTATCATCATCGGGGTGGTCGACAACGACCGAGACATTCTCGAATTCGTTGAAGCCGGCGCCGCCGGTTATGTCCTTTACACGTCCCCGCTGGAAAACCTGATTACCACCATTGACATGGTCATTTGCAACAAAACGGTGTGCCCTCCGGACCTGGCCTACTCGCTCTTCTCGCGGCTGGCCGAATTATCCGTCCACCAAAATTCCAATGGCACCAACGGCACCAACGGCACCAAGCACCTGACTCCGCGTGAGATGGAGGTGATTAACTTGATTGCCAATGGGCAGAGCAACAAAGAGATCTCGAATTCATTGCTCATCTCGCTCTCGACCGTCAAGAACCATGTGCATAATATCCTCGAAAAGTTAGACCTTCAGCACCGCCTCGATATCGCAAAGTATGCGTATGAGAAGGGGCTGGCCGAACCCCTAGGGAACGGCCGCCTGCGGGGGAACGGGACGCGGTCATTGAGCGTCGGGGGGAGGAGCTAGCCGAGTGCTCACGGGACAATCGATTTCCCGGCCGAATTACGCTTCGTTCAAGCCACTACCTACCCATAGACCATAGACCCATAGATACAAGGATGCAGAGATAAGTCATACCCGGCTTGGATGTCGTATAGATCTCTTTTTCGCCATCCTATCTATGGTATTCTTGCCGCCGATCACTTATAAAGAATATCGCCAGATAGCTCTGGAGTCCTAAGCTCTCAAATCGGGACTCTCACATTCGCGATAAATGACGGATCTGTCTCGGAATGGTTTGGAGGCGGTCTTGTGTCTTATTGTGAATCCAAACCCTCGGAATGAACGCCGGCGATCAATGGTCGAAGCACGAAAGTCAGGCCATGGCTTGCCGCAGGCCATCCGACTTGGAGAGTAGATGGTAGCTAATCTTTTGAACTCGCTCCCAGGCTTACCAGAAATCGGCCCCCGCGTCTCGTCTGCCGCCCTCTATGATGTGCAGACCTCCGCGACTCAGGACTGGCTAATGCTCGCCCATGACCTGCGGAACCCGCTCATCGCTATGCAACGGGTCATCGAAATCGCCATCGGTGATTCGCGCAGCGACAAAACCCAAGACTTGCTGGCTCAAGCGCACGTGAACTGCAATTTGCTGCTGGACATGTTGACGGATGTTTTAGATTCCCATCGCGCGCCGGGTTACAGCGAGCGGGCGACCGAATCGCAGGGCAGCCCCGGCGCGGTCATTGATCAGTGCATTCAATTGCTCCAAATGATGGCCGATGAGAAAAACATCAGCTTTCACACGCGGGTAGCTTCTGGGGCGCGAAAGGTTGTCGCTAACTCGCGGAGCATCATACGAGTGTTGACGAACTTGATGCACAACGCCTTAAAGTTCTCCAACCCTGGCGGGATCATAGAAATCATCGTAGAGGACGCGCCGGACGACTGCCTGATGTTTTCTGTGAAGGACCAGGGCAAGGGAATTCCTCAGCAAGAGGCGGAAAAGATCTTCGGGATGCGATACCAGTGCGCGCCATCGCGGGAATCGCAGGACTCAGGGTATGGATGGGGCCTCTATTATTGCAAGACGACCCTGGAAGCCTTGGGCGGCGATATCCGCGTGGCCTCCAGATCAGAGATGGCAGAGGGAGGGGCGGTGATTTCGTTCACCGTGCCCGCCTGTCACGCAGCGCAACCTGGCGGAGCCGAGCCATGTCAGTCTCCTGTTTGCCTATCAGCATAGGCATTGCCGACGATCACAAACTATTTCGCGAGGGGTTAAAAACCCTCCTACAGAATGAACCGGAGATCAACGTCGTCGGCGAAGCCCGCAATGGTCAGGAAGCCGTCACGCTTGCGCAAGACTTGAAGCCGGATATTATCCTGATGGACATCGAAATGCCGATCCTCGACGGCATTGAGGCGACCCGGCTGATCGCCCAGCAGCAACTCCCGACCAAAGTGCTGATGCTATCGAACTTTGATGCAGACGAGCGCGTCTATCAAGCGATGCTGGCCGGGGCCAGGGGCTATATCATAAAGCGTATCGGCACGGCGACGCTCGTCGGCATTCTCAAGGCGGTGCAGAATAACGAATTTCTAGTGACGCCGTTCATCGCCAGCTTGATTATGCGCGAGAATCTGCCCGCCGCCGGGGAGGCAAAAGACGAGGACTTCAGCTTAACCGAGAGAGAAGTGAAGATCCTCGAATTACTTGTCAAAGGTTATAGCAATAAGGAAATCTCCAACAGCATTTATATCAGCGTTGACACGGTCAAGGTTCACCTCAAGCACATCTTCGAGAAACTCGGCGTCGACTGCCGGACGAAGGCCGCCGTGAAGGCCATCAAGCACAGCATCGTCTCAGAGCCGGATCACAATGGGTGAGAGGGCCTGTGCGTGCCGGCTTCGCTCTCTACTTGAATTTCGCCGCGGTCGATGTCACTCATGCGGCGATAGTCTGTTGCCACCCCGCCTTGCTCCCGCCCTGTGAAACTCGCCACGGCGAATGCGCCGCCAACATCTATCCTTACTGATCTCCCTCGGCCACGACGAATCGAACAGCTGGAACGACAAATACCCGAAAGGGTGATTCCCTCTACTATGCTCTCGTAGTACGCTGCCGAGAACTGGCAAACTCGCTTGATGAAAGGTCGGTTGTGTATGACTGAGATCGATACTCCGAAGACCTCCGATATCCGCCGCAGTGCTTCGCCATCAGTCGAATTTGACAGTCGCATCTACAGGCATGAGGCCAAGGCGGTCCTCAAGCGCGTCTTCCGCTACGTCAGTATCATTGGCAAGTACCTGACGTGGGCCAAAATCATCAACTTCATTAAGATTGAGCTTGACTACTTGTTAGTCCGGCCCACCTGCACGGGCAAGCCCTGGTCTGCCAAAATTGAGCCGACCAACATCTGCAATCTGCAATGCACCTACTGCCCGCGCGAAGACACGCCATATAAGCTGGGAATGATGCCGCTGGAAAGATTCCAGTACCTGATTGATCAGATCAAGGAGCACACGTTCATCATCGCCTTACACCTTTGGGGCGAGCCGCTACTGCATAAGCAGTTGTCGGAGATGATCCGCTATGCGGCTGACTCGGGGATCGGCACGTACATCAGCAGTAACTTCAACCGGCTGACGGAGGCGCAGGCGAGAAGCATCGTGGAGTCGAAACTCGATATGCTCACGATCTGCGTCGATGGGTCCGACCAGGACACCTACGAAGTTTTTCGCAAAGGAGGACATCTTTCCAAGGTACTTGAGAACACGGAAACCTTTATGAGGATCAGGAACGAGATGAAGAGCAAATACCCCTACGTCGAAATGCAATTCCTCGTGACGCCTCAGACGGAGCATGAAATCCCGCGGGTCCGGCGCCTGGCTCACTCCCTCGGCGTTGATACGTTCAAGGCCAAGCCGGTCTACCCCATCATGGTTGAGCGGAAAGGGGAGTTTTTCCTGCCCGAGGGCGAGACTTACTACCCGATCAAACGGCGCGCGAAGCGCAAGACCTGCTGGTGGCTGTGGCGCACGATCACAATCGGATGGGAAGGCTCGGTCCTACCCTGCTGCCGCGTCATGTTTGCCAGCTCTATGGGCAATGTATTCCAGACCTCTCTGGCCGAAGTCTGGAACAACCCGAAATATCAGGCCCTGCGGCGCACCTTCGCGAAGAAGGCCGAGGGCAGCAAACCTTGTGATGTTTGTCACGTGCCGTACACGTCAATGCATGGGTGAAGAGGGCCATCATGCAAGATCTCGCAGAGACAGGGAGCGTTGTCGAATCCGGCCTCGGGGTGACTGTCAACCTCGGCGCCGCCGCCGCGCCCGCGCCTGTCTGGTCGCGTGTCCGGGCCGTCATCATGCAGCGGCGCTTCCTGTTATGCCTGCTCGCCGTTGAGTCTCTGCTGCTGTTCAAGATGCTGGATAACTCCGCCTTCTGGATCGACGAAGCGATCAATGGTGACCTCGGCAGGAACATCCTTCAGTTCGGCTACCCGACGAAGTGGGACGGCCAATATCTGGTCGAGTCGTACTTCAACGTCGAGGCGACGAGGGGGGTTGTCGAAATCACCCACGTGTGGTTCCAGTATTACCTCACGGCGCTTTCGCTTTACCTGTTCGGCGACAACACCGTCGCCGCGCGGCTGCCGTTTGTGATCTGTGGGTTGCTGACGGTGGTGGCGCTTTACTATCTGGCGCGACGGCTCTCGGACAGCGAGCGGCTGGCGAAACTCGCGGCCTTATTGCTGACGTTCCACACCGGCTTTCTGGTCTATAGCCGGTCCTGCCGCTATTTTTCGCTGGCGTTTCTCTTCACCGTGCTCTACACGCTCGCCTATCTCAGATGGTCAGATGACCCGAGCCATCGGAACCTGGCGGCCTTTACGCTCACCTCGGTGGCCCTGTTCTACATGCATTATCCGGTGTGGCCCTTTTTGACCTTCGGCATGGCGGCTTACCTGCTGGTCTTCGATTCGCGGAAAGAGTTCGGGCGAAGGCGGGTCAAGCAGTTCATCGTTTCGCTCGCCATCTCGGTGGCGCTCATCCTGCCGTGGCTCATCTACGCACGGCCCCTGAGCCACAATATCACGGATTGGTCGGGGGCGAGTTATGCGGTGCGGCTGGCGATGTTTTTCTGGAAGATCAACACCTGGATATTCCCCTTCATCGGGCTGTTGACGGTGCTGGGAGGGTGCGCTTTGCTTCGCCGGCTCGGCGTCCTCAACCGAGGCGAGCGGCGCGTGCGGCTGCGGCGCGAGGCGTTCCTGCTGCTCGGCATCCCTTTATATCTGGTCGTCGTGATTCTGGCGCGGCACCCGATGTTCTCGACGCAATACACGGCGCATGCCATCCCGTTTGCCGTGCTCATCGGTGCGTACCTCTTGTTGCTGATTAGGGAACATAACCGCTGGGTCGCGGCGGCAACGCTGGCGCTGCTCCTATCAACCAACCTGTTACAGACGCTCCCGTTTGCCGCCATTGAGAAATCGGGAATCCGGCCGGCGCTGCTCGACGGCCTGATCGTCAACCCGCGGGCACAGTTCAACAGCGGGACGCCGCTGGCGCACTACCTTTATGACCAATTGAGCCTGCGGTCATACCTGTTCGAGTATCTCTACTTTATCAATCACCCCTACCAGCACCGCCTGAAGGCTCTGGTCGAATACCTGAAAAAGCATGCCGACCCCAGCCAGGTCATCCTGGTCCCGTGGCACGACGCCGACGCGGTCAGGTTCTATACGGACATGAAGGTGGTCTATCACTTCAAGCCGACTTTCACGGTCGAGCCGATCAAGGCGCTGGTCTACCAGCCGAATCTCACGCTCGACTGGATCGTGCCGAATGCTTACTACGAGCCCGATCAGCCCTTCTTTAAATATAGCCTCGACGAATACGAGCGCGTGTACATTGAATGCCCGAAAGATTACATCTATGAAAACGAACCGAACCTGGACTTTTTCATGTGGCGCACCAACCCCGACGCGCCGCAGCGGTTTTTCATCCTCAAACGGAAGGCGGGAGCCGTTCACTCCTCAGTCTCCGAGGAGGAGTGGCGCAAGTGGGCGGCTCTGAATCTGGCCATAGTCGAGTGAACCTATGAAGATTGCTTTCGTCGAACAATGCTTTGAGAAACTGGCGGTCGAATACCTGATGGCGATCTGTGAGCGCGCCGGGGCCGAGGTCGAGTTGTTCCTCGACCCGACTCTGTTTGCTGACGCTTTCATTGCCAATAGCTTTCTCGGGCGCAAGTTTGATGTCAGCGACCGTCTCGCCGACCGCATCGCCGAGTCCAACGCCGACATGCTGGCCTTCTCGGTCGTCTCGGACGATTACCTGTGGGCGGTCTCGCTGGCCCAGAAGGTCAAAGCGCGGCGCGACATCCCGACGCTATTCGGCGGCGTTCACCCGACGGCCGTGCCCGAGTACGTCGCCAACAATCCGTATGTGGATTACGTGTGCCAGGGCGAAGGCGAAGAGGCCATTGTCGAATTGATGGACTGTCTGGCGAGCGGGCGCAAGCCGACTCACGTGGACAACCTCTGCTTCTTCGATGATGGGCGGCTGATCAAGAACCCGCTGCGCCGGCTCGAAACCAACATGGACCTTATGCCATTCCCGGACAAGGACCGCTATTACGAGCAGATGCCCATCATGCGCAAGTTCTACATGACCATCACCAGCAAATACTGCCCGTTCCGCTGCACGTTCTGCTATAACAGCGCGCAGCGCGAACTGTATGCCGGCAAGGGCAAGTACCTGCGCCAGCGCAGCCCCGAAAACGTCATCGAAGAGCTGACCCGCGCCAAGAAACACAACTACCAGTACGTGCTGTTCAACGACGACATCCTGCCATTTAACCGGCGCTGGGTGCGGGAATTTGCGCCGCTCTACCAGAAACACATCGGCAAGCCGTTCTTCTGCTACCTCCACCCTCAATACGCCGACCGCGAGATCGTCAGCCTGCTGGCCGACGCCGGCTGTGTGACGGCCAACATGGGCATACAGTCGCTCGACCCGCGGGTGCGCGGCGAAGTCTTTGATCGCTGGGAGACCAACGCCGAGGTCGCCGATTCTGTCACCAACATCATGCGGCACAAAATCTTCCTCAACACCGGCCACATCATCGGCTACCCCGGCGACAGCGAGGAGATACAAGAGGCCGCGGCGCGCTTTTACGCCGACCACTCGCCGAGCATGATCGGCTGTTACTGGTTGCGGCTCTACCCCGGCACCAAGATCACGCAGACCGTTATACAGCAAGGCGGGCTGAGCGCCGATGAGATCGAGCAGATCAATCGCGGCGAAGGCAAGTCGTTCTGGCTCGGCGGCTCGGTGAAGCACATGGAATCGATCAAGCCGTTTTCCGTGCTCCTCAACTGTATGCCGCTGTTGCCGAAGCGGGTGTTCCGATTCCTGCTTGAGAAGAAGCGCTACCGGGCGCTGAAACGAATGCCCGATTTCGTCGTGATGATCGCCACCCGATTCACCCAGTTGCTGTTCAACATCAAAGACATTTATGGGCGGTGGGGGCTTTACTTACTGATGGGGCGGCTCCGTCTCTATTCGACATACTTGTTGAAAGACGGGCGACGGCCGGCGCGGGACGTGCCCGCGCCGCGGCCAGACGACGAACAGATGCCGGCGGCAGAAGTCCCCAGCCCACTGCCGGTCGTCGCGCCCCATCGGTCGCGCGAAGCGCCCGGTGCTGCCGGCGTTGGCGTGGTGAACCCCGCCGTACTGATTCAAGTGACCCGACGCGAGAGTGCGAGGGAAAGTAAGCATTAAAGTCAGGAGGGCCAAGCGATGCCGACTCAAAGAGGGTTGATCCGCAGATTCCTATCCCTGTTTTCGCGCCGCCGCGATGTCCGGCGCTTCGAGGCCGCCGGCGAGCCGGAGACTCCTTCAGCGCAGTGGCCGCCACTATCTGGGTGGCAGGATTTACCCACAGAGGTAATTGTTCCCGCACCCAGACCGATAGTATTAGTTCAGATTGAAAGACGCAAAACCGCAGGAAATTTGAAGGGCTGAAAGGAGGTACTGCATGAAGGTATCCAAGATTCTGATGTTATCTCTGGTTATTGCATGCTTTGGCATTCCAATAACTGCGCAGGTTGACCGCACTGCGAATGTGAAGGTCATCGCCGGCGGGCATGTGGCCGGTGCCGGGGCCGTCGGGCTGGCGCTGGAGGTGCCGCTCGAAGGTCCGACCGGAGTGGCCGTCGACCGCGATGGCTCGATCTACGTGTCGGAGTTCCAGGGCGGACGGGTCCGCAAGATTGACCGGGCCGGGCGAATCACGACCGTTACTGGCTCCGGCACCCATCCGAGCAGCCAGGACGGCCCCGCCGAACTCGCCAATGTCATGGGGCCTGCCGGGCTCGTGTTCGACCAGAAGGGCAACCTCTACATTGCCGAGCAACTCGCCAATCGCATTACCCGGATTAGCAAGAAGGGGACCATTTCGGCCTTCGCCGGCAATGGCACGCAGGGGCCGACCGCCGATGGTGTCCGCGCGCTTGATACGGCAATCAATGGCCCGAACGGGCTTGTCTTCGATCAGAGTGGCAATCTCTACGTCTCTGAGTTCTTAGGCAACCGCATTCGCAAGATCACGCCGGAGGGGATGATTACCACGGTGGCTGGCACCGGTCGCGTCGGCGGGCCGGGGCCTGGGCCTGGTGACGGAGGCCCGGCAATCAACGCCGTGCTCAGCGGCCCGGTGGGAATGTCTATAGACTCGAAAGGCAACATCTACTTTGCCGAGATTATGGGCAACCGCATTCGCAAGATCGATACCAGCGGCGTCATCTCGACGGCGGTGCCGAATATCTTCGGGCCGAGCGCGCTGGCGTTTGATCATACCGGCAACATGATCATCGCCGAGCATTTCGCCCAACGCATCCGCAAACTGGACAGCGCCGGGAACCTCTCGACGATCATGAACACAGACGTCTATGGCGTGAGCGTAGACAGTGACGACGTCCTCCGCGTCGCGCAGATTCTCGCCGGCCGTGTGGCGAGAGTTGAGCGCGTTTCCCAGATGCAAGAGGTCGGCAACAGCGAGCCCTTCGCGCTGCGCTATGAAGCGGGGACGCAGTCTCGCGCCGGCGGCGATCAAGACCGCGGGCCAGCCACGCAGGCGAACCTGAGAATGCCTGCGGGCGTGGTTTACGACAAACAGGGCAACCTCTACATCGCCGAAGTCTTCGGCCATCGCGTGCGCAAGGTCGATGCTCAGGGCGTGATTACGACCGTGGCCGGCACCGGCAGGAAGGGCTTTGGCGGTGACGGCGGCCCGGCCACCGGCGCCGACCTGGACGGCCCTGGCACGCTCGGTTTCGATCCGGACGGCAACCTCTACATTGTCGAACTCATCGGCAACCGTGTTCGCCGGGTCGATACCAAGGGCGTCATCCAGACCATTGCCGGGACCGGCGAAGAAGGCTTTGGCGGTGATGGCGGCTCGGCCCTCCGTGCGCAGTTCAATCACGTGCACTGGGGTGCCTTTGACAAAGCGACCGGCAATATCTACCTCGTCGATACGCTGAACTACCGCATACGGCAGATTGATCGGACCGGCGTCGTCACGACGGTCGCGGGAACAGGGAAGGCCGCGTCGGATGGCGATGGCGGCTCGGCCTTACAGGCCAGCTTCAATCGCCCGGAGAGCATGGTTATTGACGCCGCAGGCAACTGGTACATCTCTGAAGGGGCCGGCCATCGCATTCGCAAGGTCAACCGGCAGGGAGTGATCTCAACGGTTGCCGGCACGGGCAAAGCTGGCTACTCAGGCGACGGTAAGATCTTTCCAGCACATTGGGATCCTAAGCTTAGAATTCCACGTGGACAAGTTGTCGCG